>Ga0307408_100002524_pt1 | contig 12794 bp, 6 predicted proteins | sample 322Cmetagenome_FD_202116 | JGI IMG/M metagenome (GOLD analysis project Ga0307408, IMG submission 202116) | Maize rhizosphere microbial communities from greenhouse at UC Davis, California, United States - 322HYB-C-3 | ecosystem: Host-associated > Plants > Roots > Rhizosphere > Soil | place: USA... | reverse complement strand
AATGCCGATGCGAGTATATTTATGGATAAAAGTAAAGCCCGGCCCACTTATGACCGAGGCTGGCACTTTCCGCAATTGGCGTTGAAGCGATTAAGGCTGAATACCCTAATCGACACAGTAAACGTAATTAATTCCAGCATTAGCTACCGGGAGTATGACCCGCAGACTGCCCGTGCTGGAAAAATTTTCTTTAACAATGTAAACGGCTCTGTGTATAATTTCACGAATGACACTTTAACACTGAAAAAGAAGAAATGGATCAGGGCACGATGCACTTCAAGGCTATTTGGAAAAGCCAGGCTTGACTTCTCTATGAACTTTAACCTGGCTTCAGAAAAAGAAGAATATAATTATTCAGGAAGCCTGGATTCTATGAATGCCAAGCATTTTAACCAATTAAGCCGCCCTCTGGCCCTTTTAAAAATAAATTCCGGTAAAATCTCGAAGGTGAATTTCTCTGTCAATGCTGATTATCGCAAATCGAGTGGCAAGCTTCTGATGTATTATCGAGGGCTTAATATAGGGCTTTTGAGAATTGATTCGGGAAAAGTAATACATACCCAGATGCTGCGCTCGCTGGTTGCAAATAACTTATTGCTAAAAGAAGCCAACCCATCCATCGGTGAAAAACCAAGAATAGGGTATATTAACTATACACGCCCAGACTCCATCGCTTTCTTTGGCTCAATCTGGCAAAGCCTATATTCGGGACTTCGGGAAACCATGGGGCTTACGCCAGGACGAGAGAAAAAATTAAAGGATCAGTTTAAGAGCCTGACCAATCAAAATAGCAACAAAGGGAAACTACGGAAGCTGAAACGGAGCCTAAGAAGGCAAGCTAGCAAAAAGTAAAAAGGCCCGGATGTTTCCGAGCCTCGTTTATTATATCTGATAGTTCCAGCCAAAATCATCAGGCCCTAATCCGTATCTCATGTCATTCAGTGTTTTCAGTGCTTTATTTGAAAACTCTGCTTCAGCAGGATCTGGCAATGAGTATAATTCGCCCTGGTAACCAATCGTGGCAATTGAAGTTACTGTTGCTGCTGTTCCTACACCAAAAGCTTCAGTCATCTTTCCTGACTTCAAGCTTTCTATAACTTCGGCTACCGTTACTCGACGTTCTTCCACAGGAACTCCCCATTTACGGGCTAATGTCAATACTGTATCGCGGGTTACGCCTTTTAAGATCGTTTCGCGGGTTTCGGGGGTCACAATTTTACCGTCAATCATAAACACTACATTGGCAGCTCCAAGCTCTTCAATGTATTCGTGGTTGCGGCTATCTGTCCAGATTAACTGGTCAAAACCTTCTTTTAAAGCCTCTTGCGCCGGATACAATGAACCTGCATAATTTCCGGCTGCTTTTGCAAAACCGAAACCGCCATCGCTTGAGCGGGAGTATTTAGTTTCGATTTTAACTTTAAGCGGCTTTGAGAAATATGCACCTACCGGACAGGTAAGCACCATGTATTTATACGTTTTTGATGGCGCAACGCCTAAGTAGGGGTCGGTTGCAAACATGAATGGACGTATATATAATGAGGTTTGAGGCGCTGTTGGCACCCAGTCGCGGTCTAAATCTACCAGAGCAGCAATGCTCTGAACAAAAATATCCTCCGGCAACGATGGCATGCACATACGCTCGGCAGATTTATTAAAACGCTCGGCGTTCTTATACGGACGGAAGGTTACTACTTTGCCATCCTGCTGCTTGTATGCTTTTAGGCCTTCAAAGAAAGCCTGCCCATAATGCAATACTGAAATCCCAGGGCTAAATGATAAATCGCCGTAAGGCACTATCTGAAAGTTCTTCCATTCGCCGTCTTCATAGTCGGCAACAAACATGTGGTCAGAAAAAATCTTCCCGAAAGGCAAATCATTAAAATCAGTCTGACTTAAGCGCGAGGTACTGGTTTTAGTAATTTTTATATCAAGTGTATCAGTCACGATGCTTTTTGTTAATTGTGGAAAAAAATAATCTACAAAGAAACGATTTTTTGAGGAAAAATGTTGCTTTTCCAAAGGGGAATTATATCAAAAATTGGGTAAAATGTAGAAAAAACCTTATGGGATTTTGAGTCTGTAACAGTGATTCACGGTATATCTCGCTTGCAAGCTTTGGTACATCTGCAAAAAAGGGGATATAAAAGTTATGCTACGCTAAACTTGAACCATAAGAGGGGCTATAGTCGATAAAGTCCCTAGCGCATCTAAGAATCTTAGTCCGCACATGCACACTCAAACACAAAAGAAAAGAACGGAAGAGTCCTTTAAGCGACACATCTTACTGATAATCAATATATACAGTGTCAGACATCTCGAAGATGTCTGACAATTTTGCCTCCATTCGCTCATTCCTCTGCTTCGGAAAACCCGCCAATGCACCTTCCCAATTCCCAGGGCCAGCTAGTAAGGAAATTTCACCCAGGCACTGTGTCAAGAGCCGCCTCCGAACATTCATTCTGCTTTCCGAGGCATCAAAGCCTTAAGCTCAATGTCATTAGTTAAGGAATATTGGTTAAAAAATCTTGTAAAATGTGCTACCCTCTCTGCCTTCGGCATCTCTCCCAGGGGGAGAGAAAAGTCAACCCACACCAGGCAAATCGCTTAACTAAACGACATTGGCCTTAAGCTAACGGCTATGTCCGAACATACAATAGTGAAACAGCTACTTTAAGGTAGCATGGCGGTCTAGTCCAAAATATTTCCTTATAATTAACACCATTTAACGTTTGCCTTAAGATTAGTCCTACTTATATTCTGCATCTTAGTCGTTGAGATCTATCTTCGCATAATCTAAATCTGTATGGCAAAAACGAAACCTTATTTATCCGCCTTATTTCTTTTCCTCATTACATTGTCAACCGTAAGGCATCCGCGGAACGATAAAAAATATAAAAGGCCAACCCCTACCTAATGCATCATTTTTCATTCCCGAACTAAAAACAGGTTCATCTTCCAATATCAATGGCGAATTTTCTTTAAAACTGCCTGAAGGCTTCTATACAGTTATCGTTCGGTACATTGGATACGAATCCGAAGAATTTAAAGCAGATATAGGCAAAGCCTGGATAGAGAAAGATTTTGTACTTAAAGAACAGGCTATCGTACTGGAGGAAGTCGCTGTAGGCAGATCAAAAAAGGAAGATCTTGCTTATACAATCATGAGAAAAACCATCTCCAAGAAGAAATACAACCAACTCCTTTACGACGGGTTTAACATGAAAGCCTACATTAAGGGAAGCGGACAGCTGACGAAAGCACCGGCAATTTTCAAAAGGAAACTTGAAAAAGAAGGTTTAAGCATGGACGAGGCGTATGCCACCGAATCGGTAAGCGAGTTTAAATTCAGGCAACCAAATAAGGTGGAGGAGAGGGTGATCTCCGTTAAAACAAGAGGGAACAGCCCCGCAAATATAGGGCCAAGTTCGTTTCTTAACGACAGCTTTTATAATAACAAAATTGGCAATATGATATCGCCGTTTTCAACCAGCGCTTTCCGCTTCTATGAGTTTAAGTATGAAGGCTGTTTTACTGACAAGCAAAATCTTGTTTACAAAATCAGGGTAATCCCTCGTTCTAACGGTGACAATATTTTCAGCGGTTCGGTGTATATTATTGATGAACATTGGGCCATTCATAGCATCGATCTTAATTGCACGTTGATGGGTTTCCCGCTAAGCATTAAACAAAATTTTTCAGAAGTAGCTCCCCGAATTTTTCTTCCCATCACACATCAAATGAATTTTTCTATGAGTATGCTGGGGTTCAAAGGGCACTATAAATATCTTGTTTCCTGCAGTAGTTATCAGGTGGACCTCAATAAAAAGCTTACGGCTAATTTCCAGCTGCTGGATGAAAAAGTGGACGGCATTCCCGCCGAACTTCGCAACAAACATCAAGATATTGCGCTGGAGGCACAAGCCGGTAAAGACAAAGCACTTACCAGAAAGCAGCTCAGCAAGGTTATTGATGATTTTGAGAAAGCTTCATTTAAGGAAGATAAACAGGCCAAGGTTATAACTCAATCGAACTTCAGCATTGAAAAATTCGCAGCTAAACGGGACTCGGCGTATTGGGACAGCATACGGCCAATTCCGTTAACGGCAAGTGAACTAAAAGGTTATCGAAAGATGGATTCGCTGATTACCGTAGAACACAAGGGCACAACTGATTCTATAAATAAGGCAAAAAGAGGCTTCAAATTTTCTGATATTTTAGGCGGCCACGTTTATCGCCTTTCTAAAACGGAAAGCTTTTCAATCAGTCCGGCCTTATTCAAAACATATTTTAATCCGATTGAAGGTTTTAACCTCAACCTGGAATCGAGCTATAAACGAAGAACTGACACCCTAGGCAGTAATTTCGAAGTGTCACCCACTATTCGATATGGCTTTTCGAGCAAGGATATTTACGGCAAAGCAAGGATTTCTTACGCCAAGAGAAGAACTACAAGCCAATTGCACACTTCCCTGGAAGGCGGCCGCTTCATCAACCAGATAAATTCGGAAAACGGTATTAGCGAGTTCTCCAACTCGTTCTCATCGCTTCTTTATAAGAACAATTATTTTAACGCATACGAGCGAACCTACGCCATAGCTGAAGTTGGGGCCATGCCTTCGGCGGCATTACGCATATCTACCGGTTTTAAATGGGAAAACCGCCATCCGCTGGATAATACAACTAATTACAGCCTGTTTAACAAATCGGAGGTGTACACCGCGAATCAACCGGCAAACATCGAATTGCCATATACAGCTATTTTCAATCACCAGGCATTTATTGCAAATGTAGCAATGGCGTATCGCCCATGGCTTAAATACCGCATCCACAACGGGAAAAAGCGGGCAGTTAATGAAAGCTCTCCGGAGTTTACTTTAAGTTATCAAAAGGGGATCAAGGATTTTATGCAAAGCGATGTTGATTTTGATTATGTTGAGTTTGGTGCAAAACATTCGTTAATTGTGGGAGCAGGGAACAGGCTCAACCTGGTATTGGAAGCCGGCTCTTTCCTGAACAATCGCGGCACCAGTTTTATTGATTACAAGCACTTCCCTGGTAATCAACTGAATATAAATCTATTCTCAAAAGCTAGTTTTCGCCTGCTGGACTATTTCAGTTATAGCACCAATAATTCTTTCGTTTCTACAAATGCGCAATACCACTTCAGAAAATTCTTGATAACACGAATTCCTGAAGCTCGCTTGCTGGGGCTTAAAGAGAGCGTATTTTTCAACTATTTAAAAACAACTGCCTCGCCGCATTATTTCGAGGCTGGTTATTCTATCGACAATATATTCAGGCTGTTACGGCTTGAAGTGGCTACCGCCTTTAATGATGGCAGGTTTCAAAAAATCGGCTTTCGAACGGGGATAACGTCGGCAATAAGGGTTAAGAGGAGATAGGGGGACGGAGAGAAGATGGAAATCACAGGTTATTTCTTCCTGTCCCAGTCTTACTAGCTTATCAACCACGGGCTTATCAACCACGGGCGTATCAACCACGGGTGTATCAACCACGGGTGTATCAACCACGGGTTGCACCCGTGGTTTTCTGAAAGTCAAGCCTTTCAGGCTTGTGCCGATTGGTAGCCTATATCCACCACGGGTTGCGCCCGTGGTTTCTCTGAAGTTAAGCCTTTCAGGCTTGTGAGAAAACTTCTACACCCTGCACTCTTGCTGGTTCCAGTGTGCCGCTTGGACCCAAACTGTCCATGATTAATTGAGTCCTCAGCATCCTTGCAAGCCGGATAAATTAGTATCTCACTCATGCCAGCACGGCAACATCCCGGACTGGCATAAGCCTTTGTTACAAGTTCTCCTTGATCTTGCTGATCACCTCAGCATATTCCTCTTCGGTTAGATAAACTTTTTCGTCGGGCTGCATATCAAAGGTGCTTCCCCATTTGGGTTTATCTTCGTATTTAGGCACGATGTGAAAATGGATATGCGGCATTTTATCGCCATAAGCCCCGTAGTTTATTTTTCCGGGATTGAATGCTTTACTTATTGCTTTGGCTACCCTTGCCACATCCTTTGTATATTGAATTAGCTCTTCTTCTGATAATTCAAAAATTTCATTCTTATGCTCCTTTTTATAAGCTACTACGCTCCTGCCTTTGTAGGTTTGCTCCTTAAATAGGTATACTTTGCTTGCATCCAGTTCGCAAATCTCAATCATTAAATCTGTAAGGCGCTGATCTTTGGCGCAATATATACAGGCAGTATTTTCCGTCATAATTTTTCTTTGGGTTAGTGTTTTAATTGAGGTGTAATATGCGTGTTTTAAATTAAATTTCGGGGGGCGGTATTAAAAATTCGAGGGGGGACTCCATTGCGTTTTTGTCGCAAGGAGGCAAAATGCAAAAGCGGGCAAAAACCGATATTAAGCTCATTAGATCTCCTAAAATTTTAGCGCTTGGCAATGCTACTTGTTGTCGTCTTATTAAGCTTATACCGGTAGGAAAAATCTCCCCGGATCACAGATCCTTTTTCATCCGCAGCATTGGAGATGCCCTAACGCTTCAATTCCTTAACTAAACGAGATTGGTTTGGCATATTTACTTCGTTATCGTCTTATTAAACTTATACTGGTAGGTTAACATAAAATAGCGTTTTAATATCTCATTCTGATTGGTGGAAATAGAGTTTTCGTAGGCATAGCGATAAACACTAATATTTTGGTCAAATACATCATAAACCGAAAGCTTAATCTCGCCACGATTCTTTTTCAGCATTTGTATCGCTACCGTCCCACTTAATAAATTATTACTCTTTCTGTACCCTTTAGCCACCTGCGAGTTATAGCTGTATTCGTAATTGCCTTCCCAGGTTACTTTTTTTGGCCAAACTAAGGTGAACCTTGATTCTATTTGATGCTTGGTTGTATTCACATTTTTGTAATCTATCCCCCGGTATGCTGTAATTGAATTCCGAAATCTGTATGCAGGCTTTAATTCAACTTTGTCTTTCCAAGTAATTGCAAACGCCGGGCGAATGCCAAAAGAATACCCGTCTTGCCCACCTTCATCTTTATTTAATTGAAAATAATCTCTGCGCAGGCTTCCATTAACATCAGTACTTACTCTAAATTGCCAACCAGCGATTTTTTTAAACCGCCGACTTATGCTTCCCCCGGAATATGTGCTGAACCTACCATTCATATTAAGAGGAGTGGATGTTTCCGCCCCATTAGAACTCATCGTTCTTTTTCTTACCACATTGTTTTCCTGAATTTCCCCGTCGACATAAAAATTTATGCTTCTTTGTGTTTCAGCCTTATAGGTATAAAAACGCATACTTCCATTGTGTGTCCTTGATGGTTTTAGTAAGGGATTTCCCGAAAAAGAGTAGAGGGGACTATACACATAGGTAACAGGTTGGAGGTCTGATATTGAAGGTTGAACAATATCAGAATCATAACTTAACGTAAATCTACCTAATTCTACTTCTGCAAAAGGAAGCAGATTAAAGTAGCGCTGATGCAGGTTAGCTATATTCCGATTGAATTTATTTGTAATATCCAACCACTCTGTTGCCAAACCGGCTTTAAGTTTTAATTTTTTAGTTACATCGTAAGTTAAGCCTGAACGAAAATTATGCGACCAAACGGACCTTTCCAAATCGCTGCTTTGATCCACCAACAGCGAGTCATACGTTTCAGTTAAGGCATTAAAGTTAAAGGTTTCAGCCAGGTCTGCATTATTTCTGTAACTCTCATCTATCGACCAGTCTGCCGTAAGTTTTTTGGTAAAAGGATAGCGAAAATTCACTTTTACATTTCCCGATTTACTGGAGTTATCATTATTGGAAAACCTGTTTTGGTCGGTGGAATTTAAATTTGATATAAATGAGGCAAGCTTAAAGAAATTAAACCTGTCGGCATCGCTTGAGTTTACTTCCAGGTTGTGATAAACATTTAACGACATCCCTTTTTTCTTGAATGACCGGTAGTAAGAAAACCCATGCCGAAACTGCTGGTCTGAAGATTTACCCGTATTATTTCCCTCACTATCGCTCAGCTTGCTTACAAAATTGTTCGAGCTCTGGGTAAAAGAACTTCCATTATTATTCCCAAAGGTTAAATTGAGTTGAGGAGTATATCTAATTTGAATTTCGGTATTCGGTTTCCACTGTATCGATCCTTTTATAGCATGTTTGCTTTTAAAAGCCTTATATACACTGTTATTGCTATTTATGAGGGTAGTATCACCAAGAAAACGCTGCTGATAATTTGAGCTAGAATAAGTATTTTCTGAATTGCTGTAAAAGTAAAGCAAGTTCATTTTTAGCTTTTTACCATAGTCGGTATTAATATTAACACCGCCAGAGGCAATCCTTTCCATTCCACCTCTATTGCCACCGGTGGAAACAGAACCATCGTATAGAGACTCCCGCCCGCTTCTGTTAAAACCGCCCATAGAACTTAGGTCATTGTCGGAAAAGCCGGTTTTGTTAAGGTTATTTCCAATTCCAATCAAGCTAACCTGTAAGGTATCCTTAAACATATTAATAAGGCCGCCGGATTCAAACCGGTTGCGGGTTCCTCCTCCAGAGTAAACTTTACCAAATACACTCCTTTTAATGGCTTTCTTAAGCTTCAAATTGATAATCTTATTCACCTTCGATGCATCAACCAAATGGTCTGGGTCATCTTCGCGGTCGTCATAGATCTGGACCTTATCAATCAGGTCTGCATTAAGGTTTTTTGTAGCTATTTTCAGGTCGTTTGCAAAAAACTCTTTTCCATCGATAGTTAGCTTGCTTACCCCTTTTCCATTAACCGTTATTGTCCCGTCATTGTCAACCTGAACCCCGGGAAGCTTTTTTAATAGTTCTTCTACCACGGCATTGGGGCGTGTTTTAAATGCTTCAGTATTAAATTCAATGGTATCTTTTTTAACTACCACCGGCGCCCTGGAGCTGGTTATGACTACTTCATTTAAACTTCTCCGGCTCAAATGAATACTTTTCAAATCCACCTCTTCTCCTTTAGCCAGGTTAAGATGCGAATGATAAGCTTGATATCCGACGAAAGAGACCAATAACTTCAATGGTTGTTCGGCTGGCAAATTACGCAGAAGGAAAGAGCCATCCTTTGTGGCCAGTGTGTACGAAACCAGTGATGAATCTTTTAAATTACTGATAGATACCGTGGCAAACTCCAATGGCGTTTTATCCAGGGAGTCTAAAACCACACCTTTTATTAAAGCCCGGTTTTGGGCAAATGAGCAGCAGTAAATTAGACAGAACGTACTTATTAGAAAGATTTTTTTAATCACTTAATGAAAATGTTTAGGTTGTTTGATATTGAAATGGCTTAATAGCTGACTTTCAGCTTGCAGATATTTATCCCGCTATCTTATTTGGGAGAAAAAAAGAGGTGTTACAGATCATTTCGGTTCGTTCCAATCTGAGTTTCACACCCCTTTTTAAAGGTTTAGTACAAGATTTAGGCTTTATTAAATTTTTTCAGTGCTTTTCTTTTAAAGGGAAATAGAAGGGGGAAATCAATACGGGTCGTCCGGATAAATATTGGTGTAATAATTATTCTTCCCATTCTAATTTCAAAGATTACTCGCTTAAAAGTTTATCTAATTCCTTTTCCAGTAATGCTGGTTCGCTTGGACGAGGAGCTGAAGGCAAAACTATTTTGCCTCTTTTATCAATTAAAACAAAATGAGGAACTCCATGTACGTTGTAATCTCTGGCAGTTTTACTTTTTTCAGAACCCACATTATCAATCAATTGAATTCCACCTAACTTATAGTCTTTAATTATTTTTAGCCAGTTATCCATTTTTGTATCTATTGAAATTGACACTATTTCCAGTTCTCTCTCTTTATATTTTTCTTGCAGATCTTTTAAGGCGGGAATTTCCTTTCTACAAGGGGCACACCAACTAGCCCAAATATCTAAATAAACTACTTTGCCTTTCAAGTCAGAAAGGGCAACTGTCTTTTCATTATTATCTTTTAATTTGAATTTTGGTGCTACTGCCCCTGGAGCAAGAGAATACAACGATGCCTTAGTTTTTACAAATTCTTGCAATAAAATTGGGCCATATTCACCTGCCCCCGGCTCATCCTCAAATTCATTTATAAACTCGTCGACACCTCCTAGCAGCCATGGATATTGCGTGAATGACTTTATCCTCTTATGTAAATTAAAGGCTAATAAAGCGACACTAAATGGCGTATCCTTAAAAATGTTCTTAATAATACCTTTCTCAATTAAGTAAGGATCAATTTTATTAAGAACACTATCCTTACTTAAAGCATTAAATCGAAGTATCCTAACAACATTGTTCATAATATTTAAATGCTCATGATCATATTTGAGAAATTCATCGTTATAATTGATACTATCAAGATATGTCCATAAACTTTTATCGCCTTTTGTTACCACAGGTGATTCTCCACGTATAAAAGACTTTAATATATTCATTACTTCAATGTCTGGATTATATTTGCGCAATAAGGGGTAAAGCTTGAAACTGGTAATAATAGATGCCTTATTATATCGTTCAATTTTATTAGCCTCTTTATGGTTAAACTTTAAAAAGAATAATTCTGACTGATCAAGAGCATATTTAGTAATGGCATTATCATCTGCTTTACCCCGCATTTTCTTAACTTCATCTAACAACTTAACAAAAAATGAATTGTATTCGGATGCTGTGCCGCTTAGTTTGATACCTTTTCTATCAATTTTAACATGGAGGTTCTCATTTGGAAAGACCAGAAAAAAAGGAGTAATCACCGATCCTTCTATCCTAACAAACATTGGATACGTAAAATTATACTGTTTTTCAAATCGCTTATCTTTATCTATGGATAATGTATCTTGAATAAGCGCAAAGTCTTTCCAAAAAACGACAGTTACATTTTCAGTTGTTTTATTTTGCACTTCTCCTGAAATCACAACTTGAGCAAATGAGGTTTTAAATGTGCAAAATACAAGTGCGAGCAATAAAAAAATTTTCATAATCATTGGTTTAAGGTGTATTGTAAAAAAGAATAATAAGGAAACATTTCCCATACGAGGCTTATGCCTAAAATTTTGGGAAGCTCCTTTTGAAGCATCAGGAAAGACAAATGCAAGGAATCCTCCATAAAAAATCCACTGGTATTATTATTTAGCATACTCCGTTTCGAACTATTTTCCGCCATTTTCTCTTATAATTTCTTCCATCTCGCCTTTCATCTCTTCAATCGCTATTGATTCCACTTTTACATTTGTATTTAAAAACTCTTTAGCTGTTTCTACCGATTTTTGATGTTGCATATTTTGCTTATATAATTTAGCTAAAAGATACTTGTGGTATCATAAACCATGTACTTAAATAAGCTTGTTCAGCTAGCTGATACTCATTTATAGCTTTGCATGTGTCCCCGAGTATGTTACAAGTCATTTCGGTTCGTGCCAATCTGAATTTTCACCCCCCTTTTAAAGGTTTAGTACAAGGTTTAGGCTCTATTATTTTTTTTAATTCTTTTCTTTTTGAAGGAAAAAGAAGGGGGAAGTCAATGCAGTGGCCCTTGCCCGTCGAAAAGCTTCCGACTTAAAGGCTCCCTGATTTGCTTTTTCATCCCCCTTCAAGGTTTAGTACAAGATTTAGGCTTTATTAAAATTTTTCTGCATACTTCTTTAAGGAAAATAAGAGGGTGTCTCAAAACAATCAATAAACTCCCGATTGATGCACCCTCTTAAATTGATAGTGTAGGGTTTAGGCTAGGGTCATTAACTTAAGGATTTTGAGGTGCTGGTGGAGACACCAACACCGGGTGTTCGCCGTGGTTGGTGTCCCCACCAACCACTTAAGTCAATAACATTAAGGTTTAGGCTCTTTTAAAATCTCTTCTACATATTTCTTTACCTGGTATTTGTATTTCTCCGAAAAATTCTGGTCTCTTTCTTTTTCTGCCAGGTCAAACGCCTTAGCCAGATATTGAAGCCCTTCCATTCGCTCGCCCAGCTTTTGTAAGATGATACTGTAAGTGCTGTTAAATTTATGATTGTCCGGAGATGACAGGAGCAATTGGTTTACCCATAAACGAGCTTTTTTCAAGGACTCTACATCGTTAGCTTTACTGTAGTTTTCGGCAATAAATTGTGCAATACTATTAACTTGAGTACCATAGCTATTTCCCCTGATTATATATTGCTCTGACGCATAAATAAACCTTTTCCAGATATCTTCATTAAATCCCGCATCCAGCGAACTTATATATTGATTCAGTTTGTTTTCCGCCGCCTTTTCTCCCATAAATTTGGTCAGGCGGTCCCTTGAGTCGTACTCATCGTCAAATCGTATTTTGTACTCTTCTAAATCAATAACGAGCATGGTAACTTTTCCTGCCTGAATAATGGAGGGCGAAGATTCATCCTTACCGGGGAAGCGGATGTCGGCAATAGCTGCACCTCGGATAGGAATATGGGTTAAAAAAGTTCCGTCCGGGTTTATTTCTATCCTTCTTTCAACAGCTTTGTTTTTTCCTGAGCCTTCTACCTTTACAAGCGCGAACCTGCTTTTTCCGGGCATGTATCCTTTAATATAGCCATGAAAAACAGCAATGCCCAGGGTATCGTTCAGATGGCTTTTGAAAGCCGGAATATTAGGAGTTTTGTCAGCAGCAATATAAGTTTCAGATTTACTGCAAAGTTGAAGGGCGGTTGTATCTGAACCGATCCAGTATTTGCCACTTGACTTTTCTTCTTTTACAAATAGTTCTTCGGAAACATTTTTATCTGATAGGGCAATCTTATAGAAATTCCTTTCCTTGGTAATTGTAC
>Ga0307408_100002523_pt1 | contig 12796 bp, 15 predicted proteins | sample 322Cmetagenome_FD_202116 | JGI IMG/M metagenome (GOLD analysis project Ga0307408, IMG submission 202116) | Maize rhizosphere microbial communities from greenhouse at UC Davis, California, United States - 322HYB-C-3 | ecosystem: Host-associated > Plants > Roots > Rhizosphere > Soil | place... | reverse complement strand
GACGATGTTTACCGGCACCATGATCGAAGCATATTCGTTGAAGCCGATATCGAAGTAGTCGGCAGAAACGATGTTTACCAGGTTGGAAACCACCAGCGGTAAGCTCCCCGTATCGGCGATAAAACCGGCTGCCATGACGAATGCCAAAGTAGCCGCAGGAGAAAAACGCAACGCCAACAACATCGCGATCACAATGGGTGTGAGGATCAATGCTGCTCCGTCATTGGCGAACAGGGCCGACACCGCTGCGCCCAGCAGGACGATAAATGCGAACAGCTTGCGTGTGCTCCCGCCTCCCCATCGGGCCACATGGAGCGCAGCCCACTTGAAAAAACCTGCCTCATCAAGCAGCAGACTAATGATGATGACCGCGATGAAAGTCCCAGTGGCATTCCAGACAATGCGCCAAACCTCTGGTATGTCGGCAAGGGTAACGACACCTGCCAGCAACGCCACGATGGCACCGAACATCGCACTCCAGCCAACCCCAAGCCCCTTGGGCTGCCAGATGACAAGGACGATGGTGGCGATAAAGATCAATACAGCAATCAGCATTTCATTAATCCGGTTGGGCGTGAATCAGCTACACACGGCTTGGTTGATCGGACGGTCGTTCATGCCGCAGAGGCGCTTAGCCTCGGTTTCCAGCCATTGCTGATTGGCGTCTACCACTTCCTTCAAAACTGCAGTCACCCACGTGGGCAAATCAGGATTCAGCCGGTAGTACACCCATTGGCCTTGGCGACGATCCAACAGCAAACCGGCAGAGCGCAGCAGCGCCAAATGACGAGAAATCTTTGGCTGACTCAGGTCGAGTGCTGCCGTTAGCTCGCAAACACACAGCTCACCTTCACTCGCGACAAGCAGCGAAATTTTTGCTCGGGTGTCATCCGCCAAGCATTTGAATAAGGTGGTGGGGGTCATGGGTTCTGTCACAGATCCTCCAGGTGTTTGGTCTTGACCAAAACGAAGAGCTTGATGCGCTCGTGGATGTCGTGGAGCGTGTGGCGAAATACGCCGGGATCATCGCTAGTTACTGGGTCAGCAAAATCCCAGGCAATGACTTCACCTGCACTGGGCGTTGGTAGGCACTCGCTTGCGGATTTATCACAAAGCGTGATTACGTAATCGAATCGGTCACTTCGAAATTCATTGATGGACTTGCTGCGCAGGCCCGTTGCATCGACTCCAACTGCCTCCAATGCCTGAGTCGTGCGCGGATCAACCTCAGACGGTTCAGATCCTGCGCTGAAGGCCTCGAAGCGCGGGTCGGTGTGCCGCAGCAAAGCCTCTGCAAGCAGGGAGCGGGCTGAGTTGGCAGCGCACACGAAAAGCACTTTGATAGCAGGGCTCATGGTTGAACTCGATGTATATGGAAAATCGAATATACGATTTGGCAGATATCCGGTAAAGCGAATATCGTGTTTGCTGCTTCGGTATGCGCCCTAACGTTCCATGCCTGTCGGCATAAAGGAGATGAGAGGATGGAGGGGAAGATGATGATCCAGGCAAAGGAAATAGCCGGAGGACAGTGGCAGCGCTTTCGCGATGCGCTGAAATCTTCTGATCTTCCAGCAGACGATATTGATCTTCCAGGCCGAACCTTTTTTGAGTTCACACTGGACAGTGAGACGGTCGCATGGGGAGGATTCGAAACGCATGGTACGGACGGGTTGTTGCGTTCTCTGGTCGTAGTGTCGACATTCAGATCGAAGGGGGTCGGTGTCGCGGTGCTTCGGGTCATTGAAGCGAAAGCCGCCGAGCAGGGAATCGCTCGATTTCATTTGCTGACAACAACTGCTTCAGGCTTTTTTAAGCAGCAGGGCTATGCAGTAAATCAACGAGGCTCTGCGCCACCTCTTATTTCTCAGACGGAGCAGTTCAGGGGGCTTTGCCCTGGCTCGGCTTGCTACATGTGCAAAGCATTATCTGCGAATGCACGAAAGTAGCTGATCACCTTGGTGATGGCTTTTAGCCTCGATGCCAGCTAGATTTGGAGCTTTCTACGATATGAAAAAGCTCATCGCAGTCATGGGGATGTGTGCCGCACTTGGCGGTTGTGCTACTTCGCACTACACCGCAGGCCGAGACTTTCCGTCGGCCAGTGTAGCGAGCATCACCAAAGGTAAAACCACGACTACTGAGTTGAAGTCCCTGTTTGGTGAGCCCTACGCCAAGAGTGCTGTCAGCGAGACTGACGAGAAGTGGATCTACACCTACACCAATGGCTCAGCTCATGCCCAGAGCTACGTGGTCACCATGAAGGTGACTACTACGGGCACCCAGAAAACTCTCGACGTCTTGATCCGAAATGACGTGGTCATCAACTACACGTTCAGCGAAGGCCCCGCTCCAGGCAGTACCACTGCGACGAACTAAGTTCGCCACCTTGCCATTGGGCGACCCACCGCGCTCAGTACGTTGTTGATGGAGCAAGCTCATGGACAGAACATATGCTTTCGTGGATGAGTCCGGGAACTCCGACCTTGATACGTCAAAGGGAGGAAGCTCGGGCTTCTTCATCGTGTGCTCCATTCTCGTGGCAGAGAAAGACTTGGATGCTGCCTATGCCCAAGCAGATGAACTCCGAAAGCGTCATTTTCAAACAGGCGAGATCAAATCCAGCAATCTGAAGCCGAAGGATTCAGATCGCCGTGCCCGAATCCTCAACGAGCTAGCTGAGCTGCCTTTCAAGCTCTATTTCACCGTCGTTGATAAGTCCCGAATTCACAAAGACGGCGGCCTCCGTATCAAGACCTCGTTCATAAAATACGTGAGCGGGTTGCTCTATGAACGCTTGTTCCGCGCATACCCTGACCTCCAGATGATCGTTGACGAGCATGGTGGGCAGGAATTTCAGGAGAGCCTCAAAAGCTACGTTGCAGAACGATTCGTGGACGACCTATTTGGCGATAAGGATGCGTTCCAGACGATGGCCAGTAAGGACAACGTTTTGGTTCAGGTTGCAGATTTTTTTGCTGGATCAGTCGCTCAGATCTACGAAGAGAAAGCTTCGGAAGAAGCAGTCCTTGCCTACAAAAAAATCCTACGCAGCCTGACTCTTGGAATGCTTGAGTGGCCATCCAAGTACCAGTCTCTTCTGCCACCGCCGACGGATGAGTCTGGGTATGCAGACTACCAAGTACACCAAGAAGCACTCCGCCAGGCTGATCGTTTTAGCGAGCGGGCTGGCGAACACCCTGATGAGGATGAACGCCTGCAATTGAGCATCCTGCGGTTCTTAAGATTTCAAAGCGAATTCGTCACCAAGGATTACGTGCTGACTACGGAGATCATGGCCCATCTAAAAGACAGCGGATTGGGAGAGGTCAACGGCCAGAGAATCCGATCCAGTGGCATTGCCAAGCTTCGGGATGCGGACGTCATCATCACAAGTGCGGCCAAAGGCTACAAGATCCCTCAAACACGGGCAGACATTAACGAATTTCTTGAAAGAGCGTCAGGCATTGTTGTTCCTCTACTGGAACGGGTCAAAAAGGCTCGAGAGGTATATCGGCTGAGTAGTCGCGGAGAATATGACATTGTGACGGCAGCCAACCTGGCTGAGCTTGCCAAGCTGCTCACTGCGCTCGAGGCATTTGCGGATGACTGAACTCAGTCATGGGCAGGAACCTCACCAGGCTGCATTGATCCAGGATGAAATACTAGAGATTTTGAAAGAGGCCAAGGTGCTCGCGCGTAGATTCTATCGCCTGACCGGCAAGCCGCTGGGCGTGACCGGCGAGGTCGCAGAGTACGAAGCTGCTGCTAGGCTCGGCCTGTTACTACATCCTGCAAGGCAGGCAGGTTACGACGCTACAGAGGTGCTGGAAGAGGGCGTCGCGAGAATCCAGATAAAGGGCCGCTGCATCCTGAACCCACTGAAGATTACGGGCCGAATGGGGGCAATTGATCTTCGCCAACCCTTCGATACTGTGCTTTTGGTACTGCTTGATTCTGAGTTCAACGCATTTGCGATGTACGAAGCGAGTCGTGCCATGGTCGAGGCAGCTCTAACCTTGCCAGGTTCGAAAGCCAGAAATGAACGTGGCGCGTTGGCAATTAGGCAATTCATGTCGATAGCTAGATTGCGCTGGGCTCGTCACGAGCCTAGCGACTAAGAGTATTAACCGCCGTCTGGACGCCGAGAGCTGCGGATATGTCCTGTGTGACGAGCCAGGCTAATGTCCCTAATACGGCACATTAACCACCATTTTTAAGCTTAATGACCCTATTTGGGTACATTACGCTGAGCAAAGGAATGCGGACAATGATGGCTATAGCCCCCTACCTCAACCAGACTATCTTCTGATTTGGAAGCAAGCCCCTAATGGTTCCTGGCATAGCTTCTAAACATCCGCGCAGTAATACTGCACCATAAAGATTCAACCGTAGCTGCATTTATAGTTTTGCTAAAAAAAGGCGGCGATGTAGTTCCGCGCGCAGAAAAAATAATAATCGATGTGGTTTGCTACAAAGTTAGGTGCCGCAAGCGATAGGAAGTAGTGGACAATGGCTGCGTATAGACAGAAACACACAGTCCAAGCGAGCCAGTAAACGGTGCGTCCGGACGATATAGGTTTTTCAACCAAGCGCTTCCAGTCGTCGGCAGACATGAAGTTGTAGATCTTCTTCCGCCATCCTTCTCTACTGCTGTCAGCAAGACTGTTAAACCTCAAGGTTGATAGAGTGTTGATAATTATGCTAAATATGAGAAGTGCAGAGACACCGAGATACAGAATCGTGGTAGCTGTATCGGCCACACCTGTAGTCGCTATCGGAGTCTTGAGAGCTAAAACAACACCCGCCACCGCGAAATCACGCCAGAGAGCTGATATTAAATCCCTTGTCGCAGTTTGTGTCTTATTAACCTCGTCCTGCAAACCCTTGCGCAGATCCCCCAGGCTTTTGACAGCCTCCTTGCTCTGATCCTGGAGATGAAAGGCGAACGCTTCCTTGGCACCCGAGAGGCTATTTTTTAAGAGTGGCGTTGAGCCAGAGGGCCACGTCGTCCCACTGTTCCAGTTGATAGCAATGTGGTTGTTGAAAAGTTGGAATTTCGTTTCACACTCCCTAGGGGTGGAGTAGATCCACTGGCAGGTGTCGTGAAGCGTTTCAAAATTGATATCAGCCCAGTTAATAGGCTGGTCTATAGCTATGGGGAGTGAGCGCCCGCCTCGGAATATTACATGAGTCTCATCACCTTCCTTGCGAATCTCGGCAGGCAAGCAAAAGGAAAGCCTTTCCACCGCCACGCGTTTCCAAGCTGTAAAAGGTTCGCTTTCATTAATTGGCTCTGCAGCGAGCAGCCAGGGCTCAAGCGACGGTGGGGTAAGGGAGTGGGTAAGATCCCGTACCATTTTCCAAGGCTTTTCAGGATGTTGAGTGACGGTCGGTAAACTTTTATCTCCACCCATTTCTTTCACTAGAAACTGATGAGTAGAAAACTCAAAGGTTTCACCTGCAACCCATACACACATTTTTTTCTGTGAGTTCTGTGCTGAGAATTGATTTGTTCTCAGCCAGTTTTCGAAACCTTTTAAAGTGAGGAAATAACACCAACCATCATCCGCTGGCTTCTCCAAAATGACTGTTAGTATGTCATTTTCTACATCCTCCAAATCGAAATCCTTGATCTCGATACTGTCGGAAACCTCTCCAAAAAGCTCTATTATTCCGATGCCCTCAGAACAAACACGCTGGGCAAGATCTTTCAGCTCTCGAACAAACTCAGAAGACGTAATGCTTATTTCATCAACCCGCACTTTATTCGCAGTTTCAATCTGCGCAGAACCACCCGACGCCGTGAGTCGCTCAAAGAAGCTGCGAAGTTCCAGCGCTAGCTGCTTCATGATTCACGCAAGCGACTTGTACGGATAATAATGACAGTTTCATCCTTTCCATTTTCAATAGTTAAGCTTCCCTTTGCCCGTGCGGGCATATTGATGGTTATGCCTTCGCTTGTTACATATTTCTTTGCCTCATTGGTAGGTAACTCTTCCTCGTCATAGGAGAACACCTCACCAGTCAAATTCAGGCTTTCCAATTCTTTGTCGAAGGTCGCCCGAATTTCATCTTGGCCATTGATGCCAAAAAAATCTGTAAAGAATTCGTCGACTTCAAAGTCTTTACGTTTTTTCGCAATTTCAACGACTTTCTCAGCGACTTTTGATGTGATAGCAGGCGGCAGATCACCCAGGTGTGTCTTTACAGTTTTTTTGATTGCCTTAACCAAATCCACCGTCATTTCCTTTGAGTTCCGGAGGCGCTCTACTCCTAGGAATTCTTTGAAGAAGTCACTGATTCCTGAACGGCTCATTTTATCAATGATCACTACTTCTGCGTCTATGGAATCTAAATCAATAAGAGCGGACTTCTGCAGCGCTTTCGGTGATTCCGTAAAGTTATTGGTAACTGCCTGAAGTATTGCCTGGGCACCCTTGGTTTCAAACGTCACAACTTTCTCAGAGTCATACTTGATTAAAGAGTAAAACTTTTTAGCGCCTGTAATCAAACCAATTACAATCAATACGCCTGACTTCATCCGTTTATCGCCAAGGCGATGAAATTGTCGCGCCAGGCTCTTGGAGATATCGACAAAATTCGACTCGCCCTTTTCCCAACTATTCAATTTAGCCTTTACTTGAGATATTTCAGCGAAAGAGAATTTATTGCCCTTGAGGGTTTCTTTGATACGGTCAATGAAGAACGGCTCGAAGGTGCTTAAGGGGGTGTCGTCAAAAAGTATCGGATCATCGGCTCGATGATGCACCACGTGGAAAATGAAATTCTCGATTTTCAGCGCTTCGATTTCTTTATCAGTAAGAGTGGCCAAGTTGAATCCTCATCCTTGCTGGTGGCGACATGACATTAAGCATTGATCTAAGCACCTTTCCAGCGTTATGCCAGCGCCTTCCGCCGGGCATAGCATTAGATTACTGTATGAATATACACCCCGAAGGAAGGATTGGCTTCCGTATTCCCCATCCGGGATTACTTGTCCGATGGAAGGCTCCAGGCGAGCGTCTTCCAGCGGGAATCATCACTGACCACCCGCATTGCATTTTTTGAGATTCGTGCTGCGCTTTAATAAAAAAGCATTAATTGATTTTATTATTATGTCGTGGGATGCTTCTTTGCATCTGACAGGAGATCCATCCCATGAACGACATTATTTCGCTCATCGAAAACGCCGCGAAGACGAAGAATGACCTGGCGTCCGCATCTATCCGCATGCCCAAGGAGCTCTACTCCTTCATCGAAGGTTTGGCTGATCAGCTCGATCTGAGTCGCCAGGAGACAATGCTGAAACTGCTCGAGAAGGGGGTTGAAGCCGCCAAGGCTGCTCTGAAGCTTGATGACAAAGAGCAAGCGGCGGTAGACATTGAGTTAGTCGAACCATCGAGCTTCCACCTTCTGAATACGAACAAGCGTCACTCATTGGAAGACCATGACCGTATGCTCAGCGAGGGTAGCGCAGCAGCTTTTTATGCCCCTTGGAAGTACAACATTGACCGTATACAGAAAGGTGATGTGGTCTTCTTGTACGAAAATGGCAAGGGGATCGTCGCCTTCGGAAAAGGTACTGGCGAAACTGAAAAGCGTGAGCATCACGGCTATCTCGAAGAGTGCCATTTTCAGCGTTTAATGGATTTCACCATCTTGGATAAGCCGATTTCAGCTGCAGAGATCAAGAAGGCGGTGCAGAAAAACGTCGTCTTCTTGCGCACGATGTCTCCTATGCCAGATGGCGAGTTGGTGCTGAATCTGATCCAGAAACGCTCCGCGTGAAGTCTACTGGGGCCTAATATAAAACTGTACTTAGCCCCCGATTGACGCAGCGTCAATATACAGAGCCTCTAGCGCGGAACTACGCAGGTGAGGCTTGCTTCGATAATCGTCGAGATAACGTCGTAAGTTGTGGTCAAGCGTGCAAGCGGAGCGCGCCGACCCACGACGGGCCAATGGCTTGAGGATGAGTGCCCGGAGGGCCAAAACCTGGCGTAGTCAGGGTTTGGTTCTCGCCAGCCGCATCCCGAAGGGGGCGAGCCCAAAGCAGAGGCAATGTGAACTGCCCTCGAACTACTAGGCAAGAAGGTCGCCGAAGCTCTCGCGAAATAGGCTTGACGAAGATGCTGCTTTGGAAGCGCATTATCACGGGATCGAGCTGTGAGTCTGCTTTGAGGATCTCGTGAGGCCGATTTATTCCTGTCCGACAACTACCTTGCCATGGCGGTGCGCAAGTAAGACGCTGGAATTCTCGACGAGCTCAATTAATTCGCGCAGCGCAAAAAGGCCAATGGAGCGCTTGCCGCCATCTACTTCAAGTGGATGAAGGTGCAACTGCCCATGCTCCCCGAGCAAATGGATCGCATTGCCTTCCACCCTGCAGCTGTGAACTGACCGTCTCCAGGCACTAGGCCGTAGTCTAGTTGCGCCCCCCTCGCGCCACCGTGTATGGTCTTGGGATGCAACCAGAAGCAGGTTAAACCAGCTTCAAAAATGGTTGCCTTATTTGTATAAGTAATTAATTTTTAAAGATTTATTTTGGTTCCCCTACAGCCCATCGCGGTGAATCTACAGAATTGCATCCAGACAGACGCCATCTCGAATGGCCTGTCCGGTGAAAGCTGTGGGGAACACATGCCACCGTCCATTTGCGCAGGGATGTGCACTAGCGGTTTGCTGCTTGGACGGCAGGCTTTTGAGTGACTCACACCGTTCGCCTTCCCCGTGGGTTTGGGGAAGCCCCGGAAGGAATTCCGGCGTCGGCCTGAAGGCCACTGCGTTCGACGCGTCGTCCCTGGATGATAGCGATTCTGTACATGGCAACGACGGTTGTGCAGGGTGAATGCCGCGAAAACGGTGAACAGAATGAAAGACTTCATTCGATCTGTTTGGCGTCTGGTGGTCGATGTATCTCGAGTGCTCCGTGCGGGCCTCGCGATACTCGACTACTACGACCGTCATAATCCTTAATCAGCAACCCGCCTGAGGCAACTCAGGCGGGTACTCTCCTGCAGTTTACTGATCGGGACTGCCGAAGGTCGCCTCGAAAAGCGAAAGTTTTTCCCCAAGGAGATCCAGATCCTGAGTATCGAGAATCTTCATGAATGACTGATTGATCGTATTGCTTAAATGTACGCGGCCCTTGAACACATCTGCTTGGCCAAGCATGGTGTAAGAGAAGTAATCAACTCGTCCTGTCCAGTAGCGATGTGATCCCTCGGGAGCATCAAGGTTCATATGCTCGAACCGAATAGCATTCAAATATTCTTGCAGGCCTCCTGAAATAGTGCCCTTTCCATACCAGTATGGCTGATAAGGGGTGTTTTTATGAAGTTCTGATAGCACGAGCGCCATAGCTCCGAGGGCCAAGGCCATGCTGATGTCTTTTTTAAATTCTGCGAAATTGAGAACTTTGCAAAGCTTACCAAATAGTGGCAGGCCTGTTTCAAATGTATCGCTATCTATTTTTCGGTCTAAAAGGTTTGAATAGAACCACTTGAATACATCAGGGTTATCCCTGAACTGGGATTCACAGGTTTCTGCATCAATCAACAAGTGCTGAGGTTTGGAGCTTGGCAGCTTTATATGATGTGCCAGTTCAGCAATTAAATATTTCGCTTCGCCAAAAGGGGGGGCGTGTTCTAATATTTTATTGAGGAGCTGTACATTTCCTTCTGTATGATGATCAAACTCAATCCTAGTCAAATAGGTATAAAGCTGTTCATCTATTGGCAGCCGAACGGGCTCTTGATCTTCGAAATGCAGTACATCCTGGACACGGCTTGCCAAGTCTTTGATGATTTGCGTGAACCGTTGCAGGTTTCCTCCACTCTCCACCCCTGCTTCCTGAGAGAGCTTCAAGTCTGCGTTGTCCAGCAAGCCTCGCATGCTCCCATAGGTGTTGTTTATGGAGGCAAGTCGCTCGCGCGGCATCTCGAAACTAGCATGGGTTTTCAGGTCGGACAGTAGCAAAACCTCTTCCGTGGAACCGTCGATTCCATAGCAGTCACGTATCTCGTAGGACGGCTTTTTGCTTATCCGTGGAGGAGCTAGAAGAGTGAATATCTTAGTCTGCTCGGTCTGGAATCGGTACAGCGTCTTAAGCACCTTGAGTGTTTTGGTCTTGTCATCGGAAAAGAATTCAGCAAAGCTTCTGCCGAGAATGGGGGCGGCTAGTTTCTTTATATTCTTTAGTCTGTCGTGAGCTTCAATCTTGCTTTCTTTTTGGATTTCATCTTCAAGCGCTTTGTAAGTCAAGAGTTTCTCGGGGGGCTGCTTGAAGTTTCCCAGGTCAAAAGCCCCTGGGAACATTGCGTCTCTTTCTCCGTCAGTTATCAGGTCATTAACGATGACATATAGCTGGCTTACGCCCTCTGGGCGGCCTCCCAACATTCTCCCACCCACCCGAAGCTTTCGATAATTGCGGTGGTGCACATAATCATATGAAGCAAATGAAGCGTTATCACCGAATTTAGTTTTAACTTCATTTTCAAACATGTGACGAAAAAGATCCTTATCCACATCTCACTCCATCTATAAATCGTCAAAGTGGCATAATGCCATATCCGTAGGGTTTAGGGGGCTGCGGCTGAGTCCATGAAGCAAGGCCTCGGTTCGCCGCATTGGTCGGCGAGAAACCTGCTGAAGTCAGGCTGCGGTTCTCAGTAGCCGTCCGTTACAGGAACGAGCCGCTATGAACCTCGCTGACCGACTATCCATTCGCCGGACTGCCAGGAAGTGGTTACCCTTTGTCATTCTAGATGTGATGTGCGATTTCATACTCGCAAAAGAAAAGGAGACTCTGAATGGCCGCGCAGCTGCTTGGACGAGCTCTTGAAGTCACAGTCTCGGATCAGATCGTCTTTATGGGCTGGGATGCGCATGCAAATCTCTGGTCGTTAGGGTGTCGGCTGCCTACTGACACGTTTAGACGCGTGCGAGAGTATGGGGCAGTGCCCTGTGACTAAGCTTTCACGTGGCGACCATTTCATTCAAGGGAAGGTCAGGGAGCAGAAAACCTGCCATGCTAATATTCAGGTTGTCGAGTCTTTGACTGGCGCGTGAAACTGGTATGTTTAACAGGTAAGTTTGATCCGCCGTTAAAGCGGATTGCTAAATAATGAGTGTTGTAAGATTTTATCGGGGAGGGGGTATGGCCAAAGTTATTGATTACGAAAATCGGCTGACACTATTTATTGATTTTCTAGGTTTCAAGGATATCGTCGAGAAAACAGCGACAGATAATGAAGCACTCAATAAGCTGGTTGCAGCTCTAGAAGATGCAGCAAGCACAGCGAAAATAGGAAATAAGTCTGACTTCCACGTCTCCCAGTTCTCTGACTGCCTTGTGATTTCTTATAAGGTCAAGAATGAGGCTGCATTATTCGAAATAGTGAATAAGCTCAGCCTCATTGTAGTTAGGATAACTGGTCAGGGCTACCTGCTGCGTGGAGGGCTTACCTTCGGAAAGCTATACCACTCTGATAAAGCTGTACTAGGCCCAGCGATGAATCGTGCGTATTTTCTCGAGTCAGAGGTCGCCAAGTGCCCACGGGTGATCCTCGATCCTGAGGTTTTCAACGAGCTTTTAGATAAATCATCTGCAGAGGTGGTGGAGACGATTAAGCAAGTTCTCGTGCAAGACGAGAGCGATGGGATCTGGTACTTCGATTATATTTCCTCCGAGTCAGTAGCAGAGAAAGTTGCGGGAGAGTTTGATTTTTATCCTAAATATCTAGCTACAATCGCCGATCTCATAAAGCGTGGCTTGAAGCATCAGTCTCCCGGGGTATTGACCAAATATATCTGGCTGCATGAACGCTACCGGTTAGCCCGTGAGACGTTCTTGGATTTTCCTAGTGATCATTCTACTAGGATTAAGTTTCCTGGGTTTCTGGAGTCGATTGAGGAACTCCCAAGCTTGAGCAAGGCTGTCACAAAGGCAAAGGAAACTGTTGTAAAAGCTGCGAAGGACAAAGAACCTTCGAAGAGTAAGAAGTAAAAGGCCTAGGCGGTATTTCAGCATTCTGTGGCACCAGGTTCAGGCGGCACTAGCTTTCAGGTCGGCTGACCATCTTTGTGATCACAAACGAATTACCTTCCTGCAAGAGCTTCATGAGCCTCCGAAAGCGCCGCCTTGCCTGGGTTGCGCTGATCACCTGCATCTAATTTTCTCGATTCATCCGCCACGTTAGCGACGTCTCTCCCCGGTGTAGCCACTGACATGATACGACCTGACGAGCACTGGCCCATTTCGCGTATAGCGAATATGTCCGTGCCTGGTGTGGCCATCCGTAGGGTTTCGCTGGGCAACAACGACGAGCTCGTGGTACTCCTCGAACCCTGCTTGGCGCGCTAGCGATTCTTGGGCAGCAGAAAGCTTCACGTCGTGCTGGCGACCTTGCTGCTTGGCTTGCGATTTGAAAATGCTGAGAGGGGAAAAATCAGACATAGCAATATCTCTAAAACCATCAACGCTTTGGTTACCGATTGCCTGTTCACCGGGCAGCGTCTGGGACATGCCGATGTAAAACGTGGGGTGCATTTACGATGGGCTATTGCTTCGCGAAACAGGCGCCAGGCGAACCATCACCGCCTAGTGGGATCATCGGTCAACGAGCCCAAATCGACAACTCGAAAGATGCTCGATTTCCTAGGTGGCGTTAATACGAGCGACACTTAAATTTTGACGCTTTATATAGTCAAAAATACGACTTATACGAAAAACAACTCTTGCAACAAATAACAGTTGTCGCCGGTTTGTTTATTCTGATAAATACTGCGTCTG
>Ga0307408_100002522_pt1 | contig 12799 bp, 7 predicted proteins | sample 322Cmetagenome_FD_202116 | JGI IMG/M metagenome (GOLD analysis project Ga0307408, IMG submission 202116) | Maize rhizosphere microbial communities from greenhouse at UC Davis, California, United States - 322HYB-C-3 | ecosystem: Host-associated > Plants > Roots > Rhizosphere > Soil | place: USA... | reverse complement strand
CGCGATGCGGATCACCCTCGTCATGCGCGGCGACGACCACATCTCGAACACGCCGAAGCAGATCCTGCTCTACCGCGCCCTCGGCGCCGAGCTGCCGCGCTTCGCGCACCTGCCGATGATCCACGGCCTCGACGGGAAGAAGCTCAGCAAGCGCCACGGCGCGACCGCCGTCAGCGATTACCAGCACATGGGAATCCTCCCCGGCGCGATGCTCAACTTCCTGGCGCTGCTCGGCTGGTCGCCCGGCAACGACATCGAGGTGATGACGATTCCGCAGATGATCGAGCTCTTTTCGGAGGAGGGACTGCAGAAGAAGGCGGCGATCTTCGACCCCAAGAAGCTCGAGTGGATGAACGGCCAGCACCTGAGCCTCGAGCCGCTCGACGAGATCGCGCCGCGCGCGGCGCGGGCGATCGAGGCGGCCGGACTCGCCACGGCGGCGGAGCTCGAGGCGCGCCGCGACTGGTTCCGCGCGCTGCTCGACCTGCTGCGCATCCGCGCGCGCACGATCGACGACATCGTGCGCCAGGCCGAGCCGTACCTGCGCGAGGAGATCGACTACGACCCCGAGGCCGTCGCCAAGCAGTGGAAGGACCCCGCGACGACCGCCGAGCTGCTCGACGCGACGCGCGAGCGCCTGGCGGCGCTCGACCGCTGGGAGGCCGGCCCGATGGAGGCGGCCTTGCGATCGCTCGCCGAGTCGCGGAGTATCGCCGCCGGCAAGATCTTCCAGCCGTTGCGCGTCGCGCTCACCGGACTCACCGTCAGCCCGGGCATCTTCGACGTCCTCGTGATGCTTGGCCGGGAGCGCGCATTGCGCCGCCTGGAGCGCGCCGTGGACTCGCTCCAGGCCCGATAGCGCGGCTCTACGCCCGTTTTGGGCGGAGCCGTACTGGAAACTGTTGACCGTCCCCGCCGTCGGGGGCTACATTGGCCGCAACGTGGATCGCCGGGCGCTTGGCAGAGCTCCCGGCGTCCGCCTTTCCGAGGTCCCTGGACCCTATGGCTCAGCCCCTGACCCCCACCGAGCGGCGAGTTTACCACTACCTCATCGACTTCCTCGCCGAGAACACGTACCAGCCGAGTGTTCGCGAGATCGGCAAGAAGTTCCGGATCAAGTCGACGAAGACGGTCTCGGACATCCTCCACTCCCTGGCCGTCAAGGGGTACATCGAGCGCGACCCGTCGCGCTCGCGGGGCGTGCGCCTCGTCGGATTCGCCGGCACCGGCGGGATGCAGCCGATTCCCTACTACGGAAAGATCCACGCCGGCGAGCCCGCGCTGATGCCGGACAACCTCGACGGGCACCTGACGGTGGATCGCCGCTTCGTGCCGAGCGACGACGCGTTCTTCCTGAAGATCAAGGGCGACAGCATGGTCGGCCGCGGGATCAACGACGGCGACTTCGTGATGGTGAACCCGAGCGCCGAGCCGAAGGACGGCGAGGTGATCGCCGCGCGCCTCGGCGAGGAGGCGACGATCAAGACGCTCACGCACCGTGGCGAAAAGGTCGTCCTCGAGCCGGCCAACCCCGCCGAGCGGGAGATCGTCGTCAAGCCCGACGACGACTTCGCGGTGCTGGGCGTGGTCTCCGGGATCTTCCGCCCGTTCTTCGACGCGAGGGCGTTCGACAAGGGCGCCGACAAGACTGCCGAGCGCGCCATGGAGCGGTCGGCCGACCGGCAGGCCGAAGCGACCCATAGCTGACCGCCAGCAGCCGACTGGACGATTCGAGTCGAACGGAGGGGCCCTGTATGACGGGGCCCCTTTTCGTCGGGCCCTGCCGCGAGGCCTACCGGTTGCTCTCGGCCGCCAAGGCGGCGGCGCGCGCCGCGGCGCGTTCGCGGTCCTTGCGCTCGCGGATCGCCTTCGCCGCGTTGCGGAACTCGTCGTAGTTCATCGCCCGCTGCGCCTGCTCCTGGATCTCGCCGTGCATCGCGTTGTAGCGAGCCTCTCGCGCGCCCGTGATCGGGTTCGCCTGCTGGTTGAACGGGAGGAGGGCGAGCGCCGCGGTGGGGAGCTGGAACTTGCCGAGGTGGATGTACTTCTGATCGATCCCGTACTTCTTCCCGTCGCGCTCCATCGTCCAGTCGCCGCGCTCCATCTTGCTCGGCGTGTGCGTCGCGGCGAGCACCGAGTCGCGGTGCGCGCGCAGGCGGGAGACGAGTGAGCTGTCGAGCCGCTGGGCGGAGCTCAGCGGCGGCCCGACGTAGGGCGCGATGGGGCTCCACAGCCGCGGCCCGGTGAAGGTCGGGCGGATTCCCGCCTCCTCCCCGCCGCGCCCGATCACCTGGCCGCTCCCTCCGGGCTCGGCGGCCGCCGGCGGCGCGGCGGGCGGGAGCGCGTCGGGCGCCGAGGCCGGCGCGCGCACCGGCCTCGCGGGCCGGCTCGTCCGCGGCCGACCGTCGCCGCCGCTGCGCCCGGACGTGTTCGTCGGCCCCGGCGCCGGCACGGCCACATAGCGGACGCGCTCCGCCGGCGCCTCGCTCCCCCGGTCGCGCACAAAGAGATCGTCGAGTGGGATCGGGTAGGCGATCACGCGCACCAGCACCGCCCCGACCAGCGCGTGGAGCGTGATCGAGAGGGCGAGAGAGGCCGGTGTCTGACGCTCGCGCTTCATGACGGAGAAGTTGGAGGACGAGCGTGGAGCGTGAATCGTGGAGCGTGGAACGCCGATCGTCGAGTGGCGCCCCTCCTACACCCGGCTCGCGAAGCCGTTCAGCACGCGGCCGGCGCGGCGCGCCGCCTCGGCGATGCGCGGTGGCGGAGCGATGAAGGAAATGCGAAAGAACCCCTCGCCCCCCGCCCCGAAGCCGGACCCCGGCAGCACGACGACCCCTTCCTCCTCGAGCAGCCGGTCGGCGAAGACCGCACTCGGCAAGCCGTCGGGAAGCGGGATCCAGAGATACATCGTGGCGCGCGGCGTCTCGCAGGGGAAGCCCGCGTCGCGGAATGCAGTCACCGCCGCATCGCGCCGCTCGCGGAACGTCGCGACGTTGCCGGGGACGAACGCGTCGTAGCTCTCGATCGCCGCCACGGCGGCCGCCTGCACGGCCATGAACTGGCCGGTATCCACGAACGACTTGACCTTCGCCAGGGCGCCGGCGATCTCGGATCGCGCCACCGCCCAGCCGCAGCGCCACCCGGTCATGTTGTACGTCTTCGACATCGAGTGGAACTCGATCGCGACGTCGCGCGCGCCGTGTATCTCGAAGATGCTCGGCGGGACGTAGCCGTCGAACGCCAGCTCGCTGTAGGCGTTGTCGTAGACGAGCAGGATGTCGCGCTCGCGGCACTCGCCCACGACGCGCTCCAGGTACTCACGCGGCGCGACCGCCGCCGTCGGGTTGTTCGGGTAGTTCAGGTAGAGGATCTTGGCGCGCCGCTTCACGTCCTCGGGCACCTCGTCGAGGTCCACCAGGAAGTCCGTGCGCGGCCGCAGCGCGTAGCGGTACGCCTCGGCGCCGGCGAGCAGCGTGCCCCCCTGGTACGAGTTGTAGCCCGGCTCGGGGACGATCCCGACCGACCCCTCCTCCATGTAGGCGAAGGCGAGGTGCGAGATCCCCTCCTTGGAGCCGATGAGGGGCACGACCTCGGTGAGCGGGTCGAACTGAACGCCGAAGCGTCGCGCCATGAACGCCGACACGGCCTCGCGGTACGGCACGTAGCCGAGCCCGAAGCCGTAGCGCTGCAGCGTCGGCTCGCGGCACGCCTCGGCCAGCCGATCGAGCGCCGCCGCGGGCGGCGCGAGGTCGGCGTCGCCCGCGCCGAGGTCGATCACGTCCACGCCGCGCTGCAGCAGCTCGCGCTTGCGCGCCGGGATGCGGGCGAGGACGTACTCGGGAAGCTGAGTGAAGCGGGAGGAGATCGAAGGCACGGGTCGCTCGGCGAAGATTTCTGCGGAGGAAGGGCGTGAGACGTGAGATGGCCGCCCTCTCACGTCTCACGCCCCTCACGCTGCGGCTACGGCGCCTGCTCGGCCACGACGGGGTTGGACACCCTGCTTACTCCGACCACCTCCACCTCTACGACGTCCCCGTCCTTCAACGGCCCCACGCCGGCCGGGGTGCCCGTCGCCACTACGTCGCCCGGCTCGAGGGTCATCACTCTGGAGATATACGCGAGCAGCGTCGGAACGCTGAACACCATGTCGGACGCGCTTCCGCGCTGACGCTCGGCGCCGTTCACCCGCGTCACGACGGCGAGCGAGGCGATCTCCGCCGGCGCCGGGCCCTCGGGCCCGATCGGGCAGAAGGTGTCGAAGCCCTTGGCGCGCGTCCACTGGCTGTCGCTCCTCTGCAGGTCGCGCGCGGTGACGTCGTTCAGGGCGACGACGCCGCGCACGGCGCGCGCCGCCTCGCCCTCCGAGGCGCGCCGCAGCGGCCGGCCGATCACGACCCCGATCTCGCCCTCGAACTCGACTCGCTCCGACGCGTCGGGGAGGATGATCGGCGCGCCCGACGCGACGACGCTCGACGGTGGCTTGAGGAAGAGCAGCGGCTGCTTCGGGACCTCGTTGCCGAGCTCCCTGGCGTGGTCCACGTAGTTGCGACCGACGCAGACGATCTTGCCAGGACGGGTCATGGTGCGGGCGTGGAGGTGATCCAGCGGGCGACGTCCTCGACGACCTGCGCCCGGCGGCCGAGGAGGACGCACGCCGCGGCGAGGGCGAGGAGCGCGCGGGACGCCCTCACCCGACGGTCGGCGCGAGGTAGAACTGCTCGATCGCCGTCTTGCACTCGCGCCACGGGCGCGCGAGGCGGCGCGCCGGTGGCAGGGCCTCGAGCAGCCCGCGCCCGTAGCGCTTCGTGACGATGCGCGGGTCGCAGATGACGACAACGCCACGGTCGGTGCCGGACCGGATCAGCCGGCCGAAGCCCTGCTTGAGCCGGAGCGAGGCGTGCGGCAGCATGAACTCGACGAACGCGTCGCCGCCCCGCGCCTCGATCGCCTCGCACTGCGCGGCGGTGACCGGCTCGCTCGGCACGCGGAACGGGAGCTTGGCGATGACGAGTCCGCGCAGCGCGTCGCCCGGCACGTCCACGCCCTCCCAGAACGATGCGGTGCCGAGCAGGATCGCGCGCCCCGACTCCCGGAAGCGGCGCAGCAGCGCGTCGCGCGTCTCCTCCTCGCCGTGCACGAGGAGCGGCCAACGACGCTCGGTGCCGCGCGCCCGCAGCTCGCTCGCCGCCTGGCGCACGTCGCGGTGGCTCGTGAAGAGCACGAAGACGCCACCGTCCGAGGCCGCGGCGAGGTCGAGCGCGGCACGGATCACGTGGAGGAAGTGGCCGCTGGCGTCGGCGTTGGGCGCCGGCACGTCGGTCGGCACCGCGAGCAGCGCCTGGCGCGGGTAGTCGAACGGCGAGGGGAAGATCGCCGTCTCCGGCTCGAGATCGGGCTCGTCGAGCCCCAGGCGCCGCGCGAGGAAGTCGAAGCGGCGGTCGGCGGACAGCGTCGCGCTCGTCACGACGGCCGTGTCCACGCGCTTGAAGAGGTCCTCGCGCAGGATCGGCGCGAGGTCGAGCGGCACGCTCGTCACGGCGACGTTGCGGTCGCGCCCGCGCACCTCCACCCAGCGCACGCTCGGGTCGGCGCCGGCCGGCGGCTTGAGCGCGCGCTGCAGTCCGTCGCCCGCTCCCTGAAGCCGCTTGGCGACGGCGCGCATCTCGTTGAGCAGCGGGGCGACGCTCGCGTCCTCCTTCCTGCCGTCGCTCTCGAGTCGCTCGCGGACGAGACGCAGACCGTCGCCGAGCAGCTCGATCTCGCCGAGCAGGTCGGCGAGTGCGGCGCCGAGCCCGCCGGCCCAGATCGGGTGCTCGGCGAACGCGTCGGTGAGGCGGATGACCGGCTCGCCGCTCTCCTGCAGGAACGTCTCGATGAGGTCGAAGACGAGTCCCGCCTTGTCACGCGCCGCGTGAACGGCCGGCGCGAGCCGCGCGTGCACGAGGTCGAGGCTCGCCGTGCTGAGCAGGTCCTTGCGCGTCGAGAGCCGCTCGACGAGCGCGGCGAGGAGCCCCTTCCCCTTGCGGTCGAGGCGGTTGAAGAGGCGCACCAGCATCCGCCGCGTGACGGTCGCGCCGAGGTGCGCGGCGGCGGCGTCCTCGAGGTGGTGCCCCTCGTCCACCACCAGCCGCTGGTACGGCGGCAGCACTGCCGCGTCCTCCCAGTTCTGCTGCGCGCGCCGCACCGCGACGTCGCTCAGCAGGAGGTGGTGGTTGACGACGATGACGTCGGCCTGCGCCGCGCGCTGGCGCGCCTTGTAGAGGAAGCACTTGTCGTAGAACGCGCACTTCATCCGCCCGCACAGGTCGGGCTCGGCGGCGACCTCGTCCCAGACCTCGGCCCGCGGCGGCGTCGGCAGGTCGGAGAGGGAACCGTCGGTGGTGCGCTCGGCCCACGCGCGGATCGCCTCGAGCTCGTGCTGCATTCCCTCCTCGAACAGTGCGCTCCCGGCGCTCGCGCTCTGCTCGAGGCGCTGCAGGCAGAGGTAGTTGCGCCACCCCTTGAGCAGGGCGTAGCGCACCTTCTGGTCGGTGAGCGCCGACTCGAGGAACGGGAGGTCCACTCCGACGAGCTGCTCCTGGAGGTTGATCGTGTTCGTGGACACGACCGTGCGCTCGCCGTTCTTCGCCGCCCAGCGCAGCGCCGGCAGCAGGTAGCCCATGGACTTGCCGACGCCCGTCCCCGCCTCGAGAAGGCCGACGCCGCCCTCGTTGTAGAGCCGCGCGATCGTGGAGGCCATGGCGCGCTGGCTCGGGCGGTCCTCGTAGCGCCGCATCCGCGCGGCGACCGCGCCGTTCGGGCCGAGGTCGGCGGCGATCGCCTCCGGCTCGACGGGCGTCGTGGTCGCCTCGCGCGGCACCTCGACGACGACGTAGAGGTCGGTCGCGTCGTTGTCGCAGATCGCGAAGCCGACGCCGGCGTCGTAGAGCCGCGCCGCGACCTGGAGGTCGGCGTCGGACGGTTCGAGCCACCCGGACGGGTGGTTGTGGACGAGCATCTCGCCGCGCTTCGCCACGCCGGGGAGCGCGAGCACGCTCGTCACGTTGCCGCGCGAGACGACCCGCGCCGTCTCCAGCACCCCGTCCCGGTCCGCCGCGCAGACGAAGCACACCTCGCGGCCGCCCGCCAGCCGGATCGCGGCGCGGACGGCGGAAGCGGCGTGCTTGGAGAATCGGGTGGTGGACGCGGGCGGCGGGGAAATCATGTGCTGAGGAATCAGGAATCAGGAGCCAGGAGGCGCACCGATTCCACGCCTGATTCCTGATTCCTGATTCCTTCGACTGTCACGTCTTGAGTGGCTTCTTCTTCGCCGCCGGGAACAGGACGTTGTTCAGGATCAGCCGGTAGCCGGGCGAGTTGGGGTGCAGCGAGAGGTCGGTCGGGGCGTTGCCGACGGCGTGCTGGGGGTCCTCGGGGTCATGGCCGCCGAGGAAGGTCCAGGACCCTTTGCCGTAGTCGCCGTGGATGTACTTCACCCAGGGCGCGCCCTCCTCGAAAGCTAACACGCTGACGCCCGGCTTCAGCGTCGCCTTCGTGAACGACGTCGTCACGCCGTAGAAGTCGGGGAGCACGCTGCGGTGGTCCTGGACGAGCATCGTATTGACGGGGTCGAACTTCGCCGAGAAGGCAAAGAGCGTGAACGTCCCCAGCGGCTGCCGCCGGCTCGGCACGTTGACCTGGTGGCCGTCGATGTTGCTCATCGAGTTGGCGTAGGGCGACTTCTCGACGTGCGCGCTGCGGAAGGCGAACGAGCGCGCCCAGTCCAGCTTCGTGTCGGCCGCCGGGTCCACCGGCGTCCCGTCCGAGAAGGTGCTGGCGATGTCCACGTCGTGGCCGGCGATCGCCAGTTCGAGCGTCTCCGTCGCGCCGCACATGGCGAACAGGAAGCCGCCGCGCTCGACGAACCGCCGGATCCCCTCGGCGACCCCCTTCTTGAGCGACGGGATGGTCGGGTGCCCGTTGCGCTTCGCGACTTCCGTGTTGCGCTGCACCTGGTCTATGAACCACGGCGCGCCCCGGTAGGCGAGGTAGAACTTCGAGAGCTGCCCCGTGAAGTCCTCGTGGTGCAGGTGCAGCCAGTCGTACTTGGACAGCTCCCCGCTCAGCACCTCGTCGTCGTAGATCGTGGTGTAGTCGATTCCCGCATACTGCAGGGCGAGCGTCACCGCGTCGTCCCAGGGCGGCGACTTGGGGGGCGTGTAGATGGCGATGCGGGGCGCCTTCTCGAGCGGCACGGCCTCCATGTTCGCGGCCGCGATCTCGCCGCGCAGCCGCGACAGCGAGCCGTCGTCGAGCCGCGCCGCGGTGACGCCGTCGAGCGTCGCCCGGCGGCGCAGCTCGGGCGAGTCCGGCAGGAGGAACGACCCGCCGCGGTAGTTGAGCAGCCACTCCGCCTTGAGGCCGGCCTTGAGGGCGTTGTAGGTCAGCCCGTACGCCTTGAGGTGGTTCTGCTGCTCGTCGTCCATCGGGACGAGAAGATGTTGCGCGAACAACTGCAACGGCGAAAGAAGAAAGAGGGCGACGAGCAGGAGCGCGACGCGTCGGCCCACGTCGCCGCCGTCTTTCTTCTTTCGCGTTTCGCACTTCAGGGTCACGATGTCGCTCCCATGCGCTTCGTCCGGTCGAGCTCGCGCCGCGCCTGCGGGACGAGGGCGCTCTCGGGGTAGGTGAGGATCAGGTGCTCGAAGCGGCGCGCCGCGTCGCCGACCGCGCCACCGCGCAGGAGCGCGCGGCCCCACTCGAGGTCGGCCTCGGGCGCTTCCGGGGCCGCCGCGTAGCGCGTGACGAGCGACTCCCAGAGTGGGATCGCGCCCGCGTCGTCGCGCCGCGCCGCGTGCAGCCGCGCGGCGACGGCGAGGAGCAGCGGCGCGGCGTCGGTGACCTCGTCGCCCGCGGCCGCGAACTTTGCCGCGGCGGCCACAGTGTCCCCGCGCGCCAGCAGCAGGAACGCCTCCCCGGCCGTCGGCGCGCGGCTGGCGCGCGTGCGCGCGAGCAGGGCGCGCGCCGTGACGAGCGCCGGCGTGGCGTCAGTCGACCGCGCGAGCTTTTTCCGCGCGGCGGCGAGGTCGCCCTGGTAGAGCGCCAGCCACCCCTCGGCGTCGGGGTCCGGGACGCCGCCGGCGGCCGCGATCGCCGCCCGCGCCCGGGCGACGTCGCCGGCCCGCACCCACCCCCACGCGACGTCGCGCCGCAGTTGTGCCCGGCGCGCCTCGTCGAGCGAGTCCTCGGCGCGCCGCGCCAGCTCCTCGGCCTCGCCCGGCCGGCCGAGCGCGGCCAGCGCGCGAACCCGCACCGGCAGCAGCGCGGCCGTCGCGGCCGCGTCCTCGCCCGTCGACTCCGTCAGCGCCAACGCGCCCGCCGCGTCACCGCCACTGAGCGACGCCGTCGCGGCGCGGGCGAGCAGCTCGGGGTCGGGCCGCGCGCGGTGCGCGGCGAGGAAGGCGTCGCGCACGACGAGCCAGGCACCCGTCCCCTCCGCCAGCTCGCCGAACTCGCGCCACGCCTGCGCCGCGGAGTCGGTTGGCGGGAGGGAGCGCAGCGCCGTCCACCCCTCGCGTGGCGAGCCCCACGCCAGCTCGAGCGCGGCGAGGGCGCGCCGTGCGGCGAGCGACGGCGGCGACGCCGAGAGCGCGCGGCGCACCGCGGCGCGCGCGCCGTCGGGCGTCGGCTGGAGCGCGAAGACGGCGGCCTGCACGAGGTAGGGCGTGTCGCCGAGGGCCTCGCGCCAGCTCTCGGCCGCCGGCCCCCAGAGGCCGAGCGAGGAGCGGGTCTGCGCGATCTCGAGTGCGAAGTCACGCACGCGCGGCGCGCCGAGCGCGGCCGCGGCGCGGCGGATCACGCTGTCGGCGGCGAGCGCGCTCCCGCCGGCAAGAAGCTGCCGCGCGAACTCGCGATACGGCTGGGCGTCCCCGGGGGCGGCGCGGACCCACGCCTCGAAGGCAGCGCGGGCGTCGGCGTCGCGGCCGGCGGCGAGGAGGGCGCGCAGCTGCACGGCGCGCAGCGTCGGGTTGCGCGGCGAGGCGCGCACGACGGAGTCCACGACGAAGCGCAGCGAGTCGGCCCAGCCGAGCTCCGTGTAGACGCGCTCGAGACCGAGGACGCCGGGCACGAGGTCCGCGCCGCGCATCGCCTCGCGGTACGCCGCCGCCGCTTCGCGCGGCTTGCCGGCCTGCTCCAGCTCGAGCCCTCGCGCCGCGGCCGCGCCGAGCTGCGCGCCGGCCGCCGCCGGCAGGGCGGCGAGGGCCAGCGCGATGAGCAGCGGGGCCGTGCGGAATGCGCGGCCGGCCGCGAGGAGCGAGCGGCCGGCCGCCGTCGTACGCGGCATCGGGGGCGGGGCGAGGGTCAGGGCTGCGCGTTCAGGCGCTTGAAGTACTCGAGCACGAGGCGGCGCTCCTCGGCCGACAGTCCGCGGAGCTCGGCCCACGAGGGCTCGCGGAACCGCGCGGCCGCCTTCCCCGCGGCCTTGTCCGTACCCGGCGTGAAGAGCTCCGTTCCGGTGGCCGAGCGCGCCTCGCGCTTCCCCGTGTCGTCGCGCTCGTCCTGCTCCAGCGTCTTGCCCGCCTCGAGCAGCCGCCGGTAGAGCCGCTGCTGGCGGTCGAGCACCGACTGGTCCACGGCGCCCCGCTCCAGCGCCTGCGCGATCTGCTGCGCCTCGCGGGCCAGCGCCTCGGCGCGCCCGCTCTCGTCGTTCTCGCTCAGCCCCTCGAGCGACTGGGCGAGCCCACGCTGCTTCTGGCCGAGCGTGCGCGCTCCGGCCTGCGCCTGCGAGCCGCGCTTCCCGCCCGGCATCATGGAGAGGCCGGCCGCCTGCTGGTTGAGGGAGCCTTGCTGCTGCGCCAGCTCGTTCATCTCCTGGATCATTTCCGGCAGCCCGGAGGCGGACTTCGCCGCGTTCGCCCGCTCGCGGTCGCGGACGAGCGACGCCGCGGCGCGGTTGAGCGCCTCCGCGGCTTCCCGCATCGCCTGCGCCTGCGCCTGGAGTTGGGCCGCCGACTGGGGCGGCGCGGACGGCTCGCTGCCGGGCTGGTTGCCCGGCTGGCTGCCGGGCTCCTGACCGGCCGACTGCTGTCCGCCCGGCTGCTCCTGCCCACTCCGCGGCCCCTGCTGCTGCTGGCCGCGCTGCTGCCCCGACTGCGAGCCCTGCTGGGCGGCGTCCTGCGCCGCCTGCGCCGTCTCCTGCGTCGCCTGCTGCACCTTCTGCCGCGCCTCGGAGACCGCGCGCTGCGAGCGTGGGGAGAGGAGCGAGGATTTCTGTCCCGCCTTCTGGAGGCGCTGCCCGGCCTTCTCCACCCCCTGCTGGATGGAACTCTGCTGACCCTGCGCATCGCCCGTCTGGCCGCGCGCCGTCTGCTCGGCGAGCTGCTCCTCGGATCGCGACAGCTGCAGCATCTCCTGGATGGACTGGTCGAGCTCCTTCGTCAGCTCCTGCTTCCACTCCGCGACCTGCTTCTCGCGCGCCTCGGCGAGCTGCTGCGCCGCCTCGTCCATCTCGCCCGCCGCCTTGCGCGCCGACTCCTTCCCGCTCTCGCCGTCGCGCGCGCCGGCCTGCCGCCCGGCCTTCTGGAGCGCCTCGGCGGACGCCTGCGCGTGCTGCTGCGCGGCGTCGGCGCGCTCGGCACCCGTCTCGGCGCGCTCCTCCCGCAGCCGCTTCTCGAGCTCCGCGACGTCGCGCGAGAGATCGCGCGAGCGTTGCGCCAGCTCCTGCGCGCGGCGTTGGTCCTTGTCCCCCGACGAGCGCTCCGGGCCGTCCCGCGACTCGTCGCGCGACGCCTCGCCCTTCTCGCTCTCCGCCTTCTCGCGGTCGGCGTCCTCGCGCGCGTCAGCCTTCTCGCGCGCTTCGCGCTCGGCCGCCGACTCGTCGCGCCGCGCGCTGTCGCCCGACGTGCCTGGACGCTCGCGCGGCCCGAGGGAGTCGGCGAGCTCGCGCTGGCGCTGGGCCAGCTCGCGCGCCTCGTCGCGCAGCGTCTGCATCGCCCCTTCGAGGGCGGCGCGCTTCAACATCTCGGCGCTGCGCTCGAGCTGCTCGCGCAGCCGCTGCTGCTGCTGCGCGAGGTCGCCAAGCGCCTGCCGCGCTTCCTCGCCCTGCAGCCCCTGCGCGGCCTGCTCCAGCTTCTCGAGCTGCTCCTGCAGCTCCGGCGTCAGCGCCTCCTGGAGCATCCGCTGCGCCTCGGCGAGGCGGGCGGCAAGCCCGCTGTCGAGCGCGCCGGCCTGGGCGAGCTGCCGCTCGAGCGTCTTGGCCGCCTGCTGCAGCTCCTTCACGCGGTCGGCGAGCGCGCGCTGCTCCTGCGACAGCGACTTGGCCTGCTCCGCGCGCTGGAAGGAGAGCTGCGACTGCGCGCTCTGCCCCTGCTGACCCGAGCGCCCGCCGCTCTCCGCGCCGCTCCGCTCGGAGCCCCCGCGCTCTCCGCCCTTGCCGCCAGCCGACGCGCGGTCGCGGGCGCGCGCGGCCTCGCTCGTCCGCTGCTGCAGTGACTTCTCGGCGCTCGCCAGCGCCGTCGCCACGGCGACCGCGGAGTCCGCGGTGCGGCGGGCCATCGCCCGCTGCTCGGACAGGCTCGGCACGCGCAGCACGAGCTCGCGGCTCTCGGCGCCCTGCGACCACGGGGACTGGTCGGACGCCGTGGCGACGACGTGCAGCGCGTCGCCGGGCTCGAGGCCGCGCGACGCGACATCGAGGCTCGCCGTCCCACTCCACTGCGGGCCGGCGCCGCTCGCCAGCCGCTCCGTCACTTCGCCGCTCACGCGCCCTTCCTCGCTCTGCCGCCAGCTGCGCAGCGAGACGGCGCCGAGCCCGTGA
>Ga0307408_100002519_pt1 | contig 12810 bp, 8 predicted proteins | sample 322Cmetagenome_FD_202116 | JGI IMG/M metagenome (GOLD analysis project Ga0307408, IMG submission 202116) | Maize rhizosphere microbial communities from greenhouse at UC Davis, California, United States - 322HYB-C-3 | ecosystem: Host-associated > Plants > Roots > Rhizosphere > Soil | place: USA... | reverse complement strand
AAGTTAATGACATTGCCCCAAGCCCCAAACCCCATATCACCCGCATTTTACATCCAGATTAGATTCCCTTCAGAATATATCGGCCTCAATAACCTCAATTTTCGATGAAAAACGCTAACTTTGCGGCTTCAAAAAATAAGCATGCTTCACTTCTTTTTTAGTCAGCCTGATACAGTTTTCGCCTTGCAAACTGAGCGGGCGCTTAATTCTACAGATATTTCGAAACTTGAATGGCTTTTTGGCAACGCCAAATTACAGCAAGAAACTGCCCTAAGTGGCTTTTTTGTTGGGCCACGTGCGGCTATGATAACGCCATGGAGTACCAATGCAGTTGAGATCACTCAAAACATGGATATCCAAGGCATCATCAGGATTGAAGAATTTAAAATTGTAAAGGAAGATTTCACTGATTTTGACCCAATGCTATCCCAAAAGTACAAGGGCTTAAACCAGGATATCTATACTATAAATATAAAACCAGAGCCTGTTTTACCTATAACTGATATAGCAGCATATAACAAACAGGAAGGGCTTTCTCTGAGCGACGAGGAAGTTGATTATTTAAATAAGCTTGCCGAAAGGTTGGGCCGCCCACTTACCGACTCGGAGGTATTTGGATTTTCTCAAGTAAACTCTGAGCACTGCCGCCATAAAATCTTCAACGGCAAATTTATTATTGATGGCGAGGAGAAACCAAGCTCTCTATTTAAGCTGATCCGTAAAACTTCTGAGGCAAACCCTAATGATATCGTTTCTGCATATAAGGATAACGTTGCATTTATTAAAGGGCCCGTTGTAAAACAGTTTGCACCTAAACGTGCCGATGTGCCTGATTTCTATGAATTGAGCGATTTCGAATCAGTTATTTCCGTAAAAGCAGAAACCCATAACTTCCCAACTACGGTTGAACCATTTAATGGTGCGGCTACAGGTTCGGGCGGTGAAATACGCGACAGGCTTGCCGGAGGACAAGGAGCATTACCTCTGGCAGGGACAGCTGTATACATGACCGCACTTTCACGTTTAGAAAAAGATCGCCCATGGGAACAAGCAACTGAAGAGAGAAAGTGGCTTTACCAAACTCCAATGGATATTTTGATCAAAGCATCTAACGGAGCTACTGATTTCGGAAATAAATTCGGGCAACCTTTGATTACTGGTTCGGTTTTAACGTTTGAGCACGATGAGAAATTGGACAATATCGCAGCCCCAAGGAAACTCGGCTATGATAAAGTAATTATGCTTGCAGGCGGGGTGGGCTATGGCAAGGCTAGCCAGGCTCAAAAAAAACAGCCTAAAACTGGCGACAAAATTGTAATTCTGGGTGGCGAAAACTACCGCATCGGAATGGGTGGTGCTGCCGTATCGTCTGCAGATACCGGAGAACATGGCTCGGGCATTGAATTAAATGCGATTCAGCGTTCGAACCCTGAGATGCAAAAAAGAGCCGCGAATGCTATTCGCGGAATGGTCGAAAGCAGCCATAACTCTATCATTTCTATACACGACCACGGTGCTGGTGGACACTTAAACTGCCTTTCTGAACTGGTTGAAGAAACTGGTGGTAAGATAAATCTGGATAAATTGCCAGTTGGCGATCCCACCCTTTCTGCGAAAGAAATCATTGGAAACGAGTCGCAGGAGCGTATGGGATTAGTAATTGGCGAACAAGATATAACTACTCTGCAAAAAATAGCAGACCGCGAACGTTCGCCAATGTATACTGTGGGTGATGTTACCGGTGATCACCGTTTCACCTTCGAATCTGCTTCTACTGGTGCAAAACCGATGGATTTGGAGTTGAAGGATATGTTTGGAAGCTCGCCTAAAATGGTAATGGATGATAAGTCTGTTGCCCGTAGTTACGAGCCCGTAGCTTATGATAAAACCCAGCTAAACACATACTTAGAACAAGTTTTACAGCTGGAAGCAGTGGCTTGCAAAGACTGGTTGACTAACAAAGTTGACCGCTGTGTGGGTGGGCGCGTTGCAAAACAACAGTGTGCAGGCCCTCTTCAATTGCCTTTAAATAACTGTGGCGTGATGGCCTTAGATTTCCAGGGTAAGGAAGGTATTGCAACCTCAATTGGGCACGCTCCTGTTTCTGCCTTGATCGACCCTGCAGCTGGTAGTAGAAATGCTATTGCAGAATCGCTATCGAATATTGTTTGGGCTCCGTTAAAGGATGGATTAACAAGCGTATCGCTTTCTGCAAACTGGATGTGGGCGTGTAAAAACGAAGGCGAAGATGCCCGTTTATATGATGCCGTTAAGGCTTGTTCTGACTTTGCAATCGAGTTAGGTATCAATATCCCGACAGGTAAAGATTCCCTTTCTATGAAACAGAAATATAAGGACCAGGATGTGATTGCGCCTGGTACTGTAATTATTTCTGCGGCTGGAAATTGTAACGATGTACGTAAAGTTGTTGAACCTGTATTACATAAAGACGGTGGCAATATTTACTATATCAATCTTTCGAACGATGCCTTTAAATTGGGAGGTTCTTCGTTTGCGCAGGTTGTAAATAAAATCGGAAACGAAACTCCTGATATCAAAGATGCTGCTTTATTGAAAAACGCCTTTAACACACTACAGGGGCTTATCAAAGAGGGCAAAATTGAAGCAGGGCACGATATTGGCAGTGGTGGTTTAATCACTACCTTACTTGAAATGTGCTTTGCAGATAATAACCTTGGGGCATCTATCGACTTATCTGCTTTAGGAGAAAACGATATTATCAAAGTGCTTTTCGCCGAGAATATCGGTGTAGTATTCCAGGCTTCGACAGATGTAGAAGCAGTTCTAAAGGCTAATAATATTCCATTCTATCTTTTAGGTAAGAGTGAATCATCTGCAACTCTTGAAGTTAAAAACGGTTCAGAGTCTTACAGTTTCAATATTGCGGAATTAAGAGATACCTGGTTCAAAACATCCTACCTGCTTGATATTAAACAAAGTGGAGCTGCAAACGCAAAAGAGCGTTTTGATAACTATAAAAACCACGTACTTCAGTATAAGTTCCCTGAAAATTTCGACGGCAAAAAACCAGTTGTCAATGACTCAAAGCCTAAAATAAGAGCAGCCATTATTCGCGAAAAAGGAAGCAATTCTGAGCGTGAAATGGCTAACGCGATGTATATGGCAGGATTTGACGTGAAAGACGTGCACATGACGGACTTAATCTCCGGAAGGGAAACTTTGGAAGACATTCAGTTTATCGGAGCTGTAGGTGGATTCTCTAATTCAGACGTTTTAGGTTCAGCAAAAGGATGGGCAGGTTCATTCCTGTACAATGAAAAAGCACGTGTTGCCCTCGAAAATTTCTTCAACCGCGAGGATACTTTATCAGTTGGTATTTGCAATGGTTGCCAGTTATTTGTCGAGCTTGGTTTGATCAATAAAGATCATGAAGAGAAGCCTAAGATGCTGCACAACGTAAGCCACAAACACGAAAGTATCTTTACTTCATTAACCATTCAGGAAAATAAATCAGTAATGCTTTCGAGTCTGGCAGGAAGCACACTGGGTGTTTGGGTATCGCATGGAGAAGGGCGCTTCAAACTTCCTTATGCAGAAGATAAATACCAGATTGTATCAAAATACGCTTACGAAACCTACCCGGCTTGCCCAAATGGTTCCGACTATAATACAGCGATGATGTGTGATGAAACAGGCCGCCATTTGGTAATGATGCCTCACATTGAGCGTTCACTTTTGCAATGGCAATGGGCTAATTACCCTAAAGGCCGCAAGGATGAGGTTTCTCCATGGATGGAAGCTTTTGTAAATGCCAGAAAATGGTTAGAAGCTAAACAGAAATAAATAAGATTTGCCTTCTGAGTTTGCTAAAGAATTGTTAGCTCTTACAAAACAACGCTTTGGCAAACTCAGGTTGGTAAACAGCCGAATCCATTTTAAACAAATCTTACCTGAAAACAATGTCCCGGTGAGGCTCGCAAAGCCGCAAAGTTTTTCGCGAAGCCGCAATGTATTGCGCACTTTGCTGCGCCTCTGCGTGAAATCTCGCATTCGGGATTTCTATCTACATCACCTTTTTCAAAATCTCCCTGTGCGAACTCTCCACGTGCTGCTTGAACTTTTCATACCATTGTTTCCATTTATCTTCGCCCATGCTGCTGGTTAACGATTTCTCATAGTCGGCCAAAGACCTGTGCCCTTCTTCGAAAATAAGTCGGTACGAATCTCCTGTAAAATCAGAAAGAACTCGTGCTTCTTGAGCTTCAGGCATAATTCCAGCATCCATGGCTTCTTTTAGCAAAGCATTGGCATCCTTAAAATGCCCAAATTTCAGTTGAAAAATATCTCTTATTATATACATAACACTTAGTTTGATTTCTTTTCAAAAGCAAGGCTTAGCCATAATGAATGCGTTTTTCCGTCTCCAATGTTTGACGGCAAAACGCAAAACTTAAGCGGTTAATTAAATATGTATAGAGCCAAAGCGTACGTTATTTCTTTGTCGATCCTTCCAAAGGCTTGAGAACTTAATTTTCTTTATTGCCCCGGGGGAGCTACCGGCGGAGGCGGAGGCATCATTCCCATTTGCTGCATCATTTTCATGTTGTCATAAACGCCCCAGTGCTCAACAGCCTTGCCATTTTTGAAACGGATAATGTCAACGCCTTCCATATTAATTTTCTTGTTGGTGGCCGGCATTCCCATAAAGGGGCCGGTATTGGTTCCAACACTTACAAAGTAAGCAATAACGGTATCGCCGGCAGTAGCTATCGTCCTTATGGTTGTCTTCATATCCGGGAATGCAGCCTTATGCATCTTACACATTTCTTTAACCGCTTCAAGCCCAGTTGACTTCATTCCGGGAGGCATCTCTGAATGAGTTACCGCATCTTTTGCAATCCACTTCTCAAGTGCATCGGCGTCGCCGGCATCAAAAGCCTTAATAATTTTAATGGTAGCTAATTTGTTTCTGGCAGATTGGCTTTTTACTTGTTGGGCGTACCCTGATGACACAAACAGAAGGAGAAAAGCCAGCAGAGAAAATCCTGTTTTCATAGCCGTAGGTATTAATGGTAAGGGAATGCTTTTATAACAGCACTTCCTCTAATTTATGCACAAATATTTGAAAATAAGGCATTATCAGACAGGCATTTTCAGATTGTATATACTGAGAAAAATTGCCTTATGTGGGTAGGAACAACTGGAAGGGAAAATGCCATCATCTTTGTAATCTGTTGATTTTGAGCCGTTTTTAAATATGAAACTTTGTCATCGAGAGTAAAGAACTTTTTCAAAAGGCAAAATATGGTGATGACATCAAGGCGTAATACCGACTAAAGCTCCTTGTCCCGACCCAAGGAGGGATCTTACAGCGCTTTATTGACATCATTGTAATTTATTGATTTTGAGTGGGTTTTAAAGCACTGTGAAGGGTATCTATTGCCGTATGCTTCAGCTGACGGATAAGGAATGTGTAAAGAAGGTTTTAGCCGCATTCATTAATGTGGCTAAAGCCCCTTCTATGTCTCAAATATCCGTTGACTGAAGTCAAACGGCAATAGAAAGCCAGATCAATAACATAATTAATCTTTTTTACAAAATTATATTTGCCTTTCTGATTTGTGAAATCTTCTCTACAGACTTACGATGACAAAAGGCAGACTTGCGATCGCCTTAAATAGGTGCCACTCGGTGAATCTATAATAGCTTGTTCATTGCAAGCAGAGAAAAAAAGCGTTCCAGGCATAAACATCCCGAAACGCTTTTTTAGCAGAGTGGTTTCTCTCTATAAAAACGGTTTAACAGCTTTAAATAATGTACGTAAGCTGGAAAAAATCACCAGGGCGCCTACTCCAATTAAAGTAGTTTTAACCGGTAGCTTGCCTGCAAGCCTTGCAGCCAGAGGTGCAGCTAATAAACCACCTATAATTAAGCCTGCAATGGTTTCTATATGGCTGGTGCCCAATACCACAAAGAATGTTAAGGCACTTCCAAGAGTTACAAAAAATTCGGTCAAACTAACAGTACCGATTACAAAACGGGGGCTCTTGCCTTTCGAAATAAGAGTACTTGTAACCAATGGGCCCCATCCGCCACCACCGAAAGAATCTAAAAAGCCTCCGGCGCCGGCCAACCAGCCCGCATGTTTAACTTTTCGCGAGGCACTGCGTTTTGCAAAGGCTTTAAACAAAATACGAGCCCCTAAAAACAAGGTATAAACGGAAAGAATCGGGCGGATCCAACCAGAATATTCTTCGCCCACGTAACACAATAAATAAGAACCTGCAATGGCCCCTAATACACCTGGAATTACAAGGACTTTAAATAATTTTTTATTGATATTGCCAAAACGATAATGGCTAAAACCAGAGGCGCCGCTGGAAAACATTTCAGCAGTATGAATACTTCCGCTAATTGCAGCAGGATTTAAGCCTGTTGATAATAAAATTGTAGTGGACATTACGCCATAACCCATACCTAAAGCGCCGTCAACTAACTGGGCTATAAAACCCGCCATAAGCATCCAGCCAAAAGCTGCATCGAGGTTTAAAACCGCTGTTTTAGCTTCATTCCAAAGAGACGATAAAGGCTGATAAGAAAAAGCCAAATGGCCAATTAACATGCATGCCAGCGCAAATAAACAGCGACTTGCAACCTTTTTCCAATAAACTTCCTGCTTTTCTTCCTTCCCCTCGTTTTGATTGAATAATTTCCCGGCAATTAGTTGATTGTCGGCATCCACCGGGTGTTTTACAGATACAAGGATTTTCTCAGCAGCTGCGTCTTTATAAATTCGCTCAGCCAAGCTTGCATCTTCAGCGGCAATGACAACCAGTCCATAGTTTTTTAGCAATTCTGGCTGGTACGGCTCATTGATAATTCCTACCAGGGCATTCTCCTTTGCGAGCTTTACAATGCCATCATTAGCAGCTTCGGCTAAAAAATCGGTATATAAAAAAGGTGAATCTTTCGACGTGGATTCAAATGCCTTTTGAGCAGCCTCACCTCCACCAACTATTAATATTTTAAAAAATTTATCGTGCAAGGGAGCTTCATCTATCACGTAATCAGATTGTTCCAAGCCAGTTACCTCTGTCATGCTGCAATATTTATTTTTGAAACGGTACAAATATAATATTATCTATAGAAATTGTAGAATAATATTTTTTTCGAAGAATACAACCACTTTGACTGACACCCAGGTGACAAATCATTGATATAGACAAAGTATATCATTAAATTAGTATTTCATCTAATCAGAAAAACTTGATACGGTTCATACTCAATAATGAAAACATAGAAACAAATCTTCCGGCTGGTACATTGCTGCTTGATTTCATCCGCTACCATCAACATCTTACAGGAACAAAGATTGGTTGCCGGGAAGGCGATTGCGGCGCCTGCACCGTTTTAATAGGCGAAATAAATAGCGGCGAGCTTGAGTACAAATCCGTTACTTCTTGCCTCACACCTATCGGGAATGCGCATCACAAGCATATATTAACCGTTGAAGGGCTTAATTTCGAGGGGCTTAACCCTATTCAGCAAGCAATTTGCGATGAAGGCGGTACCCAATGCGGATTTTGTACTCCTGGTTTCATTGTATCCATGGCAGGCTTTTGCTTGAGCAAAAAAGAACCATCTTATAGCAATGCCATAGCCTCAGTTGATGGAAATATTTGCCGCTGCACTGGATATAAATCCATTGAACGTGCACTTATGCATCTCAGCACTCTTTTAACATCGAGAAAAAAAGCTGATCCCATTGAGTTTGCCACATCAAAATCTATACTTCCCTCCTATTTAAAATCGATCAAAAATCGATTAAGAAATTTGTCGCTTCTTCCTAATGGCCTGGAGAAACGCCTGGGCGAAGATTTCAAGTTTATTGGTGGTGGTACAGACCTTTACGTACAGCAACACGAAGCCATGGTAGAAGCTAATATCAGCCTTCTGGCAAATAAAAAGGAATTAAAAGGAATTACCAGGGAAGAAAACACCTGCATTATCGGGGCTGCAGCTACTGTTACTGATTTGATGGAATCACCTGTTATTCAGCAATATTTCCCTAACATTAATAACTTCACTAAGCTGGTTTCATCTACGCCTATACGCAATATCGCAACACTGGGCGGAAACTTTGTAAACGCCTCTCCTATTGGGGACTTTACAATTTTTTTTCTGGCTTTAGATGCCTGGATAAAACTTACCGATGGCTATCAATCAAGGGAAATTTTACTTCGTGATTTCTACAAGGGGTATAAGCAACTTGATAAAAGTAAGGACGAATTCATTTCGCAAATAAAGTTTGCACTGCCTGCAGAAGGGGCGCTTTTCAATTTCGAGAAGGTTAGCAAACGCACGCATTTAGATATAGCCAGTGTCAATTCGGCTATTTGTATCCGGGTTGCAAAAAATCTAATTGAATATGTGAGCATTTCTGCTGGCGGCATTGCTCCTATCCCTCTGTTCCTGACTAAAACCTCTGATTTTCTGAAAGGAAAAATTCTTGATGAAGAATTGATCGGGCAAGCAGTCGCCATTGCCCAAACAGAAGTTTCGCCTATCAGCGATGCCCGCGGAACAGAAGCATACAAACGCCTGCTTTTATCACAATTGATTAAAGCCCACTTTATCCGCTTATTTCCGGCTCTGCTTATTGATAAAATTTTAGCCGCATAATACCATGAACAACATTGATTCTAAAACCCATACTCGCGGCGAATCCATTTACCTGGACGATATCCCTTTGGTACATGGCACTCTTTTCGGCGCGGCATTTCCTTCGCCGGTAGCGCACGGCAAAATTAAATCACTTGATCTGTCAGAAGCTGAACAATCTGACGGAGTAATAAGAATATTTACCGCTAAAGACATTAAAGGCGAAAACCAGATCGGAGGCATTATTCAAGATGAACCTTTACTGGCTGATGGAATAGTTGATTTTTGCGGAATGCCGGTAGCTTTTGTCGTTGCCAAATCTGCCGCACAAGCAAGAGCTGCTGTTAAGAAAATCAAAATAGAAATAGAAGCTCTGCCAGTAATCACCAATCCCCGCGAAGCCCAGGCTAAAGGAATGCTGATTGTACCTCCACGCACCTTTGTATTAGGCAATATTGAAGATGCCTGGAAAGACTGCGCTTACATTTTTGAAGGGAAAGCCGATACCAATGGGCAGGAGCATCTTTACATAGAAACTCAGGGCGCTTACGCGATTCCACAGGAGAATAATGCCATAAAAATTTATTCGTCAACCCAAAGCCCAAGAGCTACTCAGCAAGCATCATGCAAGGTTACGGGCAAAGCGATGCACGAAGTTGAAGTAGAGGTGATTCGCCTCGGCGGAGCTTTTGGCGGCAAAGAGGATCAGGCGAATGCCTGGGCGGCTTTATGTGCTATGGCAGTTCAGCATTTGAAAAAGCCTGTTAAATACTCGCTCGAAAGGGTTGAAGATATGGCAATGACCGGCAAACGGCACCCGTATTCTTCCGATTTTAAGATTGGGCTTGATAAAAGCCTGAAAATTCTGGCTTACGAGGTTACCTTTTTCCAAAATGCCGGTGCCACAGCCGACCTCTCTCCTGCTGTTTTGGAACGCACCCTCTTTCATTGTACCAACAGCTATTTTATACCTAACGTAAGGGCAAGGGCTTATAGCTGCCGCACCAATTTGCCACCAAATACTGCTTTCAGGGGATTCGGCGGGCCACAGGGAATGTTTGTTATTGAGGCTGCCATAGCTAAAGCTTCCAACGAACTTAAAATTGAGGCTTCTGTCATACAAAAAATTAATCTCATAAAAACCGGAAACGAGTTTCCCTATGGCCAGCTTGCTGTAAGTGAGGCCTGGAAGTGCTGGGAGAAGGCTGAACACCGATACGATATTGAGTCTATTCGTAAGGAAACTGCAGACTTTAACGCGGCCAATACGCTCCATAAAAAAGGCTTCTCTTTTATGCCCGTTTGCTTCGGAATTTCCTTTACAAATACTATGATGAATCAGGCAAGAGCCTTGGTACATGTTTACACTGATGGAAGTGTTAGTGTGAGTACGGGAGCGGTAGAAATGGGACAGGGGGTTAACACTAAGATTTTACAAGTTGCGGCACATGTTTTTTCCATTAGTACCAATAGGGTTAAACTACAAGCTACAAGCACCCAGCGCATCGCAAACACATCGCCATCAGCCGCAAGTGCCACTGCCGACTTAAACGGCAAGGCTACATTAATGGCCTGTACCGAAATTTTAAAGCGCCTAAAGCAATCGGCAGCCGATGATTTACATGTAAACGTAAACCGCATCAACCTAAAAAATGAACTGGTTTACATAGATAATGAGCCAACCGAGCTTGATTGGAACCGGCTGGTGATGGCAACCTTTCTAAAACGCATATCCCTTTCAGAACATTCGCATTATGCTACGCCGGAAATTCATTTCGATAAATTAAAAGAAAAAGGACATCCTTTTGCTTACCACGTTTATGGAACTGCCATTACTCAGGTAACCATAGATTGCCTTCGCGGGACCTATAATGTGGATGCAGTAAAAGTAGTGCACGACTTTGGGCACAGCATGAACCCAACCATTGACCGCGGACAGATTGAAGGCGGCATTGTACAAGGAATGGGTTGGATGACGATGGAGGAGTTGATTTATGATGAACAGGGTAAACTTCGCTCTAATGCCCTATCTACTTATAAGGTTCCTGATATTTATTCCGTCCCGAAATTACTGGAAATTGAGTCTTTGGACACCTCGGCAGACAACCTGGCGATATTCCGGTCAAAAGCGGTTGGCGAGCCTCCTTTAATGTACGGCATCGGCACTTATTTCGCTTTGCGGAATGCTATAAAAGCATTTAATCCCGAAGCTGATATTCCGTATTCGGCACCTATGACACCAGAAAAAACGCTGATGGCACTATACGCTAATAAGTTTAAAAAGAACCCGAATGAGGCAAAAGACAGTCTGGAACTTAATTAGCGAAAGCCTGGAAGCCGGTATTCCGGTAATGTTACTATATGTACTCGAAAGCAAGGGTAGCAGTCCCGGAAGGCAGGGTTTTGCCATGGCTGTTAACCTGAGAAATGAAATGGCAGGCTCTATCGGCGGCGGCATTATGGAACACAAATTTATTGAGCTAGCCAAAGAACAGCTTAAAGAAAATTCGGCGGTTCTTTATTTGCGGAAACAGATACATGATAAAAGTGTGGTAAAAAATCAAAGCGGCATGATTTGTTCAGGCGAACAAACAATTTTATTATATACCGTAAAGCCCGAAGATCTTGAAAACGTACGTAAAATCATTACCAGCCTGGCCGCAAATAAAAATGGGTTGCTCCGGCTTTCGCCAGAAGGGTTAAACTTTGAAGATATTGTTCCCGACAGGAATTATTGGTTTTCTTTTAAGAATGATCAAGATTGGGTATACGAAGAGAAAACCGGATTCAAAAATCATCTTTTTATTATCGGTGGAGGGCACTGCGCACTAGCTTTATCTATGGTAATGAGTCCAATGGATTTCCATATTCATCTATTTGATGACCGCAAAGAGCTGAATACTTTTCTTCAGAATGATTTTGTTCAAGAGAAAAAAATTGTGGATGATTATGGTGAATTAAAGCAAATTATTCCTTCAGGAGAAAATCACTACGTAATCTGCATGACCTTTGGCTACCGTACCGACGATGTCGCCATTCGAGCGCTGCTTGACAAAAACTTTAAATATTTCGGTGTGCTTGGCAGCTCAGCTAAAATCAAAAAAATGTTTAATGACTACCTTGCGGAAGGCATACCTGAAGAAAAACTAAAAAAAATACACTCGCCGGTTGGCTACCAAATAAAAAGCCAAACGCCCCAGGAAATTGCCATCAGTATTGCAGCAGAAATTATAAAAATCAAGAACGAAGATTTATGAACTCGAATTATGCACAACGAACGAATATTTTCACAATCGTTAAAGAAATAACCTTCAACTTTGTTATATAGGGAACACTTAACACCATTTGGCTGGACCGTAAGCATGATTGAAATTAAAATAATTGAACATAACACTGATGATTATACCCAAATGGTTAACCTTAGGAATGAGGTTTTAAGAAAACCACTGGGACTGCATTTTACCGAAGAATATCTCGAAAACGAAAAAGGTACAAAGTTAATTGGGCTATTTAAAAATCAACTACTTATTGGATGTTGCCTGCTAAGATCAATATCTACAGATGTTATTCAATTACAGCAAATGGCTGTCGACCCTGACCTTCAGAAACATGGAATTGGTACCAAACTGATTGAATTTGCCGAAAATGAAGCCCGTAAAGCTGGCTTTTGTAAGATATTTCTACATGCCAGGAAAACCGCTATTGGTTTTTACGAAAGGTTGGGCTACTCTGTTATGGGCGAGGAATTTGAGGAAGTAAGTATACCTCATTTTATGATGAAAAAGGAGCTATAACTTCAATTGACAGCGTCCCAATACTGTTTTTCGCCTCATCCCTATCCCTTCTCCTCAAGAAGGGTGCTTTAGCATAAAAGGAGGGATTATATAGCTTTTAGAGGTTACGATGTTTAATTTGCTTCGCTGAATTGGATGACAAATCGCTTTATTTAGTATGATGTCATTTCCGCCTTCTGTGTTTAAAAAAAATTACCCACTACCTATGTTTTGCGAGTTTTCGCCTTGATAACTAAGGAACTACTTCCAACTCTTCTTTCTTTTACCTTTTGTCTTGAGTGGCTGTTGCACAACTATGCATTTTTTCACTACATCGCCTTCTTTGAAGGATCTTTTTATTTGTTGGCTTACTAAAGGAATATTCAATAATAAA
>Ga0307408_100002518_pt1 | contig 12811 bp, 9 predicted proteins | sample 322Cmetagenome_FD_202116 | JGI IMG/M metagenome (GOLD analysis project Ga0307408, IMG submission 202116) | Maize rhizosphere microbial communities from greenhouse at UC Davis, California, United States - 322HYB-C-3 | ecosystem: Host-associated > Plants > Roots > Rhizosphere > Soil | place: USA... | reverse complement strand
ACCCTCTTATTTCATTGTTTGAAACAACCTCAATTTCAGAGCCTACAAATTGCTGCGCCTCGCGAGAATCGGGAATCGGCCTTTCGCCTAGAAACTCACCGGCATCAATCTTAATTGCTTTTTGGGTACTCGGTTTAAACGTATAGCGGTGGAAAGCTACTCTTTCGGAAGTTGTTAATTCTGCCTTTATCCCATACTGTTTCAGCAAAACACTGTAATATCCCGCACTTGCTGTTTCCTCTTCACGTAAGGATTCCTGCTTAATCTGATCAAAATTCCCCGCAAAAGGCATAAGCAGAATATTGCCATATTTAGGGCCGCCCCCGGTTCCGCTTACGTGCACCTGACTAAATCCATACAAAGGAATTTCACGGTCGGGCGAATACCCGCTGTTAGATGCTTTGCTTACATCTGGCCCTGGCTTTACCATTCCATAAGGACAGGAAGGGCCAACAAAAACATTCCCTAAACCTTCCGATCCAATAAAAGGGTCGATGTACTGTACATAGTTGTTTTTTTGTGCCCAGCTTTCCAACGGAGTAACGGCACCAATACTAAAAACACCAGCTATAGTAAGCAAGAAAGATAACTTCATTCGGCCTTGGGATAATAAGAGGTTTGTTTATAATTGAATTCTAAGGTATTGATAAAACGCAGACAGGGGTAACGAAAACTCTGATTATTTACGTAATCGATTTCGTGGACGGAACAGCCTGTAGATAGGTAAAGCTATACCCTTCCCATAACAGGCAAGATCACTATGGTCGACAATAATTTTTTCATTCCATCATCGTACTGAAATTGAGAAGCGCATTTGAAATAATAGCCATAATAAAAGCCTGCAACATAGCAGGCTTTTATTATTATAAGTAGTCGTGTATTCAGCTACAAATTAATGTTTTATGAAAACTTTGTCTTTTTTCGTTTGTCCATCACTTGTAATATGAATAATGTATAGCCCATCAATAACGTCGTCAACATTAAGTTGAACACTGTAATCATTCTGGCGACTTTTGATTGATTTTAACTGTGTGCCTTTCAAATCAAATAACTTAACTTGAAAAGTTTTATCCTTCGATTCACTTGAGACTTTATAATAAACATTCAACTGATTATTAGCTGGGTTTGGAAAGAATGAATATGCTCCATCGGGAATTGTACTTGATTTTTCATTAAAAGTCAGCAAATCATGATCTTTAAATATTTGATTTGAATAATAATTGTTAGGAAATGAATAAATCCTAATTTCATTATCAAACCAAACATCTCCGCACGCCGTTGTAGCCGTGGCGTAGACATAATGATATCCTGAACCTACGAAGTTCACTAAACATGAATTGGTTCCATTTTGAAAAGCAATTTCATTATTACTTCCACTTCCCCATGCATACCAAGTATATGAGATTGCACCAGGATATTCGGGCATAGAATATGAATATGGATGTGGGGAGGTTACAGTCGTTTCTCCAGAGATCATATAATCTCCCTGCTGAGGATAAGGATTGCCTTTGTAAACCGATTTTGGAGAAATTTGACCACAATTATAAGTTGCAGAAATCGTCCCATTAGAACCATTACTTCCTAAATTACTTACTGTAATTGAATTATTACCATTATAAGCTTCAATATTGAGATTGCCAGATACTGACCAGTTTACAATCGCATCACTCGCCAAGTTTGATATTGTATAAGTGGCTTGCCCACAGAATGTATCTGGTCCTGTAATTGAGAATTGGTTTCCTGGTTGTGGTTGTATATTAAGTTCTTCAATCTCACTTCTAAACCATACTGCATTTTCATCAGTAATTGCGACATGCGCCTCATTTTCTGCAGGCGCGTAAACCCGGTCGAACGGTGTTTTTTGACTACAAACGATGTTTTCGTTCGCAAATCCATACTCCAAAGTAAAGTTACCACCATTTTGCAAATCCATTGCACTAGTTGTAGGCATAAACGTGGGCCATATATTATGTCGGAAAGTAGAACGATTACCACCTACGATATATAACAACGATTGCCCTATTTCGATCTTGGACTCTAAGCCCTCACCAACAGGATCATCGAAATAGCTCCCAGGACACGAATCATAACTATAATAATTTGTCGCAGGAGTAGAATAATTGATTTCTCTAGGGCTTCTCCACAATGCTAGATTAAGCAAGGGCGAAAAGAGCCAAAAATCCGAGGTCTCTTTCCTGTTATATCGAGAGGTTGCATTAATTATTATTCTCATGCGATCGCCTGCACGGCCATTGATTAACCCTAATAGTCCTGACCTTTTTACCTGAAGATACATAATTTCGCCTTCAGGACTTAGATGCTGGTTGGGCTGCATATTATTACTTCCATTGATAACTGCAATTTTTCTATAAGACATAGGATATTTTCCAACTGCCTCCAAATTGGCAAGAAAAATACTTCGATAAGGGTCTGCTGCTGGAGCCTCTCCCCTCGCCGAAGAATGATGGACAATCATTTGTCGCGCAGACGAAAGTCTATGCATTCCATTTTTCATTTTACTAAAAACTGCGCTCGTCAATCCTTTTTGAAAGATGTAATCGATTAGTTGCTCTAAGCCAAGGGGAACATTTGCCCCTTGATGAGGGCCGTCAAAGGAAATATAAAGTCTGGTGTGAAGCGGAATATTATTATGCTCAGCATATGCTAAAGCATATTGAGCAACTAGCGCTCCCATGCTTGGCCCAATGATTACAAAATCCTTCTGCATTGTAGCGCCATGTTGCCTATAGAGCTCTTTAAGCAATTCAACGACAGCTAAACTATTTTTTTCTATGAGATCACCTGCGTCTTTGTAATTATACACAATAATATCATAACCATCTGCTCTAAGCAGATCTCCCAAATGCCTTCTTTGTCCATCTATTTGAACTTCTACGTTGACATATTCATCATATATTTTTTGTACATCCCTTTTATTAGTTGGATCAAATCCATCAAGAAATACAACAGGCTTGGTTATTTTACGAGTAGAACAGTTTTGGTTGGAATAAAATATATAAGCGTCTCCTTCAGCACTTTCTGTGCCTTTTCCATAAGCCGAACCATTAAATGGAGCTCCAACAATATGGATTTGGTCTCCACCATTACAGCCTGTAATCTCTGTTATTGGCCCTTTTGGCGCTTTAACCCGAACCTTAGAAATTGCTTGCAGGGTTTTGCCATCAAAAAGTGTTACAATTATTCGAACAATAAAAACTTTACTGGTCACAAATCTGGCCAGTTTCTTAAAAATCCCCAGTGTTCGGACGCCTCCATTCTTAGACATCTGCATTCCGCTCCCACTTGTATACAGTTGCTGAACTCCATATCCATCGCCAAAATCAACGCTAATATTAGAAATATCTAAAGCCGTATTACTAATTATCGTATTTGGATCGAATGTAAAGTAATGATCCCCTGCAGTTATTTCTTCTTCTGCCGGAATTAATGGAGCTGCAACCATTGCTGTAGCTTCGATGAATGGAGAAACGGAACTATTAGGATTAGAATAAAAACGTCCATCCTGCTCATATAGCGCTCCATTCCTAACCGCATTTGTATCTAGATAATTATACTTAAAATACAACATTCCAATTGGGTGCTCATTTCCCTGATAGGTTGTATTTATGTAATTATTCAGGGCTTCAGGCGTTGAAAAGCCACTTTTATTTAACAATGAACTATACATTTCAAAGTATGCCTGATGAAAATGCATTACGTTCGTAGTATCATCCGTAGCCTCGCCCTTGTAATTTTGAAGCCCTGCCATAGGGAAAACCTTATCATATAATACCCCAGTAGTTACTTTGCTTTTATCAACATGCTCAAGAAGATAGTCAGCCTCCTCACTGAAAGTCATTGATTGTGGGATTGAAACATTTAATGATATGTTTCCGGTATAACTGCTCCAGCCTTCCGTTACAATATAATATGTACCCGGACTTAAATTTTTCTTCAAGCTGGATGAAGTTAGATTAGGACATATAGGGCCCAATCATCATTCGAAGCAATCTCGTTCAGATTCTGGTCCAGCAGTCTTAGGTAGGTATCAAAGTTGGAGGCACAAAGTGAAATATCTACATCTGATTGAGTATTTATTGTAAACCGATAATATATATCGTCACTAGAATAGCCTATGTTATTATAAAAATATTGATTAGCAGAATTATTCTGAACATCACTATAAGAGCCTCCTTGTTGTAAGGCTCCAATTTCAATTGGCAGTCTTGCTATTGCACCAAACCGTACTAAGTTTATGTAAACCCTTATATCCCCGGTCCGATTATACCAGCCTTCAGTAACAACGTAATATGTTCCAGGATTTACGTTAATTCGAAGAAAGGATTGATAATAGTTCGCACACATATCGTTGTCATCGTTTGAAGCAATAGCGTTGCCATTATCATCCAAAACATGGATATAGGTATCCATGGTAGACATACATGTAGCAACCTCCAGTTCACCAGGCACAGTAACATTTATTTTATAATAAATATCATCGCTAATCTGCCCCATGTCATTTCCATAACCATTTCCAGAGGAGTTGTTTCGGGTATCAGAGTACTCTGCTCTTGGGAACGCTCCTACATTAATCGGATTAGATCGGTTCGAGCCTACAGGCTGTGCATAAATTATATTGGATATTAAAAACAATAAAAAGAAACCAGAAAGCTTTAGGTAAAAGTGTTTCATTTGATAGATTTAGTCTTGTTTTTATTCCTAATTTTAATTTGGTCATACTCGGTAGATGGAAGCAACGTTTTCAACTGCGCATCCGACAAGAGATTTTCCAACTTGGTGAGCTTATCTTCCATAATCTGGTTAAACTTTTCAAGCTTCTTAGTATCTGTTTCTTTAGAAGCCATCAGTTTTTTAAGCTCACTCTTATAGTCGTCCTGAATTTTGACAATTTGGCTTGATTGGGAATCGGTAACTTTCAGCTCTTTAGAAATTTGTTTTATTCTAATAGTTTTAACACTATCAGCCTCTTGAGCATAACTCTTGTTTGAAAGCGCTAAACATAGCGCCAGTCCTGCAATGATTTGTTTCATAAAATGTATTGATTTTAAATTAATAATGAGCAAATGGAAATACTTCTCCTTAGCACTTAGCTTGAGTGCGAAAAATTAAAATAAAAAATAAATTTGGTGACTAAAGGACGGTATAATGTGATAAGTTAAAAAAACCATTGGTTATTTTAATCTCTTGTTTTGCTTCACTATTGTAACAGGCGAATTCAAACCTACCGGAGATTTTACGATTCACTTTATCAATAGAAGAAATTTCTACAAAGCCTGTATAATCAGGACTGGTTGTAAAATCTTTTTGCCCTTTCCACATGCTACCAACCATGTATCTATCACTATTAAGCTCATATTTCCCTACGCGGAAGGTGGAATCCGGAGGTGTAACTATCAAAGTAATACTCTCTCCTGTAGAGGTATTTCGGGCATTTATAAATAAATATTTATAATTTTTTCCAAAGTAGTATCTAATCTCCGGAGCCTTAAAATCATTTGAATATGGATTCCAAAGTTTACCATCTACTTGGCATGAAAAAGAAGCATCAGGATCTACAGCATTCTTCTTGCAGGAAAATGCGAAAGACACAATTACAAGTAATAAGAATAAAGGTCGGGTCATGAACATGAAATTATTGTACATTCTATAAATTTACGGAGATAAGTGTCTAATGCCAAATTATTTACACCAACTAAAGGATTTACATGACGAAAGTTGTTTATTTTTACACGAAATAATATTAATCATTGCAAAAAACTATAAGGAACAAAGTTTTAAGAAAGAAGATTGTAGTTAGCGCCAACCAGATGCGGCTTCTAAAAAAATGAATTAGTAAGATTCTTTAGTTTCCTTAATCACTTAATATCATTAACACAAAATGTAATCTTTGAATGCGTTTTGCTAGCGCACGCATGGCAAAATGAGCAAGACAGCAGTGCCAGTATAGAACCCGACAATGGTTAACTAAATAAATGTACAAAACTCCGGCATACAGTAGAAATTAAACATTTGTATTATACAATTGAATAGTTTCTGCTACTTTTTTCTTTGAGATCAGTTCATCTTTACGCCCAACTGTTATCCTCAACAGACAATTAGTATACGACCAGACTTCTAACCCATACACACATTTATGATAAAAACCGCTTTTAATTACTTATCTACAAGCCTTCAGAAACGGCACATACTCATAAGCGTTACCCTCTTAATTGCGCTACAATCCCAGGGACAGGATCAACCTCGCCAGCGCATATCCATAAACGAAGGGTGGAAATTTTACAAGTATAAAACCATTGCCAGTGCGGATACTCTTATTTATGATGTAAGGCCTGAAATTAAGGACACCAGAGATGATAAGCCGGCAGACGCAAAGCCTACAGAAGCAGTTAAAATAATGGCAAACCGTACTGTTTTAAAACATTGGATTTTACCAACAGGCAATTCCTTTATTAAAGACCCTGCAAAAAGGCACAAACGCCCTGAAGGCAATCCTGGAAATACTTTCCCATTTGTTCAGCCGGGCTTTGACGATAGCTCCTGGGAGAATATAACGCTTCCGCACGATTGGGCGATTAAAGGGCCTTTCTACGCGGGCTGGAATACAGAAATTGGTGGAGGGATGGGAAGGCTGCCTAGCCAGGGTGTAGCATGGTACCGAAAAACATTAAATATCCCTCAATCTGATGCTGGTAAAAATATTTTCCTTGATGTGGAGGGTGCGATGTCCTATGCAATGGTTTGGCTTAATGGAAAATTAGTGGGTGGCTGGCCCTATGGCTATACTTCATGGAGGGTTGACTTAAGCCCTTATATAATTCGCGGCGGAAAAAATCAGCTGGCAATTAGGGTTGACAATCCACTCAGCTCTTCCAGATGGTACCCCGGAGGAGGAATTTATCGCAATATCTGGTTAACGAAAACGGATCCTGTACACGTTAGTCAATGGGGCACTTTTGTAAAAACAGAGAATGTGTCTAAAGCAAGTGCAAAAGTTGTTTTACAGGTGGCTATTGAAAATAATTCCAATAGTTCTGGCAGCTACGATGTTACTACAGAAATCTATATTTTGGATTCAAAGGGGAAGAAAGCGGGCAAACCAGCCGCAAAAATCAACGCTATAAAATCTGCAATAAAAGCGGGGGCGAGTGATACGCTAACTGGCTCGGCCACAATTGCCAATCCTCAATTATGGGGGCCGGCCCCGAGCCAGAACCCTAACCGCTATGTGGCGGTTACCACAGTTTCCTCCAATGGGCAGCTTCTGGATAGCTATGAAACAGTATTTGGCATTCGCGATGTTCGTTTTGATGAAAACAAGGGACTAATTGTTAACGGAGAACACATCCATATCAAAGGTGCAAATCAGCATCATGACTTAGGTGCTTTGGGCGCTGCATTTAACGTTCGGGCGGCAGAACGCCAGCTTGAATTGCTGCGCGAAATGGGTTGCAATGCCATCCGCATGTCGCACAACCCTCCGGCACCCGAGTTGCTTGAGCTGACAGACCGAATGGGCTTTTTAGTGATAAATGAAATTTACGACTCATGGCAATTGAAGAAAAGCCCTCATGATTTCCACCTCGTTTTTAATGATTGGTACGAACAAGACTTGCGTGCATTGATTCGCAGAGACCGCAACCACCCTTCGGTAATTATATGGAGTTTCGGTAATGAAGTTGGTGAGCAATATACCGGCGAGGAAGGTGCTGCACTAGCAAAAAAACTGCATGATATTACAAAAAATGAAGACCCTACACGCCCCACTACGGTTGCAATGAATTATGCAAAGCCCGATATGCCATTGCCAGGAGTTGTGGATGTAATCAGCCTTAACTATCAAGGCGAAGGAATTCGGCATGGGGAAGCTTACGCCGGGCTGAAAGGTATTACTACCCCTCCCCTATTTCCAAAATTTCAAAGCAAATTCCCTCAAAAAATGATTTTGAGTAGCGAAAATGCAGCCGCAATAAGTAGCCGTGGAGAGTACATGTTCCCTGTAATCAGCGAAAATAGCGGGCCTGTAAAAGAGGGAGTTGGTGGAGACTCTAAAACACAACAGGTAAGTGCTTATGAACTTCATTCGGTAGATTTTGGTTCATCTGCGGATAAGGTTTTTGCCACGCTGGCTCAACATCCCTATGTGGCTGGAGGGTTTGTTTGGAGTGGCTGGGACTATCTCGGAGAACCTACTCCTTATTACTTGTCGCGTAGTTCTTATTTCGGGGTGATCGATTTAGCTGGCTTCAAAAAAGACCGCTTCTATTTATACCAGTCGTACTGGCGCCCTGAACAGCCCATGGCGCACATTCTTCCGCATTGGAACTGGCCTGGCCGCCTTGGGCAGGTTACGCCGGTACATGTATTTACTTCAGGCGATGAAGCTGAGCTTTTCCTTAATGGTAAATCATTAGGACGTAAGAAAAAAGGCGCTTATGAATATCGTTTACGTTGGGACGATGTGAAATACACCCCCGGAGAACTTAAGGTTGTGGCTTATAAAGGTGGCAAAAAATGGGCGGAAGATGTTGTAAGAACTACGGAAGAGCCTGAAAAACTGGAGCTTTCTGCGGATCGGCAGGTGTTTGAAGCTGATGGAAAAGACCTTTCATTTGTTACTCTGCGGATAACCGACAAAAACGGCAAAATCATTCCTCAGGCTAAAAATCCGATCAAGTTTTCGTTAGAAGGCCCGGGCGAAATTGTAGCAACAGACAATGGCGACGCCACTAATCTTGTGTCATTTGCATCTCCTGAACGCGATGCCTTCAACGGATTGTGTCTGGTTATTATTCGTGGAAAATCCGGCCAGGCAGGAACCATTAAACTAAAAGCGGAATCAAAGGGACTTGAATCCGCTTCAATTGCTCTGGTAAGCAAATAAATTACCGAGCCTCACAAATAAGAAAACCCTGATTGTATAAAGCAACAGGGTTTTCTTATTTTAAAACGATACTATTAATTAATGCAATAACTTTTTCTTAGTTAAAAGACCACCGTTATAAAATAAAAAACATCATTACCCATTATACTAATGGTTGTATGGAGAAAACATCAATCAGTTGCTTCCTGAAATTTCGGGTCCGTTTATATACGCCGTTTCCGTTATGAGAGCCATCTGTATTAGTATTTCCTTCAATGGTCTCGAACACATCTCCCGCAACCGCAGTTACAATGCCAGTATGATACCAGTCGTTTGCAGACTTTTGTAGTAAAAAAACATCTCCGGGTTTTACCTGCGATGGGTTTAATCTGATAGCTGAATTCTTTATGAGCAATTTTTTCTGTATGCCTGCTGTAGCTACAATATCGCAACTATAAGTAGGCGGCATCAAGGTTTTAAAATTCTTAGACAAGGTCGAAGCGGCCTGGTCAATAATGGTCTGCACAAATCCCATGCACCAATACCATTCATCTCCTTCATTACCATCCATGTAGCTCCTAACCCAGGGTCCACTATTTGCCTGCTTATTGATTACGAGTTCAAACGCATGAGCATTTAAATGCCTGGTGGCCGTTTCTACCACAAGTTGACGCAAATTATTTGAGGACGATGTTGTTGAAAATGCCTGAGTCAGCGGCTGAACCAGTTGGGCGAAAAGTGCAGCGTCTACAATTCCTGTTGGAGCTAATCCTTTGGCCTTCTGAAAATTCTTTACAGCGGCTTCCGTCGAAGGCCCAAAATCTCCATCAATTCCTGTGGCTGTGCCACCTCCTGGCTGAATTACGGCAAAAAGGTTAAGCCAGGATTGAATTTTGATTACTTCTTTTTTGTTGTTGGCTCCGTTTTTTTGCTGTGGGCCGGCGATGTTGATCTCCTTGAGATAATGTTGTTTAATCATGATTGTTTGAAGTTATGAATGAGAATGAATAAATGAGTAAATGAATAATGAGTGAATGGGTCGCCTTAAATAAAATCCGATAGCCCATTCAGATTGCCAGGCCGGTAATCCTTAAATTCCCTGTAACGTTTTCCTACACTCTCATCAATCGTCTGATTATAAACCGGGTTATTTATATCCACATTTCTCCATACGGGGCGCCATAGCCAATACCTCGACGTATAGGAATTACGCAACTCTCCCTTGTAGTCTTCCTGTATTTCTATCTTCAATGGATTATGAAAACAAAGGCCGGCATCTTCCGCCTTTTTTATTAGCCAGTTTAGTGCAATATCACTCAAGCCGCAATCGATATAACCGCCGCCGATATTGGAGTGTGCACCTACAAACCATCTCTGTTCCATCTTTTGAGGATGGTTCTTATCATCCAAAACTGTTTTACTTTTTTCCCAGAGCGTGGGGCTGAAAAGCTTCCGGCGCTCATCAAGAGCAAGTGCGTGGTAAGCGTGACGAACTAAACTGCTTAGCCTGTGATCATGAAATCTGTACTTCAAATTATTCAGGCTCTTGTAAAAAGGCAATGGTAAGCCTAAACTGCCTACGGTATCCCATACTCCTATAAAATGAATAGAAGTATTTTCCTCTACGCAGTAGTTTCTCCTCCAGGAGGACATCATATCAGATTCGGGGCTGCTGTAATCATTGCGGTCACGATAAAGATTATAGGCTTTATCAACAAGATGAATATATTGAGGAGCCAGTAGTCCGCAATTTCTGATAAAGCCGGCAATACTTCGTGCTGTGTATGCCCCCCTTGAGAAACCATAAAGATATATTTCATCCCCTGGCTTATAGTTAAGGCAGATGAAGGCATACATATCTTTAATATTTTTATCAATTCCTGCACCGGTAATACCGCCCGTAAGGCGGTCGAATGTACTGTAACCCGTACCGACACCCTCATCATAGGCTTTTACCTGGATGATTTCCTGCCCTGTGCTTCTATCAAGACCAAGGGGGCAAATACTATTGAACATTTTCTCAACGTTGGTACATACTTCTTGTCCCCTATCTTTGGTTCCGGGTTTGTTCCAGGTACCGTCACTGCAAGTGATAATTCGTTTCATTACTGATTTTAGGTTGTGCTATTATTGGCTAAAAGAACGCCTTTGCCAAAATTAAAATATTAAACTGATTAGTAAAATATTTAAAAATAACTTGCTATAACATTTCGAATGTCCACCAGAATTACATTAAACGACAAAGATTACAATGTCGGGCAACAATAATAATCCAGGCAGAAAAGCATAGATTTTACTCGCAAGAATAAGTTAGAAGTACGAGGAAAGGCGAGTTATATGTAAGAATGAAGCGTTTGCTCAGAGGAAAAAAACTACTCGAATAAATAACCGCTATAGGCTAGCCCCTGAGCCACACTGGTAAAGTTTTCTCCGGTATTTATTTTACTATAAGGGAATTTCTTTTGAAAAAGATCCTTTATGGCCCTAACCATTGAAGATCCACCTGTAAGAAAAATACTATCAATATCCACAACCTGAATGTTATTGCTAGCCAGAAACTTATCCAAATAAGCTGAAATTTTATGAATATCCTTGAGAATTACATCATTATAGGCATCAATCGATATTTCTTCATCAATCTCAATTTCCATGTTAGAATATTGAAAGCTGCAAACATCCAGCTGTGACAGGCCGATCTTTGTTTTTTCAATTGCTTGAAATACCGAGTAGCCTAAATTATTATCAATCAGTGTAAGGAGATTCTTGAATTTGCGATCGTTTTTGGAGTAATGATAATATTCCTCCATATTCCTCTTTATCCTAAGGCTGTTGAAGAAGTTCATCTTGTCCCATGAGCAGATATTTTCGAAAAGCGACATCGGCACTTTCAGTACCTTTCCTGGCGTCGCCTCATATAAGGTATCTTTGCCAAAGTAGGGCGTGCCTTTATTCCACATAAAAGCAGAATCAAAGCTGTCGCCTCCAATGTAAATACCTCCACTGGCAATCATGTCGCTTTTGCGATCTTTGGCGCTGGCTCTCTCAGGGTCAAGCTCAAGGTAAGTGAAGTCTGTAGTCCCGCCGCCCAAATCTGCCACCAATACTCTTTCCCGCTTACACATGGTTCTTTCGTAGGCAAATGCGGCTCCTACGGGTTCGAACTGAAACCGTACATCAGTAAAGCCAGCCTTTTGAACCGCCGTGCTAAGCCGTGTTTGTGCCAGTGTATCCTTCGATGCATTCTCATCATCAAAAAATACCGGCCGGCCAATAACAGCTTTTGTACAATCAACCCCTGTAATCTCATCGGCTTTAGCTTTCAGGGCTTTAATGATAAGAGCCACCAGGTCTGATGCGTTATATCTTTTTCCTTGTATTCTTGTTTCGATAAAGCTGGATCTTGACAAAATCTGTTTGACAGATTTTATAAATCTTCCATGCATTCCGTCCTCAAGGTAGGCTGCAATAGCCTGCTCTCCTATTACATGGGATTTACTGCCTGAGTTTTCGGGGAAATAAATAAGCGAAGGCACTCGTATGGTGTGAATGATTTCCTTTCTGTTTTCATCATAAATCGATAATACAGAATTTGTGGTTCCAAAATCTACCCCATACAGGAAGCTGCTCATGTTAAAAAATACGTATTAGTTCCGCTTTGGACTGGCAGAATGATTTAGAATGTATGCCTCGGCAAAGATAATAGGAAAAACAGAAAGGCATATTTCACTTTTCAACACTTTGAAGGCAGGGCCAGAGTTCAATACACCCAATTTACTAGCATCTAAAAATAAGCGTTTTGTTTTCCCCTCTCCTCGTCCAGGGGACTCCTTCTATGTTGAAATCCAAATCTTTCACGCAAAAAAATGAAATGAGTGAGAGCACTTTATTCATTTTTGAGCACAACTATTCCTACACTCATTTATTTTTTTG
>Ga0307408_100002517_pt1 | contig 12811 bp, 12 predicted proteins | sample 322Cmetagenome_FD_202116 | JGI IMG/M metagenome (GOLD analysis project Ga0307408, IMG submission 202116) | Maize rhizosphere microbial communities from greenhouse at UC Davis, California, United States - 322HYB-C-3 | ecosystem: Host-associated > Plants > Roots > Rhizosphere > Soil | place... | reverse complement strand
CCGGTGACCAGCACGATGCCGTGCGGCTGGTTGATCAGGCTATTGAACTGCCCCATCATCTTTTCGCTCATGCCGAGGTGGGACAGGTCGAGGCGGCCCGCTTCCTTGTCCAGCAGGCGCAGCACGGCGCGTTCACCGTGGCCGGTCGGCAGCGTGGAAACACGCACGTCCACCGGCTTGCCGCCCACGCGCAGCGTGATGCGGCCGTCCTGCGGCAGGCGCTTTTCGGCGATGTCCAGCTGCGCCATGATCTTGATACGCGAAATCAGCGAACCGTGGATCGCCTTGCGCGGGCGCACGATGTCGCGCAGCGCGCCGTCGACGCGGAAGCGCACCACCGAGGTCTGCTCGAACGGTTCGATGTGGATGTCCGATGCGCCGTCGCGCAAGGCTTGCGTCAGCAGCGCGTTGATCATGCGGATCACCGGCGCATCGTCGGACGATTCCAGCAAGTCTTCAATCGCCGGCACGTCCTGCAGCAGCTTGGTCAGGTCCAGGTCAGCATCGAATTCTTCCGCCACTTGAGAAGCGTCGCCGCTGGCACTGGCGTAGGCAGTGGCGATCGCCGCTTCCAGGTCGGCGCGCGACAGGTGCTTGAGATTGATGCGGCCGAAGCGGCGCGACACTTCCGCAATGGCGGAAGCAGGCGTGGCCGCCGACATCATCACATCGACCGCGTGCTCGGCTTCGGCGCTGGGCTGGGCCAGCACCAGGAAGTCGCGCGCAAAGGCGTAAGGCAGGAGGTTGGTCATTGCTTTTACTGTTGCTGTTGCTTCTGTTCAGGCACGGACGGTGCAGCCGGAGGAATCGGGCGCGCCACCTGGCCGCCGCCGGTCGGCTGCCCGTTCTGCAGGGCTGGCAGCATCGGCGCGCCGAGGTTCTGGACCACGATGCTTGGCTCCGGCGCTGCCGCTTCCTGGGTCGCACGCATATAGTCGTAGCGGTCCGCGGTCAGGCTCATGCCCTGCTCGCGGCTGCGCACCACGACCGGGCGCAGGAACACCATCAGGTTGGTCTTTTTGCGGTTGCGCTTCTGGTACTTGAACAGGTTGCCGATCAGCGGCAAGTCGCCCAGGCCCGGCACTTTTTCCACGCCGTCGCTGGAGTCGTCCTGGATCAGGCCACCCAGCACCAGGATCTGGCCGTCGTCGGCAATGATGTTGGTTTCGATGGTGCGGTTCTTCAGGATCAGGCCACTGCTCGAAGTGACGCTGGTGTCGATGCTCGAGCTTTCGTTATAGATCGCCAGCTTGATGGTGCCGCCTTCGGAAATCTGCGGGCGCACTTTCAGGGTGATGCCGATGTCCTTGCGGTCCACGGTCTGGAACGGATTGTTGCTGGTGCCCGAGGTCGTGGTGAACGAACCGGTCACGATCGGAACGTTCTGGCCGACCTTGATGGTGGCCACTTCGTTATCGAGCGTGACCATGTTGGGAGTCGACAGGATATTGCTGTCGTCGTCCGCGCCCAGCGCATGCGCCACCGCACCCAGGCCAAGCTTGCCGTTGGCCAGCTGCTTGAAGATGCCCAGCGTCAGGCCCGAACCCGGCCCCGTGGAACCCTGCACGCCATTGGCAAAGGCGTTCAGGCTAAGCAGGCCGTTGGCGCCGCCGACATTATTGAAGGTGGTGCCGCCGCCGACACGGTAAGTGTGGTCTCCGCTCTGCAAGCCTGCCCACTGCACGCCGAATTCGGACAGCTTGGCGGCATTGACTTCCACAATCATCGATTCGATGTAGACCTGGGCACGGCGCACGTCGAGCTGGTCGATCACGGCGCGCAGGTTGCGGTACACGGCTTCCGGCGCAGTGATGATCAGGGTGTTGGTGGTGGCGTCGGCCTGGATGAAGCCAGCCGCACCGCCGGCGCCCGACGACTGCGAGCCGCTGCGGCTGCCGCTTTGCAGTGCCGGGTTGCTTGGGCCGGACTGGCCGGAGCCCGATTGCGACGACTGGCCCATGCCGAACTGGCTGCCAGGGCTGTTGCCGGTGCCGGTGCCGCCGGCCTGCGAGGAAAGGCTGCCGCTGCCGGACTGGCTGCTGCTGCTGCCACCGTCGCCCGACACCACGGAACGCAGGGTTTCCGCCAGCTTGGTGGCTTCCGCGTTCTTCAGGTAGACCACATGCACGTTGCCGGCCTGCGCGGTCGGCTGGTCCAGTTTTGCGATCAGGGACTTGGCCAGGTTGGAACGTGCCGCCGACGGTGCGCGCACCACCAGCGAATTGGTGCGCGGGTCCGGCACCAGGGTCACGCGGCCGGAGTCGCCGCCGGCGCCCGGTTCCATCAGCTTGTTGATCATGGCTGCCAGGTCGCTGGCGATGGCATAGCGCACCGGCACCACGTCCAGGTCGGCCGACGACGGCGCGTCGAGCGAGGCCACGATCTTGGCCAGGCGCTTCAGGTTGTCCGAGTAATCGGTGATGACCAGGGTGTTGTTGCCCGGGTTGGCGTTGATGGTGTTGTTCGGCGTGATCAGGGGACGCAGCACGGTCACCAGGTTGGCCGAGTTCTCGTGGTTCAGGTGGAAGACCTGGGTCACGATCTGGTCGCCCTGCGGGCTTTTCTGGCCGCCGATGATGGTCGGCGAAGCCTGCAGCTTGGCTTCCGCTTCCGGCACCACCTTGGCGTAGCCGTCGCCGCTGACGATGGCATAGCCTTGCAGGCGCAGCGCGGAGGCCAGCAGCTGGAAGGCTTGCGACTTGGTGATCGATTTTTCCGACACCAGGGTCAGCGTGCCCTTGACGCGCGGGTCGATCAGGAAGGTGATGTTGGTGTAGTGGCCGACGGCCTTGATCACCGATTCGATGTCGGCGCCGACAAAATTCAGCGCCGCTTCGTCATTGGGCTGGGCCCAGGCCGGCACCGGAGCGGCGGTGGGCGCCAGCGCACAGCACAGCAGCGCGGCAGCGCTCAGTCGGCGCAGTGCCGGGAAGGGGGTTGGGCTTGCAGTGTGTGTTTTCATTATCGGAACTCTAGTGCAATGACGTTTTTAACGCTATTTGGCTTACGCTGGCCCAGCATGCTCAACAAGCCGCCAAGCTGGTCTTCAAATCCTGTTGCCGCTTCCGCCTGCCCGGAAAACTCCAGCCGGCCATGCTCGAATTTTCCTGCACCGCTTAACAGCAGCGGTCCGCGCTGCGAATTCAGCGCCAGCGCGGCTTGCTGGCCTTTCCAGTCGAAGGCCAGCTGGTAGCTGCCCAGGGGCTTCACCGGCGTCAGGCGCGACGACATGTCCTGCATTTCCAGCGTGGTGCGGCCGTTCAGCGACACCCCCTGCCCTTCGCGCACCAGCTGCAGCGAAGACCAGGACAATTTCATGCGGCCGCTCGGCGCCAGCGTATTGAGCGGCGCGCCCAGCCCGGCCAGGCCATCGGCCGGCAGCATCAGGGCCGCCGGGCTGACTTCCCAGCTGCTCCAGCCGCCGCGCAGCGACACCGGCTGCGTCAGCGCGTCCGGGTTCTCCAGCTGCACGTCGACACTGCCAAACAGCACCAGCGGCGACAGGCGCCAGCTGAAGCGTCCCGGCAGCAGCGGCGTGACTGCGCCATCCTTGCTGGCGGCGCCGCCGACAAAGGCCGAACCGCGCCACAGCGTACCCTGCGCATCGCCCAGGGTCAAACGTCCACCGCTCTGGCTTTCCACCAGTTGGCCCATCCAGCTCGCCGGCAGGAAGGCCAGCACCGTCAAGCCTGCGCTGAGCACAATTGCCAGCAACCACAAAACTGCGCGCTTCATTGTGGGGACGACTCCTGGCGCAGGGTCAGGTTGGCATCGACCTGGCCAGCAGGGCCTTGCTGCGTCACGCTGCCTTCCTGCACTGCCACACGCTGTTCGCGGCGCATCGCATCCAGCCAGGTCACCAGGCCGGCAAACGGCACACCCTTGAATTCCACTTTAATGTAATCGCCCGTGACTGCCAGGTTTTGCGTGGCCAGGCCGGCGCCTTGCAGCCGCGCCGCCACACCGTCCTTGTTCAGGGGCTGCGGCTGCACCGGCGGCTGCGCAGCCAACTGCGCCGCTTCGCCGGCCAGCGCCTGCAATTCCGCCAATTGCTGGTTCTTCAGCGGCAGCTCTTTTTCCAGCCTGGAGCGGCCGCTCAGTGCCGGATCGATCAGCACGCCCCAGACCAGGCCGAGGGCGACCACGATGCCGCCAATGGCCAGCATGCGCTGTTCCTGTTCGTTGCGCTGCTCCCACCAGGTGGCGGCAGCGGCGCGGTAGCCGTTGATTTTGTCGTTCAGGCTCGCCATTATTTGCCCCCTGCCTTCACCAGCCAAACACCCGGACCGGTTTCGGTGGCGCTCATCTTGCGCTGGGCCAGCGCGGCCTGCACCTGCGCCAGCGCGTTGGCGTCGACGCTGTTCGGCTTGAACTTGACCGTCATGCTGCGTTCCTTGTACTCGATGCCTGCCACCGCTTCCCGGTTCGGCAGCACGGCCAGCGCTTCGCCCAGGACGGCGCTCATATTGGTGAATTCGTCGGCAGCGCCTGAGCCGCCGCTGGCGGCACGCGCCCGGCCGATGTTCTTGCGCATCTGCTCGGCCGGATTGCCGACGATCGGCTCGTTCGGGTAGACGGAACGGAAGACTTGCGTCATGTTCTGGCGCACGGCTGCCTCTTCGCGCTTGAGGCGCAGCCATTCCCAGTTCAGGCCGACGATGTTGACCAGCACCGCCACGGCGGCGATGCGCAGCGGCCATTTCCAGCGCGCCCAGGCACGGGCGTTGGCGCCGCTGACGGCGCCCAGGCCTGCAGCCAGGTCGAACGCCACGGCCTTGGCAGCGGCGATGCGGTGTACCCAGTTGTCTTCTTCAATCGTGATGCCCGCCACATTGGCGGCCGCGGCGGCGTATTCCGCACGCTGGGCCGGCGCCACGTACAGCGTCACCGGGGCTTCGCCGGCCAGGGCGCGCAGGGTATGCAGCGCCGGTTCGGCGGCATTCGGCAACGTCAGGCCCAGGCCTTCGTTCGGGGCAGTGCGCAGGGTCAGTTCCAGGCCGGCGTCATCCACGCCCAGGGCGGCGGACACGCTGCCCGGCGCCAGCGGCAGGCTCAGTTGCACCGGCAGCGCCGAGACGCCGTGCGCACCTTGCGCCACCAGGGCCTTGACCAGCACTTCCAGCCAGGCACGATTGGCCACGGCCACTACGCGCTCGTCGCTGTCGCCGCTGGCGGGAGCCAGGGCCAGCACGCAGTCGGCCGGATCGCCCAGCACCTGTTCTTCCACCAGGTTAGGCAGGGCGGCCTTCAGCCGGGCGCCCGACAGCGGCGGCATTTTGACTTTCAGCAGCGAGACATCGGCGGCGGCCAGCAGCAGCACCACGCGGCGCGCGGCCGACACCAGTTCGCCCAGGTTGCCCAGCGCGCCGGCGCCCTGCTGCATCACGTTGCCGCCGTCGCCCACCAGCGCGAACTGGCAGCTCGCCGGCACGCCGTTGTCGGCGGCTGCGGCGCGGGCCGGATACCGAATGTAGAGTGTTGTCAAAGCTGGCCTTCCCTATTCCTTAGATTTCCCGTATCCACACCACCTGGGTGCCATTCGGGTCGCGATGGATCAGCGACCATGACACCAGTTCCGCCCGATCCAGCTTGATCCGGCTCATCACCAGGAAGTAATCGCTGCGGCAGTCCATATCGCTGTCCTGCAGCAGCGGCGCCTTGCCCGCATTCTGCTTGAAGTTGCCAACGCTGACGAACGGGGCGCGCTTGCGCGCCATCACCAGGTTCTGCCCTTCGGACTGCGAGCCGTTGATCAAGGCCGCCAGCACTTCCGCCGACGCTGTGTTGACATTGATCGGCGTCGCCGCCGGCAGGACGATGACAAAATCGCGCAGCTTGTCGATGGCCTTCTGGTCAAATCCCGACACCGCCAGCAAATCTTCGGCCCGCAACATCTTCATCGGCTGCCCGGCGCCCGGCGGCACCGGCTCAACGTCCGGCGATGGCTGGGTTCCAGGTGGCTGCGGCAACAAGCCGGCGCCTTCGCTGCGCGCAACCTGGGTCGCGACCACTTTCGCCAGCGACGGGTCCAGTTGCAGGATTTGCAGCAGGCGCGCAAAGACCGCCACCTGTTTCTTATTGATGCCGCCAGCCCCGGTCGTGCTGGCCAGATTCGCAAGATTGTAGCGCGATTGTGCGTCGTAATTCTGTCCGGAAAAGGTAGCATCGAAACTTTCGCCCTCGATCCGCTCGCGCTTGATCAGGTCGTCAAGCCGGGTTGGCTGCACCGGCGTCGCCCACAGGCGGTCGGCGAGCGTCAAGCTGCGGTTGTCCAGCATGTCCTGGCGCAGGATAAGCCTTGAAAAATCAAGCATGGAGCGCAAAAGCCAGCGCGCCTGGGAGTGCAGCCGCTGGTTTTCAATCGAGCGCACCTGCACCTGCTGCTGCCAGAACAAGTTGGCCACGATGGTGACGGCCAGTGTGGTCAGCAGTAGCGCGGTAACAACAGCTACCCCGCGCTGGCGAACCGGAAAGCGTCGTTTCATACGGCCCCCAACAGGAAAACTTTGACTAGCGGCGCGGGCTGGCCCTGGATCTGCAGCGAGATTTCAAGCCCGGTCGGGCCTTCGGCCTTGTTTGCCGGCGGGATCTTGCACTTGCTCTGGTCTTGGTCAAGGCACTTCGGCTGCTCGGTCGTGGAGCTGTTCGGCTGGCGCCAGCCGCCGGCTTCCCAGACCCTGAATTCCATGCTGGCCACACCCGCCTGCAAGGCCACCGGCGCCTGGGGTCCGGATTGTTCGAGGGCGGCCTTCCACAGGGCGTCGAGCTCGACCAGGTCGCGGGCACCGCGCGATTCGGTGCGCGCCAGCACACCCTCGCGGATGGTGTAGCTGACCACCTGCAGCTGCGAAGGCGCATTCTCGACCAGCACCGTGCGCACGAAGACCAGGCGGCTATTCTCGGCCAGGATGTTCTGGTGTTCGCGCAGCAGGGTCTTGTCGGCGAATTGTTCCAGGTCGCTTTGCATCTGGGCGAAGGTGAGCTGGGTGCCGCGCGTCTGCTCCATGTTCTGCGTGAGCTGCTCGCGCGAGCGCACGATGCCATCGAGCCCGCGCCAGCCCAGCACGGCGACGATGGCCAGCACGGTGATCGCCACCAGCAGCTCAATCAGGGTAAAGCCGCGCGAGTTCTTCATTCCTGCAGCACCAGTTGGTTGAGCGATGTGATGCGGCGTTCCGGTGCGCTGGCTTCGTAGACGCTCACTTCAATCCGGCGCATGCGCGGGTTCGGCAGCGTGAACACCTGCTCTTCACAAATGAACTTGAAATCGGCTTGCGGGCATTCGAAGGTGGTCTTGCCCGGCGCCGGCCAGACCTTGGCCAGGCGCACCTGGACCATGCGGTTCTCGGCCGACCAGATGGCCATCATATTGCTGCGCAAGCCGTCGCTGTTCTGGGTAAGGCTGCCCATGGCGCGCAAGGCTGCGCCCAGCGCGGTGCAGACAATCAGCAGCGCCACCATCACTTCCAGCAGGGTAAAGCCTCGTTGCCGCATTCGTCAGTCCACCGTGAAATGGCCGACACCGTCGGCATGGATATTGGCGCGCAAATCGCCGCTGGCCATGGTCAGCGTGAAAGGCCGGTCGACCGGCTCGCGGCCGAACACGATGCGCATGGTGCCGGGAATATTGGTCGGCGGGTCAAGCAGCAGCGTGACGGGACTGAACTGGAAACTACGCTCGCGCAACAGGTCGTCCTGCGGCAGCGTCTCCCAGGTTTTGTCGTTACGCACCAGGAAGCGGTAACTTTCCGGCCCCGCCTCGAAAGCGATCGGCCGGTTGCGCACGATGGCTTCATCGCGCGCCAGCTGCATCAGGAGCGCAATGCGCTGCGCTTCCTTCTGCATGGCTTGCGCCTGGGACGGCGCGACATTCATCACGGTCAGGCCGAGCGTGATGCCGATGATGACCAGCACCACCAGCAGCTCGATCAGCGTGAACCCGGCCGAATGCGCCGTCGAACGCTCAAATTTCCCAGGAACCGATATCTGCATCGTCGCCGCTGCCGCCTGGCTGGCCGTCGGCGCCATAGGAGAATACATCGACTTCACCTTTTACGCCCGGGGACAGGAACTGGTAAGGGTTGCCCCAAGGGTCCTTCGGCATTTTTTCCAGGTACGGCGCCTTCCAGCCATTGGCGGACGGGCCGGCGGTCGGCTTGGCCATCAGGGCTTGCAGGCCCTGTTCCGTGGTCGGGTAGCGCTGATTGTCCAGCTTGTACATCTTCAGCGCCTGCATGATGGTGGAGATTTCGACCTTGGCAGCGGCAGTCTTGGACTGGCCCACGCGGTCCAGCACCTTAGGCAGCACCAGGGCCGCCAGCACGCCCATGATCACAACGACAACCATGATCTCGATCAGCGTAAAACCGCCGGAGCGGCGTTTGCTTGGTTTTTGCATAAGATTCACGAAAAATTAAACTGGCAGTATAAGTGATTCAATCGTGCTTGCGGCCAATTGCGCCTGCGTGGCGCAACAGTCCGTCGTTCGAGCCTGCGATATTGGCCGGCACGGGCGGCAGCGGCTTCACCGCCGGCACGCCTGCGACGAAAGGCTTGATGCCCAGCGCTTCGTCCACTTCCTTAGGATAGATCACCTGGCCGCGGGTGATCACGGCAGATACCTTGCGCAGGTCCTCGATATTCCTGGTCGGGTCGCCGTCGACCAGCACCAGGTCGGCCAGCTTGCCGGTTTCGATGCTGCCGCGGTCGGCGCTGGTGCGGGTGTAGCGGGCGCCGTTGCGGGTGGCAACCTGGATCGCTTCGGCCGGGGTCAGGCCGGCTTTCACCAGCAGGGCCAGTTCGGAATGCAGGGTGAAGCCTGCCAGGTCGTCGGTGCCGGCCACGATCGGCACGCCGGCTTTATGCAGGATGCCGACGAACTGCACCATCTTGGCGAAGGACTTCTCGTAGCGCGCCTGGGTGGCGGCATCCGGGATCTTCATGGTGCCGACGTGGAAGCCGCGCGCCACGTCAGGCGGCATATTGCCCTCCACTGCAGCCCATGGCTCGTTGACGTCGCCGTCCTTCTGCTTCAGGAAGGCGAAGGTGGCCAGGGTCGGGTCGATCACGACCTGCTTTTTCTTCAGGGTCGCGACGAAGTCTTTCACCTCTTTCGAATTGAAGTCCAGGCCGGCGACTTTTTCGGCCGGCAGGTAGAAGCGTTCCAGGCTGCGGGTTTCCACGCCCGGCTTGAACAGGAAATTCAGCATGACCTGGTTGATGTGCTGCAGCTCGTCGTAGCCGGCATCGAGCGCCTGCTGGGCGCGCAGGCCGGCCGGCACGTGGCCGGACACGCGCATGCCGCGCGAATGGGCGTAAGCCACGGTGTCCTTCAGGATCTCTTTCGGGAACGAGTTGTAGATCTTGAGCTGCGGGTATCCATGCTCGGCATACCAGTCGATGGCGCGCTTGGACTGCTCCAGCGTTTTCACCACGAAGCCGCCATTCGAGGAATACGAGCTTTCGCCCTCCAGGAAGCCGGCCGGCACGATCTGCGGCGCCAGCAGCTCGCCGTCGGCGGTTTCGTCGATCATCATCTGCAGCTGGGCATTGTCGTTGCCCATGTCGCGCAGCGTGGTCACGCCGGCGGCCACGTGCAGCGCGCCTTCCCAGCGGGTGATGTGGCCGTGCATGTCGAACAGGCCTGGCAGCATGATGCGGCCGCCGGCATCGATCTCATTGACCGCGCCGCGCACCGGCGAGCCGGCCGGCAGGATGGCGGAGATGCGGCCGCGCAGCACGTAGACGTCGGACGGCGCGCCGACGGTGCCCTTGTTGCTGTCGAAAATACGGGCGTTCTTCACCACGGTCAGGCCTTGCAGCGGGTGCTGCAGCCTGGCTGCCATGTCGTTCAGCATCTTCGCTTCGGCGACTTTCTGGCGTTCGGCCAGCGCCTTGCCGTTGTCCTGCCAGCCTTCGATGGCGAATACGTAAGTGCCCGGCTCCACGACCGCGAACAGGGAAGGATTGTCGCCCTTGGTAATCCACAGGAATTTCGGGCTCAGTCCCAGCCCGGTCTGCGCCACCAGCTGCACCTGCTGCGACTGGCCTTTGGGACCGGTAACCTGCACTTCATCAAGCACGGTTTGCTTCAGGGTGCCCGAGGGCAGCAGCGGAATGCTGGCCGACGCCGTCTTCGCCAGCGCGGCGATGGCGCGCGATTCGACTTCGAAACTGCCGTTCAGCGCCACATAGACGGCCGGGCCGGCGACGTATTTATCACCCTGCTCGGTAGTGGATTTCCACTGCGCCCTGGTGCCGTTGCGCTCGAAGGTCTCGTCCACCACGGCGCCGAAGGTCGAATTGCCCTTGGAGTGGTAGTACAGCATGGTGCCGTCGGCGGCCAGGCGGAATTCCTCCGTCAGTTCCGGGCCGCGGCCATTGTCCTTGTAAATGTAGCGAACCCTGGTCAAGCCGTCGTCGTGGTTCTCCACCACCTGCTCGCCCATCTGCTTGCCGTTGTTCTCGGAAATGATGACGTAGCGGGTGGTTTGCGTGACGGCTGCCTGTGCGCTGAACGCACTAGCGATCGCCAGCGCCAGGACGGCGGAAACTCGCTTCATTGATGGATCTCCAGTCTATTGATGTTTTGTCCCGCAGACAGGACAGGCTTCGTTGCGGGTGATGCTAATGCTGTTCCACTCCATGCGCAATCCGTCCAGCAGCAGCAGGCGGCCGGACAGGGATTCGCCGATGCCCATCACCAGCTTGAGCGCTTCGGCCGCCTGCATGGCGCCGACCACGCCCACCAGCGGCGCGAACACCCCCATGGTGGAGCAGGCTACGTCCTCGAAAGGCTGGTCTTGCGGGAACAGGCAGGAGTAGCAAGGCCCTTCCGTGCGCGTGTCGAACACGCTGACCTGGCCATCGAAACGGATCACGGCGCCGGACACCAGCGGCACGCGGTGCGCCACGCAGGCGCGGTTGACGGCATGGCGGGTCTTGAAGTTGTCGGTGCAGTCGAGCACCACGTCGTGCTGCGCCACCAGCGCTGCCAGGCGCGCATCGTCGACGCGCTCGACCAGGGCGTTCACCTGGCATTCCGGGTTGATGGCGTTCAGCGTGGCGCGCGCCGATTCAGCCTTGGGCTGGCCGACACGCTCGGTGGTGTGGGCGATCTGGCGCTGCAGGTTGGTCAGGTCGACGCTGTCGTGGTCGACAATGGTCAGCTGGCCGATGCCGGCCGAGGCCAGGTAAAGCGAGGCCGGCGAGCCCAGGCCACCCGCGCCGATCACCAGCGCCCTGCCGTGCAAGATCGCCTGCTGCCCCTCGATGCCGATTTCGTCGAGGAGGATATGGCGCGAATAACGCAGCAGCTGCTGGTCGTCCATTTACTTCGCAGCCAGCTCAGGCTTGGAAGCTGTTTTCACCGGCAAGCCTTTGAAGTGGCGCAGTGCCTGCTCCAGCTGGAAGTCGTCCTTGCCGCCGAATTCGAAAGGCTTCTGCTTTTTCGCCGCGGCCAGCAGGCGCTGTTCTTCTTCCAGTTCGTCGCGGCGGATGCGGCCTTGCTTGTCTTCTTCGCCCTCGCTGTTGACCAGGTGCTTCTGCAAATCCGCCTCGCGCAGGCGCAGGCTGTTGATGGCGTCGCCCTCCGCCGTTTCGTCCACCAGCACGTCCGGCACGATGCCCTTGGCCTGGATGCCGCGGCCGTTCGGCGTGAAGTAGCGCGCGGTGGTCAGCTTGACGGCCGAATCGGCGGTGACCTGGCGCAGCGTCTGCACCGAGCCCTTGCCGAAAGTCTGGCTGCCCATGACGATGGCGCGCTTGTAATCCTGCAGGGCGCCGGCCACGATTTCGGAAGCGGAGGCGGAACCGCCGTTGACCAGTACCACCATCGGCACCGTCTTCAGCGCGGCAGGCAGCTTGGCCAGCGGGTCGCCGCCGCTGCGGGTGGCATAGTTTTCAGAAGTGGCGTGGAAAGCCTGCTTGGAATCGGCCAGCTGGCCGTCGGTGGACACCACCAGCGCATCCTTCGGCAGGAAGGCGGCCGATACGCCGACCGCGCCCTGCACTACGCCGCCCGGGTCATTGCGCAGGTCCAGCACCAGGCCCTTGATGTTCGGGTTCTTGGCATACAGGGCGCTGAGCTTCTTCGCCATGTCTTCCACCGTCGGCTCCTGGAACTGCGAGATGCGCAGCCAGGCGTAGTCCGGCTCCACCATCTTCACCTTCACGCTCTGCACGCGGATCTCTTCGCGCACGATGGGAACCAGCAGCGGCTTTTCTTCATCCTTGCGCGATACCGTCAGCACCACCTTGGTGCGCGGCTCGCCACGCATTTTCTTGATTGCCTCGTCCAGCGACAGGCCTTTCAGCGGTTCGTTATCGAGGCGGGTAATCAGGTCGCCCGCCTTGATGCCGGCGCGCCAGGCCGGCGAATCCTCGATCGGCGCCACCACCTTGATATAGCCGTCTTCCACGCCCACTTCGATGCCGATGCCGACAAATTTGCCGTGGATGGATTCGCGCATTTCCTTGAATGCGGTCTTATCGAGGTAGGTGGAATGCGGGTCGAGCGAAGAAACCATGCCGGCAATGGCGTCCTGCAGCAGCTTCTTGTCGTCGACCTGTTCGACGTAGTCGGATTTGATCAGGCTGAAAACTTCGGACAGGGTGCGCAGTTCTTCCAGCGGCAAAGGCGTGGCGCCCTTTTGCGCCAGGGCGGAAAACTGCATCGAGACGGCTATGCCAGCCACCATACCAAGGCCGACCAGGCCCAGACTCTTCGTTTTGTTGCCCATTGATTGCTTTCCGCCGCTAGAACTTGACCCACCCGGCCGGATCTATCGGCTTGCCCTGGTGGCGCATTTCA
>Ga0307408_100002516_pt1 | contig 12815 bp, 12 predicted proteins | sample 322Cmetagenome_FD_202116 | JGI IMG/M metagenome (GOLD analysis project Ga0307408, IMG submission 202116) | Maize rhizosphere microbial communities from greenhouse at UC Davis, California, United States - 322HYB-C-3 | ecosystem: Host-associated > Plants > Roots > Rhizosphere > Soil | place... | reverse complement strand
AAATGATCCAAGGAAGGTGTAAAAATGCTCTTTTGTGTCTACTAATGTCTCTTTGTAAAGGACATACCTCGCCCGTCTGATGTGTCGTCTTAGCTTTTTCTTCATGTTTTGTTTCGGGGGCAAAGGTAGAACAATTGCAGCGGATAAAAATACCTGAATCTGACTTTGACTCTTTTATGAGAAGGTTGGGCGTAGAGTGTAAGTATTTGATAGTGAGTTTTTTTGTTAATCGCTTAATTGGAGGTCAAGCAATCTGAACATATTTTTTTTCAGCAATGGTTTTACCAGATAGCCACTTAAGCTTGAGTAAGAAAGCAGCATCTCCCTGTCGTAGCTTATTGATGATGATGTACAGACGTAAATGGTGATTTTTTTCTTTTTAAAACTGTGTTCCGACAGTTCCGTCAGAAACTCCCATGCATCCATAAAGGGCATATTGATGTCCAGAAAAACCAGATCTGGAGTTCTGTCGGGATTATCTTTATGTGTTACAAAATATTCAAAGGCTTGTGCACCGTCGGCAAATTGTATGATTTCTTCAATACTTTCTGTTGCTTCAAGGATTTTTTTGGTTGTAAAGCGGAACGTTTTATCGTCATCAATAATGCTGACTAGCTTAATCTTCCTCATTTTTAAGTCGTTACGTTTTTGTTCCGTCTTATACTTTAAAAGACTCCTTTAGTTACGTCAACTTGAACGAGGTGTGAAAATTGTATAAAATAGTTTGAGAATATACAGTTACCGGATGTGATTTTTAATGCTTTGATTTACAGGCTGATGAAGGAGATTCTCTCAAGCACAAGCTTCCATCTGCATTACTAAACATATCCGGCTTCTCTAATTTGATCGCGAATATTGGTAAGCATTCCAATTAAATGCACACATTTTAGCAACCGAACTCAGCTTTTTAAATTATCAATACCGGAATTTTAACATTATGCCTAACAGCCTCAAGCGTGGTTCCAAAAACCAGGTCGCCTAAGCCTTTGTGCCCGTGCGAACCCATTACAAGAAGATCTAATTTGTGAGCTTTGGCAATCCGTGTAATTTCAGACGAGCTCTGTCCGTAGCCAATAACAACCTCGGCGTGGTAACCCAGGTTGGCAATATCGGCCTTATAACGCTCTACGTTTTCAGTATCGAGCCTCGATTCATAATCTAGTGCTTTTTCTCCGTGATATTGTGCTCCGGCCGTTTCAACAATGTGAATCAGGAAATACCTGGCATCTTTTCCACCCTGCAAAAGTGCATGACGGATAGTTTCTTTATCCTTCGCGGAGAAGTCAATCGTAATACCAATTTCGTTATACGTCACAGATTCCAATTCCGAGATATGAATGGCCTGACCGTGTGGTACCTTTAACGCTCTTTGCTGCGACTGGTGAATGAATGGCATGATGAGAACATACAATAGCAAAAAGACAATAAAGGCTACTGCCGGAAGTACGAACGCATAAATCCACCAGGTGCTTTCGCTTGATTGAATCCAGCCATAGATCTCTTCAAAAACCAACTTAACATTAAGGCCAATAATGATGGCTGCACTTATCCAAGCCAGTACCTTTACCCAGGTTTTAATAGCAAATGTGCCCATTTGTACTTTATCGCTGGTGAAGTGAATGAGCGGGATAATTGCAAAGCCCAGTTGAAGACTTAGTACGACCTGGCTTAGTACCAGAAGTTCGCCTAGTGCATCTTCCCCAAAATAAAGAATGGTACAAAATGCCGGGGTAATAGCCAGTAAGCGGGTAATCAACCGACGAAGCCATGGCGTGATCCTCAGATTTAAATGACCTTCCATAACGATCTGACCTGCAAGCGTTCCGGTTATGGTAGAGCTTTGTCCTGAAGCAATCAGAGCTATAGCAAAAAGGGTGGGAGCCAATGAACCGAAAATTCCTTCCAATAGCTTATGCGCATCCTGAATTTCTGCTATTTCGAAAAAACCGTTCTTGTAAAATGCCGTGGCCGCCAGAATTAATATCGATGCATTTACCAGAAAGGCCAGGTTTAAAGCTACTGCGGTATCAATAAAATTAAACTTCAGCGCTTCGCGGATGCCTTTTTCTGTACGTTCAATTTTGCGGGTTTGTACCAACGAAGAGTGAAGATACAGGTTGTGTGGCATAACAGTAGCTCCGATAATACCTATGGCGATGTAAAGCGCATTGCCACTCAGGGTAGAAGGTTTAAAACCTGAAGCAACTTCTACCAGTCCTGGTTTTACAATAAACATCTCCGCAAGAAAGGAAAGTCCCACAATGAAAACCATCGATACAATAAAGCTTTCCATCATCCGCATGCCTTTGTTCAATAGAAACAGCAGCAGGAAGGTGTCGAGAATGGTAACTGAAATTCCCCATATAAGCGGTAAACCGAAAAGTAGGTTTAAACCGATAGCCATTCCAATTATCTCAGCAAGATCACAGGCAACAATTGCTATCTGCGCAAGAACGTATAACGGAATATTAGCCCATTTCGGAAAACAGTTTCTGGACGCCTGGGCGAGGTCTAAACCTTTTACAATCCCCAAGCGGGTGCTTAAAGCCTGCAATAACAGCGCAATGAGGTTAGACATTAACAAAATCCAGATGAGCTTATAGCCAAACTGACTGCCCCCGGCCAAATCTGTAGCCCAGTTACCCGGGTCCATATAGCCAACGCTTATAAGGTAAGCCGGACCAATAAAAGCCATTAATTTTCGCCATCCGGTTTTCCCGGATGTATTTACTGAAGCATGTACTTCTTCTAAAGATTCACTGTATTTATCTGATAGCATGGATTTAACCGTGTTTTGCAAATCTAATAATTAAATTAGGTTCATCTAACAATGAGATAAGTTTTTAAATTGTTTTATTTTGGCGTTTTAAAGATGATCTCCCATGTCTTATCAACCAGATAAAATAGACTTACAGATATTAAAAATACTTCAGGAAAACGGGCGTATTACCAATTTGCAGCTTTCTAATTTAATCGGATTATCACCAGCACCTACATTAGAGCGTGTTCGTAAGCTCGAAAACTCGGGTGTTATTAAGAATTACCATGCCGTAATTGATGAGGAAGAGCTTGGTTTAGGAATAAAAACGTTTATCCAGGTGCAGCTGGATTTCCACAAAAGCAATACTATTCAAACCTTTGCCGATGAGGTTCGAGAAATTAAGGAAGTGGTTGAATGTCATCACGTTACTGGTGGTTGCGATTTTATTCTGAAAGTGTTTGTGAAGGATATTAAAGCTTATGAGAAACTTATTATGGAAAAGATAAGTAATATCAGTACCGTAAAGACTTTTCAAACTATGATGATCTTATCTACCAGCAAGCAAGATCCGGTAATGCCGCTGGAGTATTAGTGGCAAATTATTGATTTATAGATGATGGATTATGGTAATCCCATCAAAACAAAAGGGTGAAGCAGGATACTTTCTTAGAAAGCGTTCTACTTCACCCTTTGTATTTGAGGAGGAGTTAATGGTTCATACTGCAAATGAGTTGAACCATTAACTACAATTTCTAGAAATTCTCCACTCTGAACCAGTCAAAATCCGCAAAGCCCGAATCATTGGTCTGTGTGTCGCGAGTGGCAAATAAACCGACTTTGGCACCTTTCCATCTCGCAACTTCCGCCTGAAAAGTGTCTCCTGCATCAGTAAACGTCTGTCCATCCAAACTATAACTGAACTGGCATTTTGCGCCTTCAGATACTTTAACTCTGAAATAAACCGGAGCCTTTCTGTTATCAATTTTGGTGACTATTTTTTCGTCTTCAGGCTTACCTTTTACTGCATCTTTACCCAGCGTATAAACAAGATAAATACCATCTTTTTTACTTTTTAACGAAAGGTTGGCATAGCTGAAACCCATAATGGTTAAACCTGCTTTTTCATTTTCAAGTTTCTCGTTAGGCGTAAAAGTAAGCTTAGTGGTTACCATAAATTTATCAGCCGGAAACTTCTGGAGAAGAACGTTTGGCGCTTCCCATAAATTTTTTGAATCCTCCGGCGCTTTATCTGTAAAAAGACGCAAACTTCCTTTGCCGGGATTACTAAACACCCATGTGGCTTTCGGGTTCGCCTGCCATTGCCATTGTAAACCTAACTTGGCATCGTTAAATTCGTCGGTCTCAACTGGGGTAGCAATAGGGTAGGTTTTACCACCAACATTCGGTTTTTTATAAGTCAGAACCGGATCGCCTGTGCCATCGCCATCGGTATCAACACCAATAACCGGCCAGTCGTTCACCCACTTCATCGGGTTTAAATGCACTACGCGGCCATAAGCATCTTTATCCTGAAAATGCAGAAACCAGTCTTCGCCGGTTTGGGTAGTCACCCAGGCTCCCTGGTGAGGGCCGTTCACTGTACTTTTTCCTTGTGCCATTGCTATTTTACGTTCGTAAGGGCCGTATATGCTCTTAGAACGTAATATTAGTTGCCAGCCGGTAGGAACGCCCCCTGCAGGTGCGAAGATGTAATAGTAACCGTTTCTTTTGTAGAGTTTAGGTCCTTCGATAGTTACATCCGTTTCGTGACCATCGTAAACCAAAACGCCTTCGTCAATGGCTTTCGTTCCTTCACTGTTCAAACGTTTTACTGCGATAATACTTTTAACTCCCGCACGACTTCCTGCATAAGCATGAACCAGGTAAACTTTACCATCCTCATCCCACAAAGGACAAGGATCTATAATGCCTTTTCCTTCAACTACCAAAACAGGCTCAGACCACGGGCCTGCCGGATTTTTTGCTTTTGTAAGATATATACCGAAATCAGGATCTGGATAATAAAGATAGAATTCGCCATTACGATAGCGTAGTGCAGGTGCCCAAACGCCTTCACCATGACGACTTTTCATAAAATGCTCGAAAGGAGGTTGTCTATGTAAAGCATGTCCAATAATGGTCCAGTTAACTAAGTCTTTTGAATGTAGAATTGGTAAACCTGGAATATCTTCAAAAGATGATGATGTCAAATAGTAGTCGTCGCCAACCCGAATTGCATCAGGGTCAGAGTAATCGGCATTCAGTACTGGATTTTTATAGCTGCCATTTCCCTGATCGGCAACCCATACCTTGGAAACATACTTTGGGCTAGGAGTTTGCGCCAGCAATGCTGCAGAACTGCTTAATAATAAAGTTCCTGTAAAAAGAGCGTTTTTAAGGTTGTTCATGTGTATAATAAAAGATCTTGATTTTATCTGATGAAATTTAGAAAGCTAAGCTATTGCTTAAATTTAATTAATTTGAAGCTGGCAACCAGTTAATGGTTCCTTTAAAGATATTTTCTAGCGTGTATTTTGCCGCTTCCTTTTTACTTAAAGTTTTGGCCCACTGAGCTCTTTTGTTGGAAACACCTTCACCCTTGCTTCCATACTCTGCATAGAAAACGGTTTTTTCTTTGTTCGGAAACATCTTATCGCCGGGCCATGGATGCCAGCCTTCCGCAAGGATATGCGAACCCATTTCCGTTCTGATAAAAACTGTTTTGGCATAAGGGCGCCATGGTCTGCCGAGATAAACTTTTTTGGCTGAAGGGTCAGCAATCAGCTTGCAATCAAAGAAAACATAACCGAAGTTTTGAGTTGGACGGGTGGCGGCTGCTGTAATGTATGAATCTACCAGGCTTTTAATAGTACAGCTCTGGAATACAACGGTTGCCTCTCCAAAAATAAAATCGGTAGTACCCTCAATATAGCAGTTCTGGAAATATTGCCGGCTGTTGTCTGATGCGGTGTAAAGCGTGTCCTGATTGCCCAGGATACGGCAGTTTTTTACCTGGATACGATCACCCTCTGTGTGCAGTGCAACCGCCTGGCCAACTCTGCCAGAAGTGTTTTCGATCGTAAGATTTTCCAGTGTAATATCAGTAGCTTCAATAAGTACAGTGTAGGATGTATAGGTACTGTACTTCTCTAAACCAAAGGCATCTTTACCGGCAGGAATTGCTTTCCCCGAATAATCGTTACCAGTAATGATGGTGTTTTCTGCCGATTCGCCAACAATATGCAGATTAGTTTTCCATGACGGGATAACTAGTTTTTCATGATAAACACCCTTTTTTACCTGGATAGTAACTGTCTGATGGCCAAGGTCGCGTACTGAGTTTACTGCTTCCTGAATGGTTTTATAGTTTCCACTTCCATCCTGAGCTACCGTTAACGTAGATGGATATTTGGGATCTTGTGCCGATGCCCCAAACCTTACAGAAATAAGCAGTGCAAGAATTAAAAAGACTCTGTTCAAAATAGCCATCTCTTACTTTTTCAATTCTTTTGCCAATGCAATCTTTGTTTCTTTAATGCCCTCAACTACCAGGCCCGCCATTGTTTTAGCTCCATAGGGGCTAAAATGTGTATCGTCTTTTTTCCCTTTAGGGTAATTTATATGGCCGGAATCAACATAATTGAATAGGGTTTTTGCTTTCTCTTCGCCAAGACTTAAAATAACTTTTTCGCTTTTGCGATGCATATCAATTAATGGCACTTTTAATGAGTCGGCAACCCGGCGGGTAACATCCGGATAACCTAAATGCGAGTCGGTGAAAACCCCATTTTTATAGCTGCGACGCATAACCGGAGTCAACAAAACAGGATTAGCATTTTTTGCACGGGTTTCGTTAACGTACTTTACCAGGTACGATTTAAATTCATCAAGAGTGGTTCCAACGCCCGGTTTATCAATTTTTTCATCATTATGACCAAATTCAATAAACACATAATCGCCAGCTTTCAGATTGTCTACGATGGGCTGCCATTTGTTTTCGTTGATGAATGATTTGGTACTTCTTCCGTTTAAGGCTCGGTTATCTACCGTAACGTTGCTGTTAAAGAATGCCCCAAGTTCCATTCCCCAGCCTGTTTCCGGGGCTGCTTTTGGAGATTTATTAGCAACAGTTGAGTCGCCAATCAGGTAAACCGTAATTTTTTCTTTCCTATAAATGAAAGACGCCAGAAGTAAAACGGAGGCAAAAAGCAGACCTTTTAAAATGTTCGATTTCATTAATTGTTGGATAATAAGTTTTTTAAATACCTTTTGTGAAGTATTATAAGTGTGTTATGAAAATTGGTTAATGTTTTCAGGAATAATTCCTGTACAAGATTAATAACAATTCTTGCTAAACACTATCTTTTAATGCGCTTATTTTTATGCAAACGTTCCCGAAACAGTAAAATTACAGGAGGTTTTGTTAACGTTGGCATAAAGGTGCCAGTAAGGCTTTTAAATGGATTGTAGGGGCTGTTTGAAAGTGCTAAAATTGAGAAGGGCAGGTTGACGATTTTTTTCTCAAAGAATCACAACGTAGAATTGCAGGTAGCCTGAAAGAACAACCGACAGCGTTCAGGGCGACTGTCTGTTGTTTAATGTTAATCGCAGTTTCCATCTACATCGCAAGATGCACCGCTTATTACTTCAATGTTTCGTTCTTCGGTAGCAGCTTTCCTGAGTACTTCAAGAAACGACTCAACTGGCTGAGCGCCGGAAATAGCAAATTGGCGGTTAAATACAAAGAAAGGAACTCCTCGTACACCTATTTCCTGGGCTTCCCGAATATCCTTTTGCACATTTTGCAGCAACGTTTTGTTTTGCAAAGCGCTTATGGCTTCTTCTTTATTCAAACCTAAATCCTGTGCTAATTGCGCAAGAGTTTCCTGATCATCAATATTCTTACCTTCTGTAAAATAAGCTTTGAAGAGCGCTTCTTCAGCTTTATCTTGTAAGTGCTGCGTAGCGGCGAAATGGGTAAGTTGATGTGCAGATAAAGTATTAGCAACGATTGCTTTATCAAAATTATACTCCAGGCCAACTTCAGCTGCAACCTGTGTTAAATCGTCATGCAGTTTTTCAGAATGTTCCAAACTAATCCCTTTTTTTGTGGCAAGGTTTTCAATCACAGAAACATTCTTATCTGTAGTTGCAGAGGGATCTAGCTGGAAGCTTTTCCAAACAACTTCAACTTTGTCCTTTCCTTCAAACTGTTCAAGGGCAAGTTCAAACTTCTTTTTGCCGATGTAGCAAAACGGGCAAATTATATCCGACCATATTTCTATTTTCATATTCAATGAATTTCATGGCAAAAATGCGGATTCATACCTAATGCTATATCAGAAGTATGTAATACCTCTGTCGGTTAAAAATCAGATTTAGATAGAATCGCAGTTTTGGTAGAGTGATTTTGAACGATAGTAGATTTAATTTTTATGCGGCAGTTTAAAATTACACCTTCGTGCATCTCAACAGCAAAATGGATAGATCAGAATTAAAGTTGCATGTGTATTTCTGGATAGGGCTTTGTAGTATATTGATCCTTGTATTTGCCTGGCCGGGCATGTTAATACACAAAACGGATCCCCGTGATAACATCGTTATATTTTATGCAGCATTCGCAAAAATTACGTGGATAATGCTTCCAGGCTCGGCCATCTTTTATTTCAACTACTATATAGCCTCTACTATGAAGGGAAATAAAAGATTACTGGTTTTGGGTGGGCTAACTTTACTTGCTATTATTTCCTTTGCATTTAATTTCTTTGGGAGATTCCATAATGGTTTTTTGCTTTCCTTTTTTGGGATACTATCTGTGCTTTTTCTCACATTTTGGTTACCCTTTACTGTGCTTAGTTTGCTGGTATACTTGTTTTTTAAAGCCAGGCGACAAAAAGTACTCTATAACCAAATGCTAAAGCAAAACTCGGAGGCTGAGCTGGCATTATTAAAGGCCCAATTAAATCCTCATTTTCTGTTTAATACCTTAAATAATATTGATACGCTTATCCAGGTGGACGAAAAAGAAAAAGCTTCAGAATCGCTTATTCGCATGTCTGAAATGATGCGCTATACCACGTACGAGAGCGGTAACAGTGATGTTTTGTTGGAGGAAGAGATTGAGTATCTCAAAAATTTTATCGAGTTGCAAATGCTGCGTTTATCCAACAAAGAACTGGTAAAGTTTGAAACCAGAGGCAATATGGCTGATCTGCGGGTCGCTCCAATGATGCTTATCCCTTTTGTGGAAAATGCCTTTAAGCATGCATCCGATAAGAAATCGGCCGAAGCTATAAAAATAAGTATCGAAAGGTTAGGCAATGATTTTACATTCAGCTGTGTGAATAAATTTGATGAGACCAGGAATTTTTCAAAAGATAAAAGCGGAGGTGTAGGTCTTGTGAATATTGAAAAGCGTCTGCACCTGCTTTATCCCGATAAACATACATTAACCATCTCCAAACAAAACGGAAAATTTGAAATCAGGCTAACCCTAAACCTTTATGGAAATTAATTGCATTATAATTGACGACGAGCCTCTGGCAAGAGAGAAACTACAACAATACATCAGCAAAGTGCCTTTTCTTAAGCTTTTAGGCTCTTTTGAAGATGCCATTGAAGCTTTGGTGTTTTTGAAATCGAATCCGATACACTTAATTTTTCTCGATATTCAGATGGAGAGCTTAAACGGCCTTCAGTTTATGGAGGCGCTTTCAAATCCGCCTAAAATTATAATCACATCTGCCTATAGTGAGTATGCCATTCAGGGGTTTGAGTATCGTGTTTCCGATTATTTGCTTAAACCAATTCCCCTCAATCGTTTTTTAAAAGCTGTTGATAAGGTTTCAGACGAACTTAAGGTTGCAGAAAGGAATCCTTCATGCTTTTTCGTTAAGACCGAATACCGTATGGAAAGGGTAGACCTTGATGAGATTCTTTACATCGAAGGGATGAAAGATTACCTCAAGATCGTTACCACTAACCGGCACATACTTACGTTGCAAAGTTTCCCGGCCATGGAACGAAACCTGACCGAGAACTTCCTGCGGGTTCATAAATCGTACATAGTGGCTCTTGATAAGATAAAAAGCATCGAACGTAATATTATCAATATTGCAGATAAGCAGATCAATATCGGGCTGAGCTTTCGCGATAAATTCTATCAAACAATTAACTCATAAACCGATGAAGCCGATTTTTATTTATTTGATGACGATTGCTGTTTTAGCGGGAATTTTAAAACTGGGCGATAGCGTTTTTAAGCTTCAGCATTCGGAAGAAGATATTTACCAGCTCAAAAATTTTAGATTTAATGATACAACTTTCGTGGATGATGCGGTGGTGTTTACCGGCAGAAATGTTTTCGGTGTACAAGAGGCAATCGTGTTTCCTGGGCCAGATTCTAAGACGGATTTTACCGATATGTTTATTTACGTGCGTTTCTCGCCAGAGTGGTTTGATGCTAATTTGAAGCCACGACTTAAAACCGGAAACCTGGATTTTTACAGAAAAAACAAAAGTGAGCTTGCACGGGCAAAACGTATACATGAGCGGAATATCAATAAGTTTAGCCATGTTAATGATTTCCCTACCATAGCACCTAAAGGAGGTGTTCAGTTATTAGCAAGATACACGAAAGCCAAACTTCTTGATGATTGACAGTTAAGAAAGAAGAGCAAAAAAGAAAAGGCTAACTGTTTTGCAATTAGCCTTTTTCTTTTTAAGAAGGAAATACTATAAACTTTCCAGTTCCTTGGCGCTTTCCTCAATCTTTTTCTTTAATGCTTCCTTATAATCAATTAAACGTTGAGCAAGTGCATCATCCGAAGTTCCTAAAATCTGGGCCGCTAAAAGCCCTGCATTTTTCGCTGCATTTAAAGCAACTGTAGCTACAGGTATACCGTTAGGCATTTGAAGGATTGAAAGAATAGAATCCCAACCATCAATGGAATTGGATGACTTTACCGGAACACCGATAACCGGCAAATGGGTTATGGATGCAACCATTCCTGGCAAATGTGCAGCGCCACCAGCTCCGGCTATAATTACTTTCAAACCACGGTCGGCCGCTGTTTTAGCGTAATTGAACATCCTTTCAGGGGTACGATGTGCCGAAACCACCGTGATCTCGTATTCAACACCTAATTCTTTCAGAGCATCGGCCGCATCCTGCATTACAGGAAGGTCTGACTTGCTGCCCATTATTATGCCTACTTTCATTGTATATTTTCAATAATTAAATTAAATATAGAGTATCTCCCATCTGATGAGAGCTAATCCCATCTCCTTTCACCTTCAAGCTAAACCCTCACCTTCAGTGTTTCCTGAACGTAGCGAGCTTTTGCAATCGCCCGGTCGCGGTTCTCATCCACAATGGTTACGTGTCCCATCTTGCGGAACGGCTTTGTAAATTTCTTCCCGTAAAGGTGAACATAGACGCCTTCTTGTTTAAGAATATCGTTCATGCCAACATAATCAGCCAGTCCTTCAAAGCCTTTTTCACCAAGCAGGTTTATCATTACGGCATTGCCAATAGGTGATGTATCGCCCAAAGGAAGATTAAAAATAGCACGTAAATGCTGCTCGAACTGCGAAATCCGGTTACCCTCAATTGTTTGATGTCCACTGTTATGCGGGCGTGGAGCCACCTCATTCACCAGAAGACGGCCATCCTTAGTTAAGAACATTTCAACAGCTAATAATCCTACAATTTTAAAGGTTTCAGCAACCTGTAAAGCAAGTTGTTCGGCTTGTTTCTGGATTTCTAGCGGAAGCGTAGACGGTGAGATCAAAAACTCCACAAGGTTTGCTTCCGGATTAAACTCCATTTCAACCAAAGGGAAGGTTTTCGTATCGCCTTTGTCATTGCGGGCAACAATTACCGAAACCTCTTTTTCAAAGTCAACCCATTCCTCAATTAAGCTGGGCGCTTCAAACGCATCTTCAAAATCAGCTTCAGATTTTACCTTATAAACACCTTTTCCATCATAACCATCCTTACGAAGTTTTTGAATGAAAGGAAATTTGATATTTGCGTTCTTTAATACCTCTTTATTAGAGATAAGCTGAAAGGGAGATGTTGGAATATTATTTTGCTTGAAAAACTCCTTTTGAAGTGCTTTGTCCTGAATTAAACGAAGGATTCGTGGCTGAGGAAAAACGCAAACGCCTTCATCTTCCAATTTCTGAAGAGCATCAACGTTTACTTTTTCAATTTCTATGGTGAGTAAATCGGTGTGTTTGCCGAAGTTGTAAACTGTGTCAAAGTCAGTTAATGATCCCTGAACAAACTTTTCGCACATTTTTTTACATGGTGCATCAGGATCGGGATCGAGTACGCGAATACTTACGTTGTAGTTGATGGCTTGTTGAATGAGCATTCGCCCAAGTTGACCACCGCCAAGGATTCCTACACGTAAATCGCCGTAAAAAGCTTTCATAGCTGCAAGTTTAGCCTAAATCTATTAAAAAATCGAATGAATAAAGAGGATCTGCCATTAAAAGCTGAGCTTACTTTGAGGTTAAAAGGCTTTCTTCCTGAATTTTTTTCTGCAATTCAAGAATACTTCCAATTAATGCTTCCGGACGAGGCGGGCAACCCTGAACATACACGTCTACAGGGATAATCTTGTCAACCCCTTTAACCACATGATAGCCATGTTGCCAATATGGGCCACCACAATTAGAGCACGATCCCATTGAAATCACATATTTGGGTTCAGGCATTTGTTCGTAAAGCGTTTTAATGCGTTCGGCCATTTTAAAGGTAACAGTACCTGCAATAATAATAACGTCGGCCTGGCGTGGGGAAGGACGTGGAAACACTCCCAAACGGTCAAGGTCGTAAGTGGAGGCCATTGAACCCATCATTTCTATAGCACAACAGGCAATTCCGAAACTTACAGGCCATAAGGAAGATAGACGAGCCCAGTTTAACAGGTCATCGAGTTTGGTGACAATAACACCACCATCTTGTTGCATCGCGTCCAGACTCATGTTATCCTTTTCTGAAAGTTGGTTTAAATCCCGGTTTGCTGGCGGGAGCTGTTGTTGT
>Ga0307408_100002514_pt1 | contig 12816 bp, 8 predicted proteins | sample 322Cmetagenome_FD_202116 | JGI IMG/M metagenome (GOLD analysis project Ga0307408, IMG submission 202116) | Maize rhizosphere microbial communities from greenhouse at UC Davis, California, United States - 322HYB-C-3 | ecosystem: Host-associated > Plants > Roots > Rhizosphere > Soil | place: USA... | reverse complement strand
CACCGAAGGCTGCCGCGTCATGGCCTCGGTGGCTGCAGCCGCCTACGACGCGGCCCATCACCACCCCGACGCCGAGGTGCGCAAGCAGAACCAGGCGTTTTATGAATTCATGGTGCCGCTGGTCAAGGGCTACAGCACCGAGATGAGCCTGGAAGTCACCTCGCTGGGCGTGCAGGTGCACGGCGGCATGGGCTTTATCGAAGAAACCGGCGCGGCCCAGTACTACCGCGATGCAAAAATTTTGACCATCTACGAAGGTACGACCGCCATCCAGGCCAATGACCTTATCGGCCGCAAAACCTCGCGCGACGGCGGCCAGGTGGCCAAGGCCATCGCCGGCCAGATCGAGGCCACCGAAAAAGCCCTGGTGAAGCAGGGCAGCGCCGACGCGCTGGCTGTGGCCAAGCGCCTGAAGGCCGCGCGTGAAGCCTTCATCGACGTGGTCGATTTCGTCGCCGGCAACACCAAGGCCAGCCCCAATGCCGTCTTCGCGGGCAGCGTGCCTTACCTCATGCTCGCCGGCAATGTGGTCGCGGGCTGGCAGATGGCGCGCTCGCTGCTGGTGGCGCAGGAGCAGATTGCGAAAGGCACGGACGTCGCCTTCATGCAGGCCAAGGTCACCACCGCGCGCTTTTACGCCGACCACCTGCTGACCAAAGCCCCGGGCTTGCGCGACAGCATTGTCGAAGGCGCCGACAGCGTGACCGCGCTGGCACTCGACGCCTTCTGATCGCGCCGCCTGCCTGGCCGCCGCAGGCGCCTATCCTGCGCGCGGCGGCGCCAAGCCCCATCCCTGAGAACCACGGAGCCACCATGTCCAGACTGCCCGGCGCATTGAACAACCTGCCCCTGCCCATCATCGGCTCGCCGCTCTTCATCATCAGCAACCCCAAGCTGGTCATCGCGCAATGCAAGGCCGGCGTGGTGGGCGCCATGCCCGCGCTCAATGCGCGGCCCGCGTCGCAGCTCGACGAATGGCTCGCCGAGATCACCGAAGCGCTGGCGGCCCACAACAAGGCCAACCCCGACAAACCCGCCGCCCCCTTCGCCATCAACCAGATCGTGCACAAGTCCAACGACAGGTTGGAGCACGACATGGAGCTGTGCGTGAAATACAAGGTGCCCATTTACATCACCAGCCTGGGCGCGCGCGAAGACATCAACGCGGCAGCGCACAGCTACGGCGGCGTGGTGCTGCACGACATCATCAACAACAAGTTCGCGCGCAAGGCGATTGAAAAAGGCGCCGACGGCCTGGTCGCCGTCGCCGCCGGCGCGGGCGGCCACGCGGGCGTCAAAAGCCCCTTCGCGCTCATCCAGGAAATCCGCCAGTGGTTTGACGGCCCGCTCGCGCTGTCGGGCGCCATCTCCACCGGCGGCGCCGTACTGGCCGCGCAGGCCATGGGCGCCGACTTCGCCTACATAGGCTCGGCCTTCATCGCCACCGACGAAGCCCGCGCGACCGATGCCTACAAGCAAGCCATCGTCGACGGCAGCTCCGACGACATCGTCTACAGCAGCCTCTTCACCGGCGTGCACGGTAACTACCTCGCGCCCTCGATACGCGCCGCCGGCATGGACCCTGACAACCTGCCAGAGGGCGACGTCAAGACCATGAACTTCAGCGGCGGCGAAGGCAGCAAGTCCAAGGCCTGGAAGGACATCTGGGGCTGCGGCCAGGGCATAGGCGCGATCAGCAAGGTGCAAAGCGCTGCCGCCTTTGTCGAACAGCTCAAGCGCGAATACTTCGATGCGCGCCAGCGGGTCTGTGCCTAGTAGCTTGGCCATACACGCAACCCTATGAGTACATCCCAGCGCCTTCAGGGCCTTGACGCCCTCAAAGGCCTGGCCTGCGTGCTCATCGTCTGGCACCACCTGGCTTTTTACGGGCCTATGTCGGACGTGGTGTATGCCTCCGCGCCCGGCCTGATGGATTGGCTCTACGACTACGGCCGCATGGCGGTGCAGCTCTTCCTGGTGGTGGGCGGCTTCCTGGCCGCCGCATCGCTGGCGCCGCGCGGCGCAGCCGTGTTCGAGGCCCCCGGCCCCTTGATCGTGCGCCGCTATGCGCGGCTCGTGAAACCTTATCTTGTGGCGCTGGCCGCCAGCGTGCTGGTGGCCGCGCTGCTCAGGCCCTGGTTTGACCATCCCTCGGTGCCCGCGGCGCCCACGCTGTTCCAGCTGCTGGCCCATGGCTTGTTGTTGCAGGACGTGTTGGGCCAGGAGTCGCTGTCGGCCGGTGTCTGGTATGTGGCCATGGATTTGCAGCTGTATGCCATGGCCGTGCTGGTGTTCGCCGCCACGCGGCGTTTGCGTACCGGCGCGGCAGTGCCAGCGGGGGCCTTGGCTGTGGTGCTGATCGCGCTGCTGTCCTTGCTGGTCTTCAACCGGCAATCGTCGTTCGACATCACCGCCTTGTATTTCTTCGGCGCCTATGCGCTGGGCATGCTGGCCTTGTGGGCATCGCGCGAGCTGGGCGCGCGCCGCGGGCTCTGGCTCGCGGCCATCACGGTCCTGGGTGCATTGGCTTTGGTGTTGGAGTTCAGGGGGCGGCTGGTGGTGGCGGTGGTGACGGCCCTGGTGCTCGTGTGGCTCAGCGGTGCGCGGCCGGAGGCATGGCCGCTTCGCTGGCTGCAGCAGCGCCCGCTCCAGCATTTGGGCCGAATCTCCTACTCGGTGTTCCTGATCCACTTCCCTGTGTGCCTGCTGGTCAATGCCGTGGTCAGCCATTTCTGGCCCACACAGCCGGTGGTGAATGCGCTGGGCATGCTGTTGGCCTTTGCGCTTTCGCTGCTCGCAGGACAGGCGCTGTACCGATGGGTGGAATCCGTGCCCCTGCCTTTTGCGCCCCGCAAACTCAGTACCTGAATCTCAGCGCCTGAACATTTCCAGTTTCAGCGCCGCCGGCTCGCCCAGCCAAGAGGCATGCGTGGTGTGGTCCGCCAGGTCATCGCCCGTCACCCCGTGCACAAACACATCCAGGCCCTGGCGCTCACGCTCCAGCCAGGGGATGATGCGGTCGAACTCCGTACTGTCGAACGACAGCTGGCAACTCCAGCGTGGATGCGGCCCGACTTCGCGCTCATGCACGCGGCCCACACCGACATGGAACAGCTCACCGGCCCGGTTTGCCAGCGTGCGGGCCTGCTCCACGGTGTCCGGCCCGAAATAGAGATGGGCGTGGTAATGGCTGTGGATGTTCTTGGGGCGCTGGATGGTGTCGGGCATAGCTAATTCAGGAAAAGATTCAAGAGCCGTGAAGCGCAGTCAAGCGTCTTTAAGAAACGTCATCTCTGGAATGGGTGCATCGGGATTCTGCGCCCGCGCCTGCGCATGCACTTCACGCATGCGCTGCCGGCAATGGGCCAGGTCTTTCACCTGGAACAGAAAAAACACCTCTTCGGAATTTTCGGCGTTTTGCCACAGGTGTTCCAAGTGCATGCCCTGTTTCGCATGTTCGGCTGCATCGTGTTCAAGCTGCTGCTTGACGGCCGCGAGTGGGGCGCCTGTGAGTTTTGCGAGTACGTGTGCCATGGTGAAGGCCTCAATAGGTAGCCATTATTCCGATTTGGCACTGCCATGGTCCCTGCAAGGGCATTGGCGATGGCGTGGCCTGGCGGTGGTGAATCCACCGCTCAGGGTCGCCGGTCTCCTCTATTTAGAGGAGGTTTGTCGCCGCAAATGTCTGTGTACATACAAACGTGTTGTTTTTCATTGGGAAAAATTTCCCAGACGCCAGATCGGCGCAGAAAAAAGGGTTACCAACTGTTTTTAAATCTACACTGACCCAGGTCGCATACTGGGCATTTTTGCCAATGGAGCAAGAAGCCGGGGCGACTCCACGTGAAGCGCATGCGCAAAAAAGCGTATGGGCAAAAAAATTAAAAAAACAGGCGATTCAGGCGCCACGGGTCGGGAATGATGGACAGCAAAGTATCGGGCAATGCCTTTTTCTGGGCATTGCAAGGCGTCTGTGCGTTGCACCGCAAGCCGTATTCGGACGCGCTGGCGCGCCAGCAATTGGCGGCGCCCTACACAACGCGTTCTTTGCTGGATGCGATGCAGGCCTACGGCTTTGATGCCGTTCACCACAAGGCCAAAGCCGAAAAGCTCCACAAGGAAACCTTTCCGCTCATCGCCTGGCTGCAACCCAAGGCGGCTGACCAGGCCCCGGTTCAAGCGGCCGGTGAAGTCCCACAGGTAAGGGAGGAACAGGCCATCGAACAAGCAGCACCCGCCCTCATCCTGCAAGCCGACGCCACCAAGCTGCTGCTGGTCGAAGCCGGCGACGCCAGCCCGCGCACGCTGGAGCTGGCCGAGTTTGCCTCGCGCTACAGCGGCCACATCACCCGCGTCACGCCGCAGGCCGACCCGGCCGCCGACCCCGACAGCGAAGCCCAGGCACGCCAGGCGCGCAAGTTCGGCTTCAGCTGGTTTGTGCCCGAGCTGCTCAAACACAAAAAGCTCTGGCAAGAGGTGCTGCTGGCCTCCCTGGTCATCCAGCTCATCGCGCTGGCCACGCCGCTGTTCACCCAGGCCATCATCGACAAGGTGGTGGTGCACCGCACCGAAAGCACGCTCATCGTCATCGCCATCGGCATGCTGGTGTTCATGGCCTTCTCCGCGGCGCTGTCATGGCTGCGCCAGTACTTGGTGCTGCACACCGGCAACCGGGTGGATGCCGTGCTCGGCTCCTCGGTATTCGAGCGCCTGTTCAAGTTGCCACCGCTGTACTTCCAGCACCGGCCCACCGGCGTCATCGCGGCCCGGCTGCATGGTGTGGAAACCATTCGCGAATTCATCGCGAGTGCGGCCGTCACGCTGGTCTTGGATTTCCCCTTTCTGCTGATCTTTGTCGCCATCATGTTTTATTACAGCGTCACCCTGACGCTGATCGTGCTGGCTATCCTCGCCGTCATCGTCGGCCTGAGCCTGGTGGTGGCGCCGCTGTTCCAGGCGCGGCTGCAGGAGCAGTTCCAGATGGGCGCGCGCAACCAGGCTTTCCTCACGGAATACGTGGTCGGCCTCGAAACCGTCAAGTCGCTGCAGCTCGAGCCCCAGCTCAACAGCAAATACAGCGGCTACCTCGCCAGCTACCTGCAGGCCGGCTTTGCCACCAAGCAGCTGGCCAATACCTACAACACCGCCTCCAACCTGCTTGAGCAATTGATGAGCCTGCTGATCCTGGGCATAGGCGCTTACACCGTCATGCACAGCAAGGAGTTCACCATCGGCATGCTGGTGGCCTTCCAGATGTTCTCGGGCCGGCTCTCGCAGCCCATGCTGCGCCTGGTCGGGCTGTGGCAGCAGTTCCAGCAGGCCAGCCTGTCGGTCGCGCGCCTGGGTGACTTGATGAATGCGCCGACAGAGCCCTATTCAGTCATCCCCGCGCGCGACACCGCGCGCAAGGGCGAAATCCAGATCCACGACATCGCCTTCAAATACGCCGAGCACCTGCCCCTGGTGTATGAAAACCTCTCGCTCAACGTCAAGCCCGGCCAGATGATTGGCATCATGGGCCCTTCGGGCTGCGGCAAAAGCACGCTGGCCAAACTGCTGCAGGGCTTTTACCAGCCCAGCGCCGGCCGCATTCTGATAGACGGCATCGACATACGCTACCTCTCGGCCAACGAGCTGCGCAGCCACTTCGGCGTGGTGCCGCAAGAGACCGTGCTGTTCAGCGGCACCATCTACGACAACCTGCAGATGGCCAGCCCCAATGCGACGTTTGAGCAGATCACCGCCGCCTGCAAGATGGCCGAAATCCACAGCGTCATCGAGGCCCAACCCCAGGGCTACCAGACCGAGATCGGCGAGCGCGGCGCCGGCCTCTCGGGCGGGCAGAAGCAGCGCATCGCCATTGCGCGTGCGCTGCTCAAGCGCCCCAGCATCCTGGTGTTTGACGAAGCCACCAGCGCGCTCGACGGCCCCACGGCCGAACACTTCGCGCAAACCATCAACGCCCTCAAGGGCAAGGTCACCATGCTCTTCATCACCCACGGCCTGCCCAAGGGTTTGAAGATAGACGCCGTCTTTCGCCTCACGGCTACGGGTGCGCAGCTGATGTCGCCCGCGCAAGGCCCGGGTGGGCCTGGCAACAAGGTCACGCCCATGGGCCACTCTCATGCCCATTCCGGCGGAGGCGCCGCGCTGCGCACCGTGCCCAAGGCGGAGGGTGAGGAATGAGCACCGTGCCACCCACCATCACGCAAGAACCGCAGGCCGGCCCATCGCAGGCAGGGGCGCAGGCCGCCACCGCCAAAGTCGTTCCTTTGCGCTTGCCCAGCCAGTGGCACGACCCGCTCAGGCTGATCCAGAACGAGCCCCCCAGCGAGTTCGGCCGTATTGTGCTGTGGGCCGTCTCGGCGCTGGTGTTCATCCTGCTCATCTGGGCCGCCATCGGCAAGCTCGACATCATCGCCACCGCCGAAGGCAAGCTCGTGCCGCAGACCCTCGTCAAGATCGTGCAGCCCGCAGAGCCCGGCGTCGTCAAGGAACTGCTGGTCAACGAAGGCGATACCGTCAAGCGCGGCCAGGTGCTGGCCAGGCTGGATACGACTCTGGCCAGTGCCGACAAAGCCGGCATCAGCAGCGACCTTGCCACCCAGAAGCTGCAGATGCGCCGTCTCGAAGCCGAACTGGCCGACCAGCCCATGCTGCCCAAGGCCGGCGACGACCCGCAGGCCTATGCCCATGTGCAAAGCCAGTACATCGCGCACCGCAAAGCTTTCTTGGACAGCCTCGACCAGGAAAAATCCATGCTCACCAAGGCCGAGCACGAGCACAAGGGTGCAGCCGAAATGATGGCCAAGCTGCAGCAAACCTTGCCCACCTACCAGCGCACCGCCGCCGCCTACGAAAAGCTCGAGAAGGAAGGTTTTATGGGCAGCCTCGCCGCCGCCGACAAGCAGCGCGAAGCCATCGAAAAAGGCAAAGACCTGGCCGCCCAGCAAGCCGCCGTGCAGGCCTTCAGCGCCACCATCGCCGCCCAGACCAAGAAAATCAGCCAGCTGCAAAGCGCCTACAAAAGCGAGCTGCAAAAAGAGCTGGCCGAAGTCCGCGCCAAAACCGCGCAGCTGCAACCCACACTCGACAAAAGCATCTACAAGGAAGGCCTGATGGAGCTGCGCGCCCCGCAAGACGGCGTCATCAAAGACCTGGCCACCACCACAGTCGGCGCCGTCGTGCAGCCCGGCACCGTGGTGCTGACCCTGGTGCCCCAGGGGGAGCAACTGTTTGCCGATGTCTCCATCAAGAACGACGACGTGGGCTTTGTGCAGGTAGGCCAGTCCGCCCAGGTCAAGCTCGCGGCCTATCCTTTCCAGAAGTACGGCATGTTGATGGGCAAGGTCATCCACATCAGCGCCGACGCCACGCAGAACAACCAGGGCGGTGGTGCTTCCTCAAGCAGTACAGGCAGCAGCGCCGCCGATGCCGCAGCGGCCGCCGCAGCCGCGATGGCGACTTACAAAGTGCGCGTCAAGCTTGACGACCAGGTGCTCAAAGACCCGCAGGGCAAGGCCTTGGTCATCACACCAGGTATGCAGGTGGTGGCAGAGATCAATCAGGGCAAGCGGACCGTGCTGGAGTATCTGCTGTCGCCTGTGCAGAAGGCGGTGCAGGAGTCGGGGAGGGAGAGGTGAGGCCGAGTCATACAGTCACGATGTGGGTGCCAATGGAGAAGAGAAGTGCGTGATTACTGGGTAACTCAATACCTCCTCAGCGTAATTGGTTGGGGCTATCTAATCATCGTATTGATCGTATTTGCATTGGTGTTATGGCTGATCAAAGGAAAGATCGCCAGGACGGTTGCCTCTCTGATCATTCTGGGGTTGGCATCCATCCTGCCGATTCAGGGCTATCAGGAGTATGTAAAAGAAAAAGAGGCGGCAGATGCTTATCGTGCGCGCCTAGAGAAAGCGCAAGCCTTGTTTGACGAGCGCTGCAAGACCGCGGGTGAGAAAATATACAAGACGGTGGATGGCGTAGATGGACTGCTGTTGATGAAAGTGAGGCAGTACGATACCGCCAAGTCTAGTTCAATGATGGCCGGTGCTGCTGCCGCACACGAGTTCTTTGGGGACGGCTACATACGCTCCTTCCTTTTATATGAGCGCGAGGAGCCATCGCCTGTCGGTAGGTCACTTGTGCTGAATTCATCGAAATCAACTAGCCCAGGCTACCAGTATGTGGACGTGCTTGAGCCTGCGGATCAAAAAAGATACCGCTATACCCTCGCGGCGGATATGCGAATTAAACGTGAAGAGGCGAAGGATCCAATGCCCCGCTTTGGTGTGACATTTGAGGACGATGTCAACCCGGATGAACGCAGGTACTGGATCGCAAAGAGTACCGTCAAGGTTATCGATTTGAAAACCCAGGAAACGTTGGGCGAGTTCATTCGCTATGTCATTGAGCCCGGGCAGGGTTCTCAGGCCGCGCAGCGGACGCCGTGGCTATTTGCCGAAGGTTGCAATATGAAAACCAGTTATGGCAACTACAGCGCACGTCTTTTCGCAGATCAAGTACTAAAGCCAACCAGAAAGCTTGTCAAATGACGACTAGCATCGCGACCTGTCTCAAGTACGCCAATCTTCAAATGGCGGCGGAAGCGCTTTTCTGATTAGTCTATGACATTAAGCGACAACACATCAATGGAAAAGGAAAAAAGAAATGCGTGATTACTGGCTAACTCAATACCTCCTCAGTGCAATTGGCTGGGGCTATCTGATCATCGTGTTGATCGTGCTCGGAATAGTGCTTTGGCTAATCAAAGGAAAGGTCGCAAAAACGGTTGCCTTCCTGATTGTTTTGGGCCTCGCATCGATCCTTCCGATTCAGGGTTATCGGGAATATCTAAAAGAAAGAGAAGTCGCGGACGCGCATCGTGCGCGACTGGCGAAAGCGCAAGCCCTGTTTGATGAGCGTTGTAAGACGGCAGGAGAAAAGATCTACAAGACGATGGATGGTGTAGATGGAGTCGTATGGATGAAGTGGCGGCCTAGTGGTCTAAATCAGGGCCAATTTTCACTTGATGATCCGTATGGAAAAGACTGTAGCGGTGAGGGATGCATTTTGCGTCTGTTGAGAGGTAACGAAACTTCTATTGAGGAACAAGCGCAAAGCCCTACTCCTTCTCTGAAATACAAATACGTCGAAACAATTGATCCATCAGATGGCGTTCACTATCGGTATACAGGAATTTCGAAATCTATAACTGAAGTCCCTAAGGATGAATTCTTGCTACATGTTCAGCGCACAGGGTCAGGTGCAGATACGAGAGGTCGATTCTTGGCATTGCAGCGTCAACCGATAAAAAAATTCAGCGCAAATTTTGGACTTATCTGGGACGATGTTTCCACGCGTGGAGATCGGGAGAGCTGGATCGCTGGCGGTAGTTTGAAAGTTGTCGAAGTTCAGACAAATGAGCTCATTGCTGAGCGGGTGGGCTATTTAATTGATACAGGACAAGGAAGCACCGCTGGGGCGCGCGATCCTTGGAGTTGGGCGCGATCTTATGCGCCGAAATGTCCACAGCGTTCTGAAAACACGGTGGATTTTGCGGTGCGAGTTCTGAAACCAGGCAAGTAGAGGAAGAGCAAAAATGAGTATCGATGTAGCGACATATCTGAAATATGCCAATCTCCAGATGGCGGCGGAGTCATTATTCGGCACGACCAATGTCGATCTCCCTGGGGCTGTGAAGCTCGCAGATTCAATGAATGTAGATAGCTTGATAGCAGGCAACAACCGCACAAGCAAGTTTACGGTTACTCAAGCAAATCAGTTCATTGCTGATGGTTGGGCTGTTGTAGAACATATAAGTAATACAGCTACCGGATTTAGCGGAACACTATTTAAAAACACTCAGACAAACGAACTTACCATCAGCTTTCGCTCCACCGAATTCATAGATGATGCGGCGCGCGACAACCAAGCCACCAATGATCTTGAGATTCGCTCATTTGGCTGGGCCTTTGGACAGATATCCGATATGGAAAGCTGGTACCAAAGCCTCAAAACTAAGTACTCCACTGAGTTCACTGCTGCCCAGGGAAAGGTCGCTGTCACAGGCTACAGTCTGGGCGGACATTTAGCCACCGCATTTTCAGAGCTGCGCATTGAAGACGGAACCTTCAATAGCCAGGTTTCGGGGGTATACACGCTGAATGGCGCGGGCGTCGGCAAGCTCAACCAAGGGCAGACTCTTTCGCAAGTGATGAGTGTCTTTAATAGCCGCCGAAGCTTTTGGAGCAATGCCGACTTATTTGACAATGGCGTTGTGCGTAGTCTCTATCAGGAGCTGGCGGTCAGTTTTCGAGCCGAAACACTAAGTACAGCCGCAGACGCTAGGACTGCGATAGATCGCATCGATCTCCTTTTGCTAGGCTTGGGCCCACAAAGTTCGAGCAGAGAACAGGCGCTGCTGCTGAAAGAGGCAATGAAGCGAATTTATGCCGTTGCTTTCGAATCCGAGCGTGTCGCTGGCCTGCCCAGCGGCGGTGCATCCGGCACGGAAGCAAAAGGCGTGACCAACGAAAAAATAGAAGCTACAGCGCTGGACTATCAACTGGCGGTGCTTAAAGCTAAAGAGGGAACAGCCAGTTTTGGTGATATTAATGCCGCAAAAAAGACCCTCAACCTGATAGATCGTGACACATACAGTCTGTCTAAGATATTTGATATTTATGGAGATACCACCTACTCGATGGTCTCTAACTCCCAGCAGCATTTTGGAGAAACCACTCCTATCTGGATTGAAGACCAGCCCGAGGCGCGAGGGAGCATAAAAAAGGAGGTGATTGAGGCGAGCACCATCAAAGGTGGGATCAAACTCTTGACGCCCGGGTTTAGCCTGAATGATTTTGGCGATACCCACAGTCTCTCTCTGATTGTCGATAGTTTGAGTGTGCAGAACACGCTGGTTCAGCTTGCTCCCGGCATGGACACCGCCAAACTAGGGAGTTTACTCAACGCAGCCAGCAACGCGAAAGTTGAAACTGGATTCCTTAGTGATGTTGGAGTTAACAACCAAGGTAAGGCCGATGGTGACACCCTGGAGAAGGTAGTCAATACCCTTGCCAAACTGTTGGGCGTACCAGGAGGCACACTCAAAGGCAATCTCAGCGGCGGAAGCTGGGCTGAGACGGGCGATAAGGGAGGCTATACGGGTCGCGATGCTTTTCAGAAGTTGGTCAGCGATATAGACAGCAAGATCAAGACTGATGAGTTAGCTGGCAAGTTCGCCATCAGTACCACCCACGACGCGAAGATTGCTGAAACAGATTTTGCGGCCCTTGTGAGCTTGTTGAGTGGCGCCACGTTCAGCTTGCGCGCCAAGGATGAGGCAGCCAAAGGCGTCATCAATACAAAATTGGGGGTGACTTATTCTGCTGAGCTTGCATTGTTTGCTGCCGATCAGATCGCACGCGCGCAAGGCCAAGCCTTTGCATTGAACTACACGGAAAGCTATCTACGGGACCGCAGTGCATTGTTGAACTGGCAGATTCAGGCGGACACAAAGAACCTGCAACCCAACAGCGAATTCGTGACCAGGGTCGAGGCGCCGAGTGCCTACGGGGTGAAGACCCACTTTATAGACCAGGTGGGGCAACAACAGATCAATGTGGGTGACCAGACGGGTATCACCAATAGCACCAAGTACATCATTTTCGGAAACGACCAGGACAACATCATCAATGGAGGTTCCGACGTAGACCATCTTTATGGTGGAGGCGGCAGCGACACGATTAGTGGCCAAGCTGGCGATGACTATCTGGAGGGCAATGGTGGGGACGACAAGTTGTATGGGGGCGCAGGCATTGATACGCTATTTGGGGGGATGGGCGACGACACTTTAGACGGTGGTAAAAGTAATGACACCTTGGTAGGCGGAAAAGGCAACGATACTTACATTCTGCGCGCCAGCGACGACGGCCGAGATACTATCGTCGACATTGACGGCGAGGGATCGATCAAGGTGGTTGCGACGGATGGCAGCGAAACCATTCTGGGCTCAAGTGCTATCAAAAAGCTGGCCAACGTCAAAAACACTTGGCAAAGCGAAGACAAGCGCTTCAGATACACCACTCATGTCGAAACCGACGGCAGCACCACACTGAACATCAGTGGTGCCGGCGTCAGCGCCGTGGTCAAGAATTTCACATCAGGTAACCTGAGCATTAGCTTGCCGGGTTCCGTATCTACCCCCTCCAATCCGACTGCCGGTCAGCAAATTTTCGGCGACTTCGCAGCCATGGATTTTGACCCGGCGACTGAAGGTGTGCAGGCACAGTATGACGTCCTGGGGAACGTCATCACGGATCCCAACCAGCCGCAGCCAGACCGTGCCGACACGCTGTACGACAGTGTCAACGACGACGAGATCGTCGCGGGTGGCGGTGACGATCACGTTAACGCCGTACGCGGCGGCAAAAACTGGGTCAAGGCCGGCAGCGGACGCGATACAGTTTCTGGCGGTTCAGACAACGACCTGATCGAACTGGGCAGCGAACGCGACTATGGGGTGGGGGGCGGCGGGGCCGACAGGATTTACGCCGATGCCCAACACACAGTCGATGAATTGCTGACGCAAATCGTTGCAGCGGCGGACGACCAGGCCGACATCATGGATGGCGGTGGCGGCGACGACACCGTGATGGGCGATGCGGGTAACGATGCACTGTTTGGCGGTGAAGGCAAAGATTTTCTGGTGGGCGGCGCCGGAGACGACTATATGTTCGGAGACAGGGAAACCACCGCTGTCTCGTCGGAATGGGACATCCACCAGGAAGTCCTGTACCCCAACCAGGAGGT
>Ga0307408_100002511_pt1 | contig 12819 bp, 12 predicted proteins | sample 322Cmetagenome_FD_202116 | JGI IMG/M metagenome (GOLD analysis project Ga0307408, IMG submission 202116) | Maize rhizosphere microbial communities from greenhouse at UC Davis, California, United States - 322HYB-C-3 | ecosystem: Host-associated > Plants > Roots > Rhizosphere > Soil | place... | reverse complement strand
CGCCGCCGAGCTGCAGGCCGCCCTGGGCCAGGCCCGCGCCGCCCAGGCCGATGCAGCAGCCGCCGCCAACACACTGGCCGCCCAGGTGGGGCGCAGCTATGTGGCGCTGGCCCGCCTGGTGGCCCAGCGCGACGTGGCCACGCGCGCGCTGGCGCAGCGCGAAGAGCAACGCAAGCTCACCCAGGAGCGCACCTCTGCAGGCCTGGACAGCCAGGTCGAGCTGACCCAGGCCCAGGCCGCTGTGCCCGATGCCCGCACACAAATCGAAGCGCTGGACGAGCAGATCACCCTGACCCGCCGCCAGCTGGCCGTGCTGACCGGCCAGGCGCCCGACGCGCTGCCCACGGTCACGCCGCAGCTCGCCGCACTGCAACCCACCGCCGTGCCCGAGGTGCTGGGTGCCGACCTGCTGGGCCGCCGCCCCGATGTGGTGGCCGCGCGCTGGCGCGTGGAGGCCGCGACGCAGGGCGTGAACAGCGCACGCAGCGAGTTCTATCCCAACATCAACATTGGCGCCTTCATTGGCCTGAACTCGCTGGGGCTGGACCGCTTGTTCAACGGCAGCTCGCGCCAGATGGGCGTGACTCCCGCGCTGCGCCTGCCGATCTTTGACGGCGACCGCCTGCGCGCCCAGCTGGGCGGCCGCGCTGCCGAGCTGGACGCCGCCATCGCCCAGTACAACGCCGCCGTGCTGGATGCGGTCAAGGAAGCGGGCGACGCCGTGGCCTCCATCCAGTCGCTTACCCGCCAGCAGGCCTTGCAGGACGAGGCCGTGGCCAGCGCCGAAAAAGCCTACCGCTTTGCGCAGGAGCGCTACCGCGCAGGGCTGGGCAACTACCTGGTGGTGCTCTCCACCGAAAGCCAGGTACTGGCCCAGCGCCGCCTGGCCGTGGACCTGCGCGCCCGCCAGCTCGACACACGCCTGGTGCTGATGAAGGCCCTGGGCGGCGGGTGGACCGATGACACAGCGGTACTGCACACCGCCGCAACGCACTGACCGGCCACCACACCACACACATCCAAAAACACAACAACACATTCCTGAAAGAACATTGCCATGACCGCCCACAGCGAACCCCTCACCGCCAACGAAGCCAATACCGCCCGCCGCCGGGGCCTCACCCTCATTGCCGCCGCCGTCGCGCTGGCGGCGATCGGCTGGGGCGGCTGGCACTGGGCCAATGGCCGCCATGTGGAGACCACCGACAACGCCTACGTGGCGGGCAACGTGGTGCAGATCACGCCGCAGATCGGCGGCACCGTGGTGTCCATCGGCGCGGACGACACCGACTACGTGAAGGCCGGGCAATTGCTGGTCAAGCTGGACCCCGCCGACGCCCGCGTGGCGCTGGAGCAGGCCGAGGCCCAGTTGGCCCAGACCGTGCGCGAGGTGCGCACCTTGTATGCCAACAACGCCACGCTCAAGGCCCAGGTCAGCCTGCGCAGCGCTGACCTGGCCCGCGCCCAGGCCGACGCCGCCCGCATGCAGGACGACGTGAACCGCCGCGCCCCGCTGATGGCCAGCGGCGCCGTGGGCAAGGAAGAGTTCCAGCACGCCACTGCCCAGCTGGCCGCTGCCAAGAGCACCGTGGCCGCCGCCCAGTCGGCCGTGCTCGCCGCGCAAGAGCAGCTGGCAGCCAGCCAGACGCAGACCGAGGGCACGTCCATCGAGCAGCACCCTAACGTGGCGCGTGCCTCGGCCCGCGTGCGCGAGGCCTACCTGGCCGTGCAGCGCGCCCAGCTGGTCGCCCCGCTGGATGGCCATGTGGCCAAGCGGGGCGTGCAGGTGGGCCAGCGTGTGCAGGCGGGCGCCCCGCTGATGACGCTGGTGCCGCTGAACGACCTGTGGGTGGACGCGAACTTCAAGGAAAGCCAGCTCAAGACCCTGCGCATTGGCCAGCCTGCCGAGCTGGAGGCCGACGTGTACGGCACCAAGGTGGTCTACCACGGCACCGTGACGGGCCTGGGCGCTGGCACCGGCGCCGCCTTTGCGCTGCTGCCCGCGCAGAACGCCACCGGCAACTGGATCAAGGTGGTCCAGCGCGTGCCCGTGCGCATTGCCCTAGACCCCAAGGAAGTGGCCGAGCACCCGCTGCGCGTGGGCCTGTCGATGGAAGTCAAGGTGGACACTGCCGATCAGAGCGGCAAGACGCTGGCCGACACCCAGCGCACCACGCCCGTGGCCGCCACCGCTGTTTTCGACGAGCAGTTCAAGGCCGCCGACGACGAGGTGGCCCACATCATCGCCGCCAACCTGGGCCGCAGCGGCAAGGCCGCCGTGGCCGTGGCATCGCCCAAGGTGGGCAAGGCGCCAGCGCAAAGCCAGCAGCAACACGCTTCGGCCCCGGTGGCCTCGGCAGTACAGTCACCTGTGGTGCAGTAAACGGGGTGGATACCGCATGACCGCCGCCAATCCCACTGCAGACCAGGCGCTCGCCAGTTCGGCGCCTGCTGCAACGCCAACCCCTGCCCCGCCCGGGCCTCCTGCCGCCTACCCACCGCTGCAAGGCACCGCCCTGCTGCTGGGCACGCTGTCGCTGTCGCTGGCCACGTTCATGAACGTGCTGGATTCGTCCATCGCCAACGTCTCCATCCCCGCCATTGCCGGTGACCTGGGCGTGAGCCCCGGCCAGGGCACCTGGGTCATTACTAGCTTTGGTGTGGCCAATGCCATCTCGGTGCCACTCACTGGCTGGCTTACGCAGCGCTTTGGCGCAGTGCGGCTGTTCACCATGAGCGTGCTGCTGTTCGTGCTCACGTCCTGGCTGTGCGGCTTTGCCGGGTCGCTGGAGGCACTGGTGTTCTTCCGCGTGCTGCAAGGACTGGTGGCGGGGCCGATGATCCCGCTGAGCCAGACCCTGCTGCTCGCCAGCTACCCCAAGGCGCTGGCGGGCACCGCCCTGGCGTTGTGGGGCGTGACCACGCTCGTCGCACCCGTGGTGGGGCCGCTGCTGGGCGGCTGGATCACCGACAACATCTCCTGGCCTTGGATCTTCTACATCAACGTGCCCGTGGGCCTGCTGGCCGGGCTGCTCACCTGGGGCATCTACCGCCAGCGCGAGACCCCCATCCGCAAGCTGCCCATCGACACCGTGGGCCTCAGCCTGCTGGTGCTGTGGGTGGGCGCGCTGCAGCTGATGCTCGACAAGGGCAAGGAGCTGGACTGGTTTGCCTCGGGCGAGATCATCACCATGGCTGTGGTCGCCGTGGTGGCGTTTGCCGTCTTTCTGGTGTGGGAGCTGACCGAAAAGCACCCGGTGGTGGACCTGAAACTCTTCAAGGGCCGCAACTTCACTTTTGGCGCACTGGCGCTGTCGGTGGCCTACGCCCTCTTCTTCGGCAACGTGGTGCTGCTGCCGCTGTGGTTGCAGCAGTGGATGGGCTACACCGCCACCTCGGCCGGCATGGCGCTGGCACCAGTGGGCGTGTTCGCCATCCTGCTCACGCCGCTGGTGGGCAAGAAGGTCGGCCAGTGGGATCCGCGCCGCATGGCCACGGGCGCGTTCATCGTGTTCAGCACGGTGCTGTGGATGCGTTCGCAGTTCACGGTGCAGACGGATTTCATCCACATCCTGATCCCCACCCTGCTGCAGGGCGCGGCCATGGCGTTCTTCTTCATCCCGCTGACGACGCTGACGCTGGCCGGTGTGTCGCCAGACCGCATCCCGGCGGCGGCGGGTCTGTCCAACTTCGTGCGGATCACCGCCGGGGCCATGGGCACATCCATCGCCACCACGCTGTGGGAGAGCCGCGCCGCCATGCACCACGCGCACCTGACCGAAGGGCTCGTGCAGGGCCAGGGCGTGTTTGCGCAGACGCTGGACAACCTCACTGCATCGGGCCTCACGCAGATGCAGGCGCTGACGCAGATCAACCGGCTCATCGACCAGCAGGCGTTCACGCGCGCGGCCAATGACATCTTTCTGGGCTCGGCGGGTTTGTTCCTGCTGCTGATCGCGCTGATCTGGCTGACCAAGCGGCCCGCGCGCGCGGCAGGCGGCGGGGCGGCCGATGCAGCGGGCGCGCACTGAGCGGGCACGGCGGGCACCTTCCTCATCCGGCGCATCAAGTCGCTTTTAGCGAGAGCGGGGCATTCGCATTGCAGTGCCTTCGCCGCAGCCGGCTTCCACACTCCCACACCGGCTGTCGGAATTACCTGACCCGATCGCGGGCTTGGCACCTGCCGAGGCAGGAATGGCGGTTCCCAACAATGCAGCCATCACAACACCAACCCAAGGAACTGCCATGTCGCTCTCCATGATTTTGCTGATTGTCCTGATCCTGATCCTCATCGGCGTGCTGCCCACCTGGGGCCATAGCCGCTCCTGGGGCTACGGGCCCAGCGGCGGTGTCGGGCTGGTGGTGGTGATCCTGCTGATCCTGCTGCTCATGGGCCGGATATAACGCCGCAGACCTGACAGCTGCGCACGACGCAGCCTGTTAGCCCCAAAGCAAAACGGCCCCGTCACGGGCCGTTTTGCTTTGGGGCCGGGCCAGCTCGCTAAGCCACCCCTGATCGCCTGGCACCTGCCAAAGCGAATGCCGTGGAAAACGCCGCAAACTCCTGATCGGCGACCTTGCCATCAGCCACCCCGCTTCGATCCATCAGTTCCATCACCGTCTGCGAAAAGTCGCTTCCCGCCTCGGTTCCCCTGGTTTTGGCCAAGCCCTGCAGAAACTCCTGCTGGGTGATGGCACCGTCCTGGTTGGTGTCAAAGCCCGCCGTGAGCTGCGCCTTCTGCGCATCGTCGGCGCCAAAGCGGGTGAGCAATTCTTTGAACTCTTCCGTGGTCACCACCCGCTGCACGGCAGGCTGCGCCACCGAAGCCCGCGCCGTCTGAGCCGCCGCGCCCACAGTTTTGTCGAACTGCCCCTGGGACACCAGAATGCCCTTGCTCGCAAACCCGGCCAGAGCCTCGGCCTGGGGGCTCAGGCTGAGCACGGCCGAAGGCTGCGCCTGCGAGTCGGCATCGCTGCGCCGCGAAGCAGCTTGCTTGGCAGATCCGCCGGAGGTGGCATTGAAAATCAACGAGGCGACCGAAGCGAGGCCAGAGATGAGCGGGGACATGGCGGTGAACTCCTGTGTGGCGAACACGCGGTGTCTGTGCAGTACACACTGCATGTCCTGCCACCGCTTCGCCCGGTGAGCAGAGGCTACGCTCGCTCCTGCCTCGGCAATGGCCGGATGAGCATGGCCAATCCACGCCTTTTCACACCGCTGCGCAAGTGAATGTGCAGCAGCTGCCCATTGCATTCAGGTGTAGCTCGGCCCGAAGGCCACGAACTCCCCCGCCAACTGCCCGGCCGCCTGGCCCTGGTAGTACAGCGATGCGCCCTGCGCAATACGCCCCAGCCCCTTGCGCTGCAGCATGCGGGTAAACGGTTGCCATATTGCCGCTGCGGGGGCTTGCGCCACAGCGGTGAAAGTGCCGTCGATGGGCGCCTGGTAATCCATCGTGTTGCGCTGGATTACCAGGCGGCTGCCCAGGCCTTCGGCAGACAGCCGCAGGTACAGCATGGACCACGCTGCCAGGATGGCAACGGCCGAGGCGCTGCCACCGAACACGGTTTCGCGGTGGTTGATGTTGGGCGCCAGCGGCGCGCTCAGCACCACCTGGTGTTGCGAGGCCTCCACCACGGAGACTTCCATGGCCTGGGACAGGGGAATGTGCTGGTGCAGGTACGACTGGAGTTCGAGTGCGTTCACGGGGCGATGGCGGGAGCAGGCGTGGAGGAAAGCAGACGTATGAACAGCCGGGAAGGGTCAGGGAAACTGCGCCCCGCCCGCCACCACGACGCCGCCCGACGGCTCGGGCAAGGTATCGATCAACGTGGCCCCGCCCAGCGCGGTAACGCGCACCTGCACCGGTCCGGTCTCAATGGCGCTGGGATGGACGAAATAGTTGTAGTCAGCCCGCGCCACGGGGATCCAGTCCGCGCTGCCGCTGGGCTTGATCTCCAGGCCCGTGACCGGCAGGCGGTGGTTGCGCACCTGGATCGCCACCCACCAGCGGCTGCTGCCTTCCTTGTAGCGATAGCTCACCGGCCCGCTCACATCGCCCGGCACCACGTGCCAGCTGATGGGTACGCGGCCGGCCACAGGGTCGGCGATGCGCGCAAAAGCCTCGGCGCTCAAGTCCAGGTCGCCCTTCTTGCATTCGGGGCACTGGTCGGTGATGCGCACAGTGACCGAGCCCTTGGGGCCGGTGACGGCGACATACTCGCCACAAACGGCGCTGCCCGCGTAGTCCGGGCCGTTCATCGCCGCCACCATCAGGTTGCCGGGGCTGGCGTCAAAACTGCAGTTGCCTTGGCCCGTGGCGCCATAAAAAGTACCTTCGCCGGTATAGGTGGGCGACAGGGCCCCTGGTACGGCGGGTCCTGGCGCTGGCGCCGGCCCGGGTGCGGGTGCGGGGCCCGGTGCTGGCGCGGGGGCTGGCGCCGGGGTGGGCGAAGGCGCTGCCACATCATCCGATCCCCCGCCGCCACAGGCCGCCAGGGAGGCGAGCAAAACCAGGGCTGCAAGGCGCGCGTGGCGCGTGGGGTTTCCGGAGAGGTTCGTCATGGGGGATACCGGTGAGAAGAATGATGGGATCGCGAGGAACGCCGCGTCGGCGGCAGGCATGGTACCCACGCTGGGCGCTGTGCAGGCCGCCCCAACTGCTGGCGTTGCAAGCAAACGCAACATCGCGGCGGCCTGGAACGCAAAGGCTGAGGCTCCCAGAGAACGGTGCGTGCCGCTGAAAAATAGGATAAAAAAGGCACCTGCGCTCGCCTGACAAGCGGTCTTTGCTATTCATTTAATAGTAGTCCGCACATCACCCTCCTTCGGCTGGCGGCAGCAACAGCCCCTGCTGCGCCGCCACCGCCTCACGCAGAAAAGCCCAGGTGGCCTGCATGCGGGCCACGTGCTTGTTGTCCACGGGCATCGACATCCAGAACGTGCGCTGAAACCGCGCCACCCCGGGCAGCACCTGGACGAGCGAGGGGTCCTGCGCCGCCACAAACGCGGGCAGCACCGCCAGCCCCGCCCCCGCACGCGCGGCTTCGTACTGCGCCAGGATGCTGGTGCTGCGCAAAGCGAAGTGCGCGGGGCGGTGCAATTCATCCAGGATCTGCAGCTCCTTGCTGAACAGCAGGTCGTCCACGTAGCTGATGAAGGTGTGGCCGCGCAGGTCGTCGGCGCTGCGGATGGGGGCATGGCGCGCCAGGTAGTCGCGGCCGCCATATAGCTGCAGCACGTAGTCGGTGAGCTTGACCACCAGCACCGCGCCGCGGGCCGGGCGCTCCAGAGAGATGACGATGTCGGCCTCGCGCCGCGACAGGTGCACCAGGCGCGGCAGCGCGAGCAGGTCCACCACCAGGCCGGGGTGGTCCAGCGCGAACCGGGCCAGCTGCGGGGCGAGGATCAGGTTGCCAAAACCCTCGGTGGTGCCGATGCGCACCAGCCCATGCAGCCCCTGGCGCACGCCGGGGGCGGCGTTCTCGACGGCCAGGAAGGCGGCTTCCATCGCCTCGACCTGGGGCAGCAGCGCGCGCCCGGCTTCCGTCAGACGGTGGCCACCGGCCTCGCGCGCAAACAGTGCGGAGCCCACCTGCTTTTCCAGCGCCTGCAGCCGCCGGGCCACGGTGGTGTGGTCCACCGCCAGGCGGCGCGCTGCGCCCACCAGCGTGCCGGCCCGGGCCAGTTCCAGAAAGTACCGCAGGTTGTCCCAGTCCATTCGAAATCCTTTTCGCTCGCCAGGCGTTGCTGTGCATTTTTGCAAACCGAGTGCGCAGCATTGTCTATTGTGCAGACAATTCTGCACAGCTAGGATGGCGAAGTTCTGGGCACCTTGCCCACAATTTCTCCAGGAGACAAACGCATGAATGCCCCCACCTCGCAGGCCGTGCTGGCCCCCACCGTCAAGTTGCTGATCGGCGGCCAGTTCGTCGAGTCCAAGACCACCGAGTGGCGCAATGTCGTCAACCCCGCCACCCAGCAGGTGCTGGCGCGCGTTCCGTTCGCCACGGCCGACGAGATCAATGCCGCCGTGGCCTCGGCCAAGGAGGCGTTCAAGACCTGGAAGAAGACCCCCATCGGCACGCGGGCCCGCATCTTCCTCAAATACCAGCAGCTCATCCGCGAAAACATGGCCGAGCTGGCCGCCATCCTGACGGCGGAGCAAGGCAAGACCCTGCCGGATGCCGAAGGCGACGTTTTCCGCGGCCTGGAAGTGGTGGAGCACGCCGCCAGCATCGGCAACCTGCAGCTCGGCGAGCTGGCCAACAACGTGGCCGGCGGCGTGGACACCTACACCCTGCTGCAGCCGCTGGGCGTGTGCGCCGGCATCACGCCCTTTAACTTCCCCGCCATGATCCCGCTGTGGATGTTCCCCATGGCCATCGCCACGGGCAACACCTTCGTGCTCAAGCCCAGCGAGCAAGATCCCATGGTGACCATGCGCCTGTGCGAACTGGCACTGGAGGCCGGCATTCCGCCCGGCGTGCTCAACGTGGTGCACGGCGGCGAAATGGCCGTCAACGCGATCTGCGACCACGAGGACATCAAGGCGATCAGCTTCGTGGGCTCCACCAAGGTGGGCACGCATGTCTACAACCGCGCCAGCCTGGCCGGCAAGCGCGTGCAGTGCATGATGGGCGCCAAGAACCACGCCATCGTGATGCCCGATGCGAACAAGGAGCAAACCCTGAACGCCCTGGCCGGTGCCGCCTTTGGCGCCGCGGGCCAGCGCTGCATGGCGCTGTCGGTGGTGGTGCTGGTGGGTGAGGCGCAGAAGTGGATCCCCGAGTTGGTCGAAAAGGCCAAGACCCTGAAGGTGAGCGCTGGTACCGAAAAAGGCACCGACGTGGGCCCGCTGGTGTCCTGCGCGGCCAAGGACCGCGTGGTGGGCCTGATCGAACGCGGCCTGCACGACGGCGCCACGCTGGAGCTGGACGGCCGCAACCCCAGCGTGCCCGGCTTTGAAAAGGGCAACTTTGTGGGCCCGACCATCTTCAGCGGCGTGGTGCCCGGCATGAGCATCTACGACCAGGAGGTCTTCGGCCCCGTGCTGTGCCTCTCGGCCGCGGCAGACATTGACGAAGCCATCGAGTTCATCAACGACAACCCCAACGGCAACGGCACCGCCATCTTCACGCAGTCGGGTGCCGCGGCCCGCAAGTTCCAGGAAGAGATCGACGTGGGCCAGGTGGGCATCAACGTGCCGATCCCCGTGCCGGTGCCGCTGTTCTCGTTCTCGGGCTCGCGCGCTTCCAAGCTGGGCGACCTGGGCCCGTACGGCAAGCAGGTCGTGCTGTTCTACACGCAGACCAAGACGGTGACGGCGCGCTGGTTTGATGACAGCACCATCTCGCACGGTGTCAATACGACGATTAGTTTGAAGTAACCCCCTGAGCGGCTTCGCCGCTTCCCCCTTTCTCTGCATCGCTTTGCGATGCGGAAGGGGGACGCAGCCAGCGCGGCGGGGCGGCCCTTGCGCGGCTACCTCGCCTTTGTCCGCGCCGGTTTCAACCGCTGTGCGCGGTGGTAAAAGCAGGGCATGCAAATTGATCTGACAACGATGCGGGGATGGGCCATGGTCTTCGGTGCTGCGTGCGTGATGCTGGTCGGGGCCGAGGCCCACGCCCAGGCCGGCGCCGCATGCAAATCCAGCGGCACCGTGGAAGAAACGAACGCCTGCGCCGTGCAAGCCTTCCAGGCGGCAGACACCGAGATCGCCATCCTCTACGGCGACGTCATGCGCGCCCTTTCGGCCCACGAGCGGCCCCAGCTGCGCCAGGAGCACACGGCCTGGCAGCGCGAGCGCACCACCCGCTGCAAGCAGGCCCAGCGCGCCAACGAATCCGAGCCCACATGGCCGCGCACGTACCACGAGTGCCTGACGGCCGAGACGCAGGCGCGCCGCAGGGGGCTGATGCGCTGGCTGACGCTGGACCACCCGTCGGCCAAGCCATGAATAGGATGGATATGCGCCAACCGATATGAGAAGGTCAATGGATTGAAGAGACCCATCCACGTGGAAAGCGCAACACCAACAACAAGCGACCTCGAGACACACCATGGACTTTGAACTCACCGAAGAGCAACGCGCCTTTGCCCAGACCGCGCGCGACTTCGCCCAGGCCGAGCTGGCACCCCACGCCGCGCATTGGGACGAAGAAGGCATCTTCCCCCGCGAGGCCATCGCCAAGGCAGGCGAACTGGGCTTTTGTGGCCTGTACGCCCCCGAAGCCGCAGGCGGCCTCGCCCTCCCCCGCCTCGACGCCACCCTGGTCTTTGAAGAGATGGCAGCCGTGGACCCCAGCACCACCGCCTTCATCACCATCCACAACATGGCCACCTGGATGCTGGGCACTTGGGCCACGCCCGCCGTGCGCGATCACTGGGGCCCGCTGCTCACCACGGGCGAAAAGCTCGCCAGCTACTGCCTGACCGAACCCGGCGCGGGCTCCGACGCCGCCTCGCTCAAGACCCGCGCCGAGTTGGTGGGCCACGAATACGTTATCAATGGCAGCAAGGCCTTCATCAGCGGCGCGGGCAGCACCGATGTGCTGGTGCTCATGGCCCGCACCGGCGATGCACAGTCCGGCGCCAGCGGCATCAGCGCCTTTGCCGTGCCCGCCGATGCGCCCGGCATCAGCTACGGCAAAAAGGAACAGAAGATGGGCTGGAACAGCCAGCCCACGCGCACCATCAGCTTCGACAACGTGCGCATCCCTGCCGACCACCTGCTGGGCCGCGAGGGCGAAGGCTTCAAGATCGCCATGAAGGGCCTGGACGGCGGCCGCATCAACATCGCCACCTGTTCGGTGGGCGCGGCGCAAGGGGCGCTCAACGCCGCTCAGCAGTACATGCAGGACCGTAAACAGTTCGGCAAACCCATCGCCAGCTTCCAGGCGCTGCAGTTCAAGCTGGCCGATATGGCGACAGAACTGGTCGCCGCGCGGCAGATGGTGCGCCTGGCCGCCAGCAAGCTCGACGCCGGTGCGCGCGACGCATCCACCTACTGCGCAATGGCCAAGCGTTTTGCCACCGATGCAGGCTTTACGGTGGTCAACGAAGCCCTGCAGCTGCACGGCGGCTATGGCTACATCCGCGAATACCCGCTGGAGCGCCTGCTGCGCGACGCGCGCGTGCACCAGATCCTGGAAGGCACGAACGAGATCATGCGGGTCATCATTGCCCGGCGCATGCTGGACGGGGATGCGACGGAGGTGATTCGGTAGCTATATTTTTAATAGCTGCTCGCGCTTGTCCAGCAATCGCTAGCGGCCGTTTTTATTCAGAACCATGCCAGCACGCCCCCTCAGCGACGAAACCCTGCACCTGATCGATGCCGTGCGCAGCGCGCTCGCGCACCGCAGCGATGTGGAGGAGCGACCGCTGTTCGGCACGCATGCGTTCTTCGTGGACGGCAAGATGTGCCTTGCCGTCAAGGGCGAGGAACTGCTGGTGCGCCTGCCACCCGAGCGCCACGGCGAGCTGCAGGAGATGCAGAACACGCGCGAGCTTTCGCCCGGCGGCGGCATGCAGGGCTACTTCTGGGTGGAGCCCAATGGCTATTCCACCCGGGTGCAGTGGAACCACTGGGTGGATGAAGCTTTGGCCTACAACCCGCTGGCCAAGGCGTCACCGCGCAAGAAAAACAAGACAAGCGCCACCAGCACTCCGGCTGCAACCAAAAAGTCGTCTGCCCGCAGCAGCGTCGCCAAGCCGAAGAAAACAGCGACGACGACGGCAACAACAAGCACAGCACCCGCCGGAGCGAAGAAACACAGCATCTTCGAAGCCGACGACTGACCTGCCCGCCCACCCCGCCCGCAACCCCCACCCGGAGCCACAACACCATGCCCCTTCGCATCGTCCGCCTCGGCACCCCACGCGCCGCCGGGGAAGGCACCCGCATCGGCACCGTGCGCCGCCCGCCGCGCGGCGTGCCCAAGGCCGAGTTCGCCAGCCGCGACTACTACGACGTGTGGTACCCCCTGCTCTCGCCCAGCGCCGACTTGATGACGCAGGGCCAGCAGGCCCAGACGGACAAGGAGTGGGAGGCATTCGTGAAGCAATTCCGCAAGGAACTGGCCCAGCCCGAAGCCAGCCGCACGCTCGACCTGCTCGCCGCGCTGTCGCACCACAGCGCCATGTCGGTGGGCTGCTACTGCGAGGACGAGGCCCGCTGCCACCGCTCGGTGCTGCGGGCCGAGCTGCTGGCGCGCGGGGCCGAGGTGGTCGGCTGAGCCACCGAAAAATTCAATGATTTTGGCCGCCAGCGCTTGACGGGCAAGCGCTGGAAGCTATCAAAACCATATCAACTTCCATTGCAAATCAAGGAGACATCACCATGAAAATCGCATTCATCGGCCTCGGCAACATGGGCGGCCCCATGGCCCTGAACCTGCACAAGGCGGGCCACGACGTCGGCGCGTTCGACCTCTCCAAACCCGCCTGCGACAAGCTCGCCGCCGACGGCGTGCGCATTGCCACCGACGCGGGCAACTGCGTGGTGGGCGCCGAAGTCGTCATCAGCATGCTGCCCGCCAGCCAGCATGTGGAGGCGCTGTACCTGGGCAACGACAAGCAGCCCGGCCTGCTGCCCCAATTGGCCGCCGGCACGCTGGTGATCGACTGCTCTACCATCGCCGCCGCCACCTCCCGCAAGGTGGCCGAGGCCGCCAAGGCCAAGGGCGTGGCCTTTATCGACGCGCCCGTCTCGGGCGGCACCGGCGGCGCCATTGCAGGCACCCTCACCTTCATGGTGGGCGGCGACACCGCCGACCACCATGAAGGTGAGATCTGCAACAACATGCTGCTGGGCA
>Ga0307408_100002510_pt1 | contig 12823 bp, 14 predicted proteins | sample 322Cmetagenome_FD_202116 | JGI IMG/M metagenome (GOLD analysis project Ga0307408, IMG submission 202116) | Maize rhizosphere microbial communities from greenhouse at UC Davis, California, United States - 322HYB-C-3 | ecosystem: Host-associated > Plants > Roots > Rhizosphere > Soil | place... | reverse complement strand
GCTATGATTTACAGGCGGCTTGTTCTGGCTTTGTATTTGGCCTGACAACAGGAGCGCAGTTCATCGAATCTGGGAAACATAAAAAAGTATTGGTAGTAGGTGGCGATAAAATGTCGTCTATAGTGAATTATGAAGACCGTACTACCTGCATCATTTTTGGCGATGGTTGTGGCGCAGCCCTACTTGAGCCAAATGAAGAGGGTTTCGGTGTGATTGATTCTGTTTTAAAAAGTGATGGTTCCGGAAAACAGTTTTTAAATCTGAAGGCCGGTGGCTCACTAAGGCCTGCGTCTTACGAAACAATTGATAATAAAGAGCATTTTGCATATCAGGAAGGCCAGGCTGTATTTAAATTTGCTGTAACTAATATGGCAGACGTTGCAGCTGAAGTAATGGAGCGTAACAGTTTGAAAGCTGAAGACATTGCGTGGCTGGTACCTCATCAGGCTAATAAAAGGATTATTGATGCAACTGCAAACCGCACGGGTGTAAGTTCAGATAAGGTAATGCTTAATATTCACCGTTATGGCAACACTACCAACGGTACCATTCCACTATGCTTGTGGGATTTCGAAAGTAAGCTGAAAAAAGGTGATAATATTATTTTGGCAGCTTTCGGTGGCGGCTTTACTTGGGGCTCTGTTTACCTAAAGTGGGCTTATTAACTTTAAGCAAGTCCGGCACTATGCCAGATCAAAATTTTAAAATTAAAAACAACTTAACCGTTAAAAATGGATATTAAACAGGTTCAGGAACTTATTCGATTTGTTTCCAAATCAGGTGTAAATGAAGTCTCAATAGAAGAAAAAGATTTCAAAATCACCATAAAAACTAATCAGGCGCCAACCTACGTTAATGCAACAATTCCGGCTCCTGTTTTACCGGCAGCAGCGCCACTACCGGCGGCGGCCCCACAGCCAGTTGCGGCTACACCTGCTCCGGCAGTAGCAGCTCCAAGCCCGGTTACAGAATCATCTAATTACATCACGATAAAATCTCCAATGATTGGAACATTCTATCGTTCTTCCAGTCCAGATAAACCTTCATTTATTAATGTTGGCGACGACGTTGCTTCTGGCCAGGTAATTTGCATCATTGAGGCAATGAAACTTTTCAACGAAATAGAATCTGAAGTTTCAGGCCGTATAGTAAAAGTGCTTGTGGAAAATGCAAGTCCTGTTGAATACGACCAACCTTTATTCTTAGTAGAACCAGCATAAGTAAAAATTAATTAGTGTGCAGGTTACAGACTTTAACTGTCTGTATACCTGCATATTTTATTATTTGCTCATTCAAATTATGTTTAAAAAATTACTGATTGCAAACCGCGGCGAGATTGCATTAAGGATAATCCGTACCTGTAAAGAAATGGGTATTAAAACGGTTGCAGTATATTCAACTGCAGATAGAGAAAGTTTGCATGTTCGATTTGCAGATGAGGCCGTGTGTATTGGCCCTCCCGCAAGTAAAGATTCATACCTGAATATTCCGAATATAATTTCAGCGGCAGAGTTAACGAATGCTGATGCTATACATCCCGGCTATGGTTTCTTGTCAGAGAACGCTAAGTTTTCAGCAATTTGCCGCGACTATGGAATTAAATTTATCGGTGCAACACCGGAGCAGATTAACGACATGGGCGACAAAGCTTCGGCTAAGGAAACTATGAAAAACGCTGGTGTGCCAACTATTCCCGGTTCCGACGGACTATTAAATGATGTGAAGGAAGGAATCGCGGTAGCAAACGAAATTGGCTATCCGGTTATACTAAAAGCAACTGCCGGTGGCGGTGGCCGAGGAATGCGCATCGTTTGGAAAGACGAGGAGTTTGAGCCAGCCTGGGATTCTGCCCGCCAGGAAGCTGGAGCAGCTTTCGGTAATGACGGTATTTACCTTGAAAAATTTGTTGAAGACCCTCGCCACATAGAAATTCAGGTTATCGGCGATCAATACGGTACTGTTTCTCACCTTTCAGAACGCGACTGTTCAATTCAGCGCCGCCATCAGAAATTGGTAGAGGAATCTCCTTCCCCATTCATGACAGAGGCTCTTCGTGAGAAAATGGGCGAAGCAGCTGTTAAAGGTGCAAAAGCTGTTAACTATGAAGGTGCAGGAACGATTGAGTTCCTGGTTGATAAACACCGTAACTTCTACTTTATGGAGATGAACACCCGTATACAAGTGGAGCATCCGGTTACTGAAGAAGTTATCAATTACGACTTAATTAAAGAGCAGATACGTGTTGCATCTGGTGTGCCAATTTCAGGTAAGAACTATTTTCCAGATAAACACGCAATAGAGTGCCGTATTAATGCTGAAGATCCGGCTAACGGTTTCAGGCCATCCCCAGGAAAAATTACTCATTTCCACTCTCCGGGCGGCCATGGTGTAAGGGTGGATACTCACGTGTATGCGGGCTACCAGATTCCGCCAAACTACGATTCAATGATCGCAAAGCTGATCTGTACCGGCCAAACCCGCGAAGAAGCTATCTCAACAATGGAACGTGCGTTAAGCGAGTTCGTAATTGAAGGAATAAAAACTACAATTCCGTTTCATATTAAATTGATGAAAGACCCTAACTTTAGGGCCGGAAACTTTACCACTAAGTTCATGGAAAGTTTCGACCTGAGTGATGGTAAGAACTAAATGAAAGAATAATCTTAAATACCATTCTAATTAAATAGAGTGGTATTTTTGTTTTAAATAAAATGAGCGATAAACGGCCTACAGATTTAATACAAGCAATAAAGGACAAGGGGAAGAATATTGAAGCCGAGATGTCTTTCTTTGACCACCTGGAAGTACTTCGCTGGCACCTGATTCGTGCTGCTGTAGGTATTGTGATTTTTACAGTACTCGCTTTCGTTTATTACGATTTCATTTTCGGCGAAATCATCCTTGGCCCTAAAAATCCGCAGTTCTGGACCTACAGGATGATGTGTATTTTGGGTGATAAATTTAACCTTGGCCCCGACTTTTGTATTAAGGAGATCCCATTCAATATTATTAATACAGAATTGGCAGGTCAATTTACCCTGCAATTTAACTCATCTTTCTTAATCGGAATTATTTTCGGAGCTCCGTATTTGCTATACGAGCTTTGGCGGTTTATTAAGCCTGGCCTAACGGAAAAAGAGCAAAAGTCTGCCAGTGGCTTTACTTTTTACGCCAGTATGCTCTTTATCCTTGGAATCCTATTTGGGTACTATATTATGTCTCCCCTTTCTGTGAGTTTCCTTGCAGACTACACGGTGAGCGATGTTATCCAAAATCAAATTACTATCGACTCATATCTTTCAACCGTAGCAACCCTAACTTTAGGCTCTGGGATTATTTTTGAATTGCCAATAATAATTTACATCCTGTCGAAGTTAAACATTATGACTCCTGAGTTTATGCGTTCTTCGCGAAGATATGCTACGGTAATTATATTGGTTATTGCAGCTGTTGTAACACCAACACCAGATATTATTTCCATGTTAACGGTCAGTTTTCCACTGTTCTTGTTATATGAAGTAAGTATCATAGTATCCGCTAAAGTGGCAGCAAAAAGAAAAAAGGCGGAGTTGGAATTTTATTCAAGAAGTTAAACAATTAAATAATACAGAAATGGACAAAAGTGTGTCTATTGCAATTGGTGCAGACCATGCAGGTTTTGAATACAAAGAGTTATTAAAGGATTACCTGAAGGATTTTAATCTTAAAGATTTTGGTACAGATAGTGCCGATTCTGCTGACTATCCTGATTTTGCCCATCCTGTGGCTTCAGCTGTTGAAAGTCCTGAGTTTAATTTGGGAATTTTAGTTTGCGGAAGTGCAAATGGCGTGGCAATAACTGCTAATAAACATCAGGGAGTTCGTGCGGCAATCTGCTGGAACGAAGAAATTGCCGAATTGGCGCGCAAACATAATAACGCAAATGTTCTTTGTATTCCAGCCCGTTTCGTGTCAGTTGAAGAAGCTAAAGCAATTACGCAAAAGTTTATTGATACTGAGTTTGAAGGTGGCCGCCATGCAACACGGGTTGGTAAAATCTCTTGCTAAATAAAATATGAAACATCTACCTGCCTTTTCCTTCTTTTTATCGGCATTAATTTCTGTTGGAGTAGCTCAAGAAAGCCGATTGGCAAAAAAATATAGCTCTTTTATAGATACGGCCTCTGCGCATAAGCATTTGTCGATCCTTGCCTCCGACGAATTTGAAGGCAGGGAAACCGGAAAACCCGGAGCTGCGAAAGCTGCTAATTATCTTTCTGCTGAGTTTAAAAAGCTTGGGCTGGCAGCGCCGTTAAGTGGTTCTTATTTTCAAGATGTTGATTTGGTTGAAAAGTCCTTTGAGGTGGCCAATTTCACTATCAATAATACAGAACTTAAACACTATCAGGATTTCTATATAAAAACCATTTCGGGCCAGAAACAGGTTGATGCAAGCAATATTATTTTTGTTGGCTACGGGATCAGTTCGCCAAAGTACGACGATTTCAAAGGCCTTGATATTGCAGGGAAAGTGGTAATGTTGATAGGTGAAGGCGAACCAGTGAGGAAGGATGTATCGTTTGTTACTGGTACACCCGAATTGTCAGAATGGAGTAGGACTTTAAATAAACGAATAGATGCCTTAAAGGCTAAGAATCCTGAGCTGATTTTAGTTGTTAGTTCCGAAGCCGTTTCGTCTGTGAAGCCTCCCAAACGCCGGCACGGTATTCCGGTAACAATCAACCGTCCGGCAGAAAATAACGCGGGTTCAAATAGCCCTGAGATTTTTATCACAACTGAAACTGCTAACCTGATATTAAAGCCAACCGGTAAAACTATTAACCAATTGGCCAGCAGCATTAGTCAATACGGGCAACCTTTAAGCCAAAATATTAAGGTAGCATTCTCAACTTCCTTCGGCACCAAAGTAAATAGCCTTGATGCAGTAAATGTGTTGGGATACCTGGAAGGAACGGATTTAAAAGATGAACTGATTGTTATTTCGGCACATTATGACCATATCGGTTTAAATCCCAATGGCGCCGATAAGGTATTCAATGGAGCAGATGACGATGGTTCAGGGACAACAGCTGTGTTGGAGTTAGCTGAAGCATTTACAGAGGCAAAAAAACATGGAAATGGCCCGCGCAGAAGTATCTTGTTTTTACTGGTTGTAGGCGAGGAAAAGGGATTGCTTGGTTCTGAATGGTATTCTGAAAATCCGGTGTTTAAGCTGGAGAACACAATTACCAATTTAAACATTGATATGATTGGCAGGGTAGACCCAGATCATAAAAATAGCCCTAACTACTGTTACCTGATCGGCTCTGACAAGCTAAGTTCCGAGCTGCACAAGATCAGTGAAAACGCCAATGCTACTTACACAAAATTTAAGATTGATTATAAGTACAATGATCCGAAAGATCCAGAGCGTATTTATTACCGGTCAGACCATTACAATTTTGCAAAACACAATATTCCGGTAATATTTTATTTTAACGGAGTTCACAAAGATTATCATCAGCCAGGCGATGAAGTCTCTAAGATAGATTTTCCACTTTTAACAAAGCGGGCTAAATTGGTTTTCTATACAGCATGGGATTTGGTAAATCGAGACAAGCGTCCTGTCGTTGATTCACACAAGGAATAAAATAAGAACATCCCACCGGGACAATAAAAAACGGCCTGGATACTTCTGTATTCAGGCCGTTTTTGCGTGCTTTTGGATTAGAATGTAATCCTTACTGAAAAGCCAACTCCTCTCGGGTCAAATTCAGTATTAGGGGAAACTTCTATCGCCGGTTTCCAATCCAAGGATAAATTTATTGGAGCCCCATTAAACTTATAATCAAGGCCTAAAACTCCATCTACACTTAGGTAAAGGTCAGTGTCATCTGATCCTTTATGATTTATGCTCCCAAGGGTGCCACCGCCACCATAGTACCATCTTAGGCCAGGAGCACCACTTATTGGATTATGTACCTCATATAAGCCTGTAAGGCGGAAGGATGAGTACTTATCGCGGTTGCGGACATTCAAAATAAAATCAAGTGCTTTATTTGATTGTAAGAATGTTTTAAAGGTAACACCATAAGTATCGCCCAAGCGTACTCCAAGTGCATGCTTATATTGGGCATTTACAGAAGTGGTTGCCAACAAGCACATGACAAATAAAATAGATAGGAATAGTTTTTTCATAATAACAATAAGTTGAAAGAATACAACGAATACAACGCGAAAATAATATTGTTTGATGATATTAATTCTCTCTGAAAATAATCAGTTGATATTCGAACTTAAATATTGCCGCCCCTCTGTAAATCGTAAGTATGCAGAAATCAGAAATTTAGGTACGTTACTGGCCGCAATTTCGTTAGATAATAAAAATGTAGCCGATATTAAATAATTCAGGCTCATAGCCTTTCACCTTATGTTTTGTGTCGTTTTATAGGTAAATTTTTATGTAAGTTTGCAACCTTAGTTTAAAAGATGAGAAACCTGCTTTTATTCTTTTGTTTAGCCCTCGTAACTGTTTCTTCATGCAAGAAATCAGATGGTTATAACTATGAAAAGCAAATGCAAAAGGATGAGGAGCTAATTAAGGAATTTCTAACTAAAAATAACCTCACTGCCCAACGGCATGAGTATGGAGTGTATTATATCAAATCAAATCCTGGAACGGGGAATGTTGTTTATACGACAAACACAAATGTTACTGCCAATTATACCTTAAGGTTGTTAAATGGGACAGTGGTTCAGAAGACAACTGAGCCTGTTACTTTTTCCCTTTCGACGGTAATTAAAGGTTGGCAGATAGGCATTCCTCTTATTCAAAGGGGAGGGAAAATTCGATTGCTGATTCCTTCAGTTTGGGCTTACGGATCGGTCGATCAACCTGGTATACCTGCTAACTCTGTCCTGGACTTTGACATTGAACTTGTAGATGTTTATTAAAATTATAAATGAAATTTAACTTACGTAGATCTTCAATAATTGTGCTTGCTATGCTGGCATTTGCTGCCTGCAAGAAAGAATATGAATCTATTGAAGCCTTAGATAACAAGAACATACAGCAATATTTAAATAGCCATCCCGAGTTTCAAAAAAAGGACACCTTAGGCTATACCTTTTATTATTCTGTAAGCAAGCAGGGAACAGGGAATGATTTACAGTACAATGAAGTTGTTCCATTAATCTTCACTATAAAATCTTTAGACGGCCAGTATGTTTCTGCAGATACCTTTGCTGTTGGAAACCGCTACGGTGCAGGGGCTGGATATTCTTATTATGGAGGAGCTATTGATCCTGACCTTTTAGGTTATTTTGGAAAGGAGAAAGGTTATCCTGAAGTATTGAAGTATGCTGTTAAAGAATACTTGAAAAAAAGGGGGGGAGAAATAAAGGTTATCGTTCCATCAAGACTGGCTTACGGTATAAATGGGTTTGGTTCTATACCAGCTAACGCCTCCTTGGAATACACCATAAAAGTTATTAATGAGAAGAAGATACATGAGTACGATGATCAGAGCATTGTAAAATACTTGACGGCTAACGGATTGTCGGTATCTGACTTTTCAATATTGCCTGTTAAAGTGGGTAATCCGGATAAATCGAATCCTGATTCTGTTATTACAAAGCTATATTATAAGATAGAAAATGCGGGAACGGGCAGTTCGATAAAAGTTGACTCAACTATTTCGGTTGAATATACGGGCAAGTTCTTCAATGGTAAGGTTTTCGATCAGGCGAAGGAGGGAAGCCCGGCCACGTTTGTTCTAAAGGATGTTATCCGAGGTTGGCAGAAAGGTATTCCGTTTATTAAAGAAGGTGGGTCTATACGCTTAATAATTCCATCTTTGCTAGGTTATGGCTTGTCTGGAAGCAGAGATGCTTACGGCGTGGCAACTATACCAACCGCTTCATGCCTTGATTTTATAGTAAAGGTGACTAATGTGTCGGTGACTTCAGAATAGTTTATCAGGAAATTTATTTATAGATAAAGGAAACCGCCCGATAAAGGCGGTTTTCTTATTTTTCGAGAGCTAGCTTGTATTGTTTCAAGGCTCTGTCTCGCCCTCTTTGATGATTCACCATTGGCATCCGATATTTAAATGGATCATCGAATTCTGGCACCCATTTTTTTACATAATGTAATTTCAGGTCGAACCTTTTGGTTTGTAAATCGGGGTTAAATACTCTGAAATAAGGAGCAGCATCGTTGCCCGTACCTGCAGCCCATTGCCACCCTCCCACATTGCTAGCCATGTCATAGTCAATTAGTTTTCGGGCAAAATAGGCTTCCCCCCATCGCCAGTCTATCAAAAGATGTTTGCACAAGAAACTGGCGACGATCATTCTCACCCGATTATGCATCCAACCAGTTTCGTTTAGCTGACGCATTCCTGCATCTACAATTGGGTATCCTGTTTTTCCTTCACACCACAGGGAAAATTCTTCTTCATCGTTTTTCCATTTAATATTGTCAAAGTCTTTTTTAAATGAGGATGTTGCGGAATAGGGAAAGTGCCATAAGATCATAGCATAGAAATCGCGCCAGACAAGTTCTGAGAGCCAGGTTTGTTCTGTTGCTTTGTAAGCATCTGCAGCCAATTCGCGTATGCTGACTGTACCAAACCTAAGGTGGACGCTGATTTTTGAAGTGCCCTCTATAGCAGGAAAGTCTCTTGTTTTATTGTAATTGTCGATGATGCTTTGATATTCCTTATCTGGAAACTCGAGCAAACTTTCGGTAAATCCCAAGGAATCGAGAGGTGGTAGATTGGTGGGTTTTGCTTGCAAGAAATTACCAGCATATTTTTTTGTAGGGTAGGGCTTCAGATGAAATTCAGGACGAAGCTTTTCAAACCATTTTCGCTTATATGCTGTAAAGACTGTATAAGGACTTCCATCGCTTTTAATAACTTCGTTTTTCTCGAAGATTACCTGGTCTTTAAAGGAGTGAAATACAGCTCCTTTTTCTTCTGCCATCGCCTTGATAATAGAATCTCGTTTGCTGGCATAAGGCTCATAGTCATTATTTGTGTAGATGGCTTTTACCTCGTATTCATCTAACACCTCTTTCCAGGCATTTTCCGGCGAATTGTGTTTAGTCAATAACTGCGTTCCAAGTTTTTTCAGTTGCGTATTTAGTAAGTCTAAATGATGATATATAAAGGTTACTCTGGCATCATCACGGTCTTCAAGTTTATCCAGGATATTTGTGTCAAAAATAAACAAAGGCAATACTGGCATTCCAGATCGTAAAGCGTAATACAAGCCAGCATTATCTTCTAATCTCAGATCCCTCCTGAACCAAAAAATGCACACATTTTTATTATCCTGCATAGATGTTTTTTAAAGCTTGCTGAATGGTTTCAATGGTAAATTTAAAGCCGGCTTCCTGAACTTTGCCCGATGTTGTTTTTGTGCTGTTTAACAACACAATACTCATTTCGCCAAGTGCTAACCTCAGAAAAAATTCTGGCACCCTAGGCAGCCATAAGGGTTTGTTTAATTGCTGGGCAATGGCCTTGGTGAGTTCTTCGTTGGTAACCGGATTAGGGCTGGCAGCATTAAAAACGCCTTCCATGTTTTCATTCTCAAGAGCATGTTTATATAAAGAAATCAGGTCATCCAAATGAATCCAGGGCATCCACTGCGTTCCTTTACCTAGGGCAGCTCCGAAGCCAGCTTTTATAGGGCCGGCTATTTTCGGCAGTGCGCCGCCATCGTTGGTTAAAACAACGCCTGTGCGTAACGTGTTTACTCTCAATCCTATTTGCCTGCCATCGTCTACTGCCTTTTCCCATTCTACGCAAATATGCGCCATAAAATCAGTTCCGGGGGAGCTGCTTTCGTTCAGCAATTCATCACCACGGTTGCCATAATACCCAACTCCGGATGCAGAGACAATTGTTTTTACCTGATGATTTGGCCGGGATTTAAGGAGGGAGTACAATAGGCTTATGGAGTCAACCCTGCTTTTAATTAGCTTTTCCTTTTGAGAGTTTCTCCAGGGCTTAGAGGCAATGCCTTCTCCAGCCAGATGTACCACTGCGTCTACACCATCAATACACTGTTCGTCAATCTCTCCTGCTTCGACATCCCATTTAAATACTTTTACATTGCTGATAGATTGGCTTGCTTGGCGTGATAAGTGATTGACTTGATAGCCGCTATTTAATAGTAACGAGGTGAGATGTTTGCCGATCAATCCGCTGCCGCCTGTAATAAGTACCGTTTTTGCCATTGCTATCTTAATTTATTGTTACTTTTGATTTCGTTATGTTATTTACCAAACACGTTTTTATTTGTACCAATCAGCGTCCTGATGGCTCGCGGGTTAGTTGTGGCGAGGGGCATGGTATGGCTTTGGTTGCTGCTTTTAAAAAGCTCATTAAAGATAAAGGTTTAAATACCGAAATCAGAGCCCAGAGGGCAGGATGTTTGGAAGCCTGTGAAGCTGGGCCAAGCGTTGTTGTTTATCCTGAAGGTGTATTTTATAGCAATGTTCAATTAAGTGACGTTGAAGAAATTGTTATTGAGCATCTGGAAAACAACAGGATAGTGGACCGCCTGGTTATGGACTTCAATAAATTACCCTGGTACGAGAAAAAGCAAAGGCTGAAAAAATAGCCGCCAGGTTTATTACCTTCTATTAGCTTACAATATAGGTTTCCAGATATTCTATAGCTGCTTTCTGAGACTCGATGATGTTTTTAACCACGTCGCCGATAGAAACCATGCCGTACACCTCTCCATTTTCTAAAACCGGCAAATGCCTTATGTGGCTACTTGTCATTACTTTCATACAGTAATCAATAGAATCTTTAAGAGATACACTAAGTAAGTCTGATGTCATTACCTTTTCAACTGCGGTTTCTTTTGATGAGCGGCCATGAAGTGCAATTTTTCGGGCATAGTCCCTTTCAGTGAAAATTCCATATAATACCTTCCCGTCCATTACTAATAAGGCACTAATGTTTTTTTCCATCATAATTTCCAGGGCATGATAAACCGAAGATCTTGGGCTTACAGAATAAATTGCCGATGGCTTACTGTGTAAAATCTGTTTTACTGTTTTCATAAGTTTAATTTACAGGAGGTTAGATTCTTAAAGGTAAGTTATTTTTAAGTTTAGTCAAAGTGGCTTTCCAAAAAATAACTTAAGGGTTGGTTAATTAAAGAGGGGGAAATTGCGTTAAAGTTTTTTGAGGGAAAATATGCGGACGATCAATATGTAAAGTGAATTGTGAAGGCCACGCTGGATATTTTCTGACAATTTTTAGCGATAAGAGGTATGCTTTTATTAACGAGTCCAAAATATGTCTATCATGTGTAATTATTGATACCTAATGATGTATTTCTTTTTAGTCAGTAAGGGAAAATTAAGTAATTTGCAAAACTTACAAAAAAGGCTGTATGAGTGGGAAAACCATTTTGGTTTGGTTTAGAAATGATTTGCGGATTCATGATAATGAGATTCTGTTAGAAGCGGTTAGAAGAGCCGAGCAAATAGTTCCGGTATATTGCTTTGACCCCCGATATTTTGAACTTACCCAATATGGGACACGGAAGACAGGAGCTTTAAGGGCAAAATTTCTTTTGGAAAGCGTTAACGCTTTGCGGGAATCGCTTAAGCAGTTAGGCGGAGACCTGATTGTAAAGTTTGGCAAGCCTGAAGATATCCTCCCGGAGATATGTAGTGAGTACAGTGTTTCTGAAGTATATCATCATCGAGAGGTAGCTTTAATGGAAACTGATATCTCAGCAATCGTTGAAGAGGCTCTTTGGAAAAAGCAGATCAACCTTAAACATTTCATCGGACACACACTCTATCACAAAGAAGACCTTCCTTTCCCTATTAAAAATATCCCTAACGACTTTGCCGCGTTTCGCAAAAAGATAGAAAGAGATAGTGTGGTTAAGCCCTGCTTTGATACGCCCGGCTATATTCGCATTCCAAAAGGTATGGAGGCGGGGGAACTGCCGGCATTGTCAGATTTGAACATTGAGGAGATTGTTGAGTCCGGAAAAGAATCTGATTCTTTTTTTATGGGTGGCGAGCAGGAAGGCCTGTTGAGGCTGAATAGTTTTCTTTTCAGTGAAGAGCCAAAAGGGAAAGCCGGGCGTAACTCAATGTCTACGTCAAAGCTTTCTCCGTGGTTGGCAACTGGATGCCTGTCATCCAGGGAGGTATACTGGGCTGTGAAAAACCACAAAGGGCGCCAGGGTAATAATGATGCTGCTGCTAAGATTATTCTGGAATTGCAGTTGAGAGATTTTTTTAGGTTTATGCTGAAAAAGCATGGCGGCGCGGTAATTGAGGATTTACACCCCAAACGCAGCCTGAGCGAGGGCGAGCAAGAACGCTTCCTAAAATGGCAGCGCGGCGAAACAGGAGTTATCCTGATTGATGCTTGCATGCGCGAATTAAACTTTAGCGGCTATATTAATGATAAAATAAAGCAGTATGTCGCCTCATTCCTTGTTAAAGATATGGAGGTTCTATGGCATGCGGGAGCTGCATATTTTGAAGAAAAGTCTATTGATTATTCACCTGCGAGCGACTGGGGAGGTTGGGCTTACCTGATTGGAGGTGAAATTATGTCCTCAAACCGCCCTTTGTCAGCAAAATCTGAGGAGATTGCAGAAGATTTGAACATAAAGAGGTGGCTTTTGGAGTTAAGCACTCTAAATTAGCCTAAAAAACATGGCACAAATCATAAAAATTCAATAAATATAAAATAAGTGGCTTATTATAAGGTTAAACTTTTATTTTTGCCGCTACCTTAGAATTAATAATACATGGATAATTTATCTTATCTCAGTAACGCAGATTCAG
>Ga0307408_100002509_pt1 | contig 12827 bp, 7 predicted proteins | sample 322Cmetagenome_FD_202116 | JGI IMG/M metagenome (GOLD analysis project Ga0307408, IMG submission 202116) | Maize rhizosphere microbial communities from greenhouse at UC Davis, California, United States - 322HYB-C-3 | ecosystem: Host-associated > Plants > Roots > Rhizosphere > Soil | place: USA... | reverse complement strand
CTCGGCGTGCCGACTTACCAGGTCTACGACTTCGCGATACCGCTGGTGACCTTCGACAAGAAGTACGAATACGAAGACGTCCTCGAGCGAATCTCCGCGTCCGTTGCGCCACTCGGCGAGGACTATCAGGCGCGAATGCGGCACGCGTTCGCCGGCGGCTGGATCGACGTCTACGAGAACGACGGGAAGCGCTCAGGCGCGTACTCGGCGCCCGTCTACGGAACGCACCCGTACATGCTGCTGAATTACACCGATACACTCGACGACGTGTTCACGCTGGCGCATGAGATGGGGCACTCGATGCACACCATCCTGTCGCACGAGACGCAGCCGTTCATCTATTCGAGCTACACGATTTTCGTGGCGGAGGTTCCCTCGACGCTGAGCGAGAAGCTGCTCCTGGATCACATGCTGGAGCGCTCGACGGATCCAGCCGAGCGCGTGGTGCTGCTGCAGCACGCGATCGACAACATTGCCGGAACGTTCTACACGCAGGTCATGTTTGCCGACTACGAGCTGCGCGCTCACCGGCTGGTCGAGGGCGATCAGCCGGTCACCGCCGACGGACTGTCGGAGACTTACATGCAGCTGCTGAACGACTATTACGGCGACGCGGTCGACGTGAACCCGCTGACGGGGCTGACGTGGGCGCGAATCCCGCACTTCTTCAACTCCCCGTACTACGTGTACCAGTACGCCACCTGCTTCGCGTCAGCCGCGCGGCTCGCTCGCGAGATCGGCCAGGGAAAGACCGCCAGCGAGCGGGCGGCGCGAGACCGATACCTCGAGCTCCTGCGGTCAGGTGGCAACGACTATCCGATGGAGCAGCTGAAAAAGGCTGGCGTGGATCTCGGCAAGCCGGACACGGTGGAAGCGATCGTCAGCCAGATGGATGATCTGGTCAGCCGGTTGGAGTCAGAGCTGTCGTCTCCTTCGGGTGGCTTCCGCCTTTAGGCGGAAGATCCGTGACTGTCCTCCTTCCCGCCAGCCCTGCGGCGGCCAGGAGCAGGGCGGCGGCGGCACCGTAGGCCGCGCCCTCTCCTACCTTCTGTAGTAGCAGGTTGCCCCAAATCGGTCCCAGCGTCCGGCCAAGGCTTTCGAGCGCGCCGGCGGCTCCCTGGATGCGGCCCTGCTCACGGCGATCGGCGGCGTTGCTGACAAGCGCGATCAGCGTCGCGTTGCACAGCCCGATGCCGATCGCCGCCGGGACCAGCATCAGGACGAACACCAGCACACTGTAGGTGAGGGCGCTGCCGCCCCAACCGAGCGCCGTGAAGATCAGCCCGATCACCAGCGTCCGCCGGTTGCCAAGGCGACGGACGACCGGGCCAACGAGGCCTCCCTGCACGACGACCCCGACCGCCCCGAACGCGCTGAAGAGATAACCGGTATGCGTGGCGTCGAATCCGAAGCGCCGCGCGCCGAACAGCGCAAAGGTCGTCTGATAAACCGCAAACGACATCCAGTAGATGAAGTCGATCGCCAGCAACTGCCGCAGGCCGGGACGATCGCCCAGCTGCCCGAGGGCGCGCCAGAACGGACCACTGCCCGCATGCGCACGGTGCACGGTTTCGGGCAGCCACCACCACGCCAGCACGGTCGCGACGAGGGTGATGATCGCGGCCGCCCAGATCGGCGCCGTGTAACTGACGTGTGACAGCCCGGCCCCTAGCGCCGGCCCGACGATGAAGCCAAGCCCGAAGGCGGCGCCAAGCAGACCGTAGGCCCTCGCGCGGTCCTCTTCGGTCGTGATGTCGGCGATATAGGCCCGGGCGGTCGTGATGTTGCCGCCTGAAAGGCCGTCGACGATTCTCGCCGCGAACAGCATCGTCAGGCTTTGCGCGACCGCGAGCATCGCGAAGCTGATCGCCGTGCCGATCAGGCTCAGAATCAGGACCGGCCGGCGGCCCCAGCGATCGGACAGGTCGCCGAGCAGCGGTGACGCCAGCAGCTGGGCGAGCGAAAACGACGCGAAGAGCAGACCGATGGCAATCGGCGATGCACCGAAGGTGCGGGCGTAGAACGGCAGCAGCGGGATGATGATGCCGAAGCCGACCAGGTTGACGAAGATCGTAAGGAAAATTACCAGCAGTGGTCTGGACATGCGGGAGGGCGCCTAGGGCATGACCCGCACGGCCTTGATCACCACAGGTTCCACCGGCACGTCCTCATGGGGGCCGTTACGACGGGTTTTCACCGCCGCAATGCGGTCGCAGACCTCCAGTCCGCTCAACACGCGACCAAAGACTGCGTATCCGAAGTCTTCCGGCGAATAGCCGTGATGATCGAGCTTGATCCGGTTGTCGGCGACGTTGATGAAGAACTGTGCGGTCGCGCTGCGGAGCGCTTCCGTGCGCGCCATCGCGAGAGTCCCCCGGACGTTATTCAAGCCGTTGGTGGCCTCGTTCCGGATGGGCGGACGGGTCGGCTTCTCCACCATATCGGCGGTGAATCCACCGCCTTGGATCATGAATCCGGAAATGACCCGGTGAAAGATGGTGCCGGGGTAGAACCCGTCGTTGGCGTACTGGAGAAAGTTCTCTACCGAGACAGGTGCGCGGTCCTTGTACAGCTCCACGGTGATGTCGCCGAGAGAGGTCGAGATGAGCACGGTCGGATTGCCGGGGGCCGGTGTCGGAGGCTGAGGCTGAGTGCCGGCAACCGTCTGAAAAAGGACGAGAAACGCGAGAGCCGTCAGCGGGGTCATAAGGATCCAATCCTATCAGCGGCTTCCGGTGGGGATGCGCCGGATTTGCCGTGAGGCGGATCCGGCAGAGCCCTGTCGGATTCAATTGGATGGATCGTTTATGGCAACTGTGACCATTCGAGCGTAGCATTCCTTGGTACCGCCGCGGCTTTTCCGGCCGCCGGTGTGCGGCAAACATTTTGCGAGGTGCGCACACATCTGCGTTCGCCTCGCGGGAGATCCTCATGGCGACAGGCCTGGAAAAGGAACAGAAAGAGCTGGCGCAGTATATCCGCCAGGGGTCGAGCCGTGGACCGCAGTGCTTCGGGAGCTACTTCGACGAGAAGGGCGGGTCGTGTGCGCTCGGCGCCGTGTACGAGGGGGTCTACCACCTCCCCCGGGAGCACGGAAAGCTGATCCCGGATCACCTCGAACGCCTGTTCCGGTGTCTCGACGAGGTGACGAAGCGCTGTCCGCAGGGGTGCAGCAAACGGCTTCCGCTCGCCTCGATGATCGTTCACCTGAACGACGACCACCGGCTGACGCGCGAGCAGATCGCGGAATGGCTGACGCAGGAATCGAACGGCTGATTTTGAACGAGGGCATGCAGCTCGCTGATGTCTTTCCTGGATCGATTCAAGCCGCAACCGCGCTGGAGACACAGCGATGCCACCATCAGGGCGGCGGCGATTGCCGAGATCCCGGATGACGCGGAGTCGCTCGCGACCCTGCGCGAGCTGGCAGCTGGCGACGACGACGTCCGGGTGAGGCGGGCCGCGGCGGAACGGCTCGAAAGAGCGGCGGACCTCCTGCCGCTTGCCCGCGCCGAGCGCGACGAGGAGTTGCGCCGCACACTGCTCGAACGGCTCGTGACCATCGCGAGCACCGCCGACGCCCCTGCTGACGCGGCGCTGGCCCTGGAAGCGATCGAGGATCAACGACAGCTCGCGACGGTCGCGAAGAGCTCACCAAACGACACGATTCGCAGCGCGGCGCTCAGCCGCGTGCACGACACCCGGGCGCTCGGCAGCGTGGCGCGGCATGCCGCACACGGATCGACGGCGCTCGACGCGGTACTGCGTCTCGGCGATCGCACGGAGCTGCTCAACGTCGCACTCAAGACGGATCACAAGGATGCCGGGATCACCGCGCTCGAGCGTGCGGTGGAAAGTGGCGACGCCACCAACGGGCTACGCGACACGCTCGAATCGGTGACGGCGCGGGCCAGGAACAAATCGGTCGCAAAGAAGGCACGGGGCATGATGCAGGCACTGGACGAAGCCGAGGCCGCCAGACGAGTGGCGCTCGAAACATGGCAGCAACGAGTGGCGAGCCTGGTCGCCCGCGTCGAGACAATGGCGCCGCAGTCCTCACAGGCGGCGGCCGAACTGGACGGCCTCGAAGCGGAGTGGGCCGCGCTCGCAACCGAGCCGGCGTTCGAGCTCGATTCGGCCTCGGTCGCGCGGTTCGAAGCCGGAGCCGGCGCCGCACGGGCGGCAATCGTCGAGCATCAGCGCATCGAGGCCGAGCGTCGCGCCGAGGATGAACGGCGGGCGGCGCTGCGCGCGAACCGCGCGGCGATCATCGAGCGGGTCAACGCGCTGCGGGGAGACGACATCCTCGAGGCACTCGGTCGCACGGCTGAAGAGTGGGCGACGATCGGATCGGAGGATCAGGACGCGCCCGGAATGCAGGCAGCGTTCGACGCCGCGAATGCCAACGCGCGGCAGCGCCACCAGAACCGGCTCGATCTGCAGCAGACGCATGCGCGCCTCCAGGAGATCGCGGCCGAAGCGGAACGCCTGAGCGGAGAGGATCCGCTGCAGCGGGACGCCTGGAACGCGAACGCCGCCGAATGGGAGCAGCTGCTGCCGCGCTCGGAAGATCTCGATGCGGCGGTACGTGAGCGCTTCGAACAGGCACAGGGTCGCATCCGGCAGAAGGACGAGGAGCGGCAGGCGGCGGCCGAGCGGGCGCGACGCCAGCAGTTGCAGCGCGTCGAGCAGCTGATCGAGCGCGCGCAGAAGCGCAGCACCGCCGAGGATCTCACGCTCCGCGAGGCCGATCGTCTCGGGAAGGATCTGCGATCGGCGATCGACGCGCCGCCCGATACGGACCGTGAGGCGCAGCATGCACTGGTCGAGCGGCTGCGTGAGGCGGCTGCCGTGGTGGCACCGCGGCTTCACGACCTGCGCGAGATGGACGAGTGGAAGCGTTTTGCCAACGCCGCCGTCCAGGAAGAGTTGATCGCGAAGGCCGAGGCGCTGCGCGTGAAGTACGGGTTCGACGCGGCGGAGGGCCCGAAGGAAGAGGACCTCGACAAGGCCGCGCGCGAGCTGCACGACATCCAGGAGCGGTGGAAGAGCGTGGCCGAGGCGCCCCGCGCGCAGGCGCAGGCGTTGTGGCATCGCTATCGCCAGGCCGCGGACCCGATCCAGGCGCGGCTGCGCGAGTTCTTCTCGCACCGCAACGAGGAGCGCAAGGGCAACCTGGAAAAGAAGCTTGCGCTGATCGCGCGGGCGGAGCAGATTGCCGATTCCACCGACTGGATCAAGACGGCCGACGAGCTGAAGAAACTCCAGGCCGAATGGCAGCAGATCGGGCCGGTTCCGCGCCAGGACACCAAGACCACCTGGAAACAGTTCCGGGATGCGTGCGATCGCTTCTTCACCCGGCGGAACGCCGACCTCGCCGAGCGCAAGGAAACCTGGTCGGCGAACCTGGCTCGCAAGGAGGCCCTCTGCGCCCGGGCCGAGGAGCTGGCCACGTCCAGGGAGTGGGATCGCGCGGCCGCCGAGATTCGCCGGCTGCAGACCGAATGGAAGACGATTGGTCCGGTTCGCCGCAACAAGTCCGAAGCGGTCTGGCAGCGGTTCCGCGCCGCGTGCGACACCTTCTTCGATCGCTACAAGCGGCGTGACGAGATCGAGCTGGAATCGAAGCAGGCCGATCGTGAACAGCTCGTCGCCGAGCTCGAAGCGCTCGCGCCGGCCGAAGACAGCAGCATGAACGGCGCCGACCCGTCGAGCCTGCTCGAGCAGGTGCGATCGCTCCGCAGCCGCTGGAACCAGTCGACTCCGGTGGTCCGGCACGGCGCCGACCCGCTCAGCGGGCGCTTCGTGAGCGCGCTCGAGCGCACGCTGCTGACGCATCCCGATGCGTTCAAGGGCACCGAGCTCGACATCGAGCCGAACCGCCAGAAGATGGAAAAGCTCGTGACGCGCGTCGAAGGCTTCCTGGCCGAGGCCGCGCCGGCGGCTGCCAACTCGTCACAGGCCCTCGCCGACATGCTGCGCGAGGCGCTCGCGTCGAACACGATCGGCGGCCGTGCGGGCGAGGAGAGCAAGTGGCGGTCGATGGCCGAGGACGTCCGTCAGGCGCAGGCCTCGTGGAGCCGCCTGGGTCCCGTGCCCGGCGAGACCGGCCGGGCGCTCAACGAGCGCTTCCACAAGGCGGTGACGAAGTTCTTCGACCAGTACCGCCGCAAGGTACCGCCGCAGCAGACGTCGTCGCGCGGCGCCAAGCCAGTAGGCACGAGATAAGGGCGATATAGAACGGAAAGGCATTAAACAAGAGGGCCAGGCCGTCTTGTTTTTTCGGCGCTGCTATTTACTCGCGGTGGCCGCCCGATGCTTCACTTTCCCCCCGACAATCGTGTAGCGGACCTCCGTGGAAGGGATCTCTGATTCCGGGACCGTCAGGATGTCCTTCGAAAGGACGACGAGGTCGGCGTACTTGCCCACCTTCAGCGTCCCCTTCGACGCTTCCTCGAAGGCTGCGTACGCGGCGTTGATGGTGTACGACTTCAACGCCTCGACACGGCTCATGCGCTGATCGGGATAGAACACCGAGCCGTCGCTCAACTTCCGGCTCACGGTCGCGTAGTAGCTGGCGATCGGGCTGACGTCCTCGACCGGCGCGTCGGTGCCATTGGTCACGAGCGCCCCGGACTGCATCAGCTTCTGCCACACGTAGGCGCCTTCTTCGGCGCGTTTCGGACCAAGTCTCGCGAGCACATACGGAGCATCAGAGGTGCAGTGCACGCCCTGCATCGATGCGATGACGCCAAGCTTGCCGAAGCGCGGGATGTCGGTGGCGTTGAGGTGCTGCGCGTGCTCGACCCGCCAGCGCAGGGTGTGCCCATCGCGTCCTTTGAACGCCTGCTCGAAGATGTCGAGCGTCTCGCGGTTGGCCCGGTCGCCAATCGCGTGCACACAGAGCTGGTAGCCGTGTTCGAGCGCAAGCCTCGCGGTTTCCGCGATTTCCGCGACCGGCGTGGTGTTCCGGCCGGTATCAGCGGGCTTGTCCGCATACGGCTCGAGCAGCCATGCGCCGCGCGGTCCGAGCGCGCCGTCAATGGCCTTCTTGATCGCGCGCACCGTCAGGAACCCGTCACCGTAATCGATGGTCTTGTATGTCGCCAGGTTCGCCGCGAGCACCTCGTTGTTGACGCGAAGCATCACCCACAACCGGTTCGAGATCTTTCCTTCGTCGATCATCTGTTTCATGAGATCGACATCTGCGAGGCTCGAACCGGCGTCCTGAAACGACGTGATGCCCTTCGCCACGACTTCCACCGAGGCCAGCTCCAGTATGCGACGGGCGCGGGCGGCGGCTTCGGCCGGTGTCGGGTCGGGTTCGCCGCTGCCTGTTCGGAGCAGACGCGAGGCCGTCTCGCGGAACATCCCGGTCGGCTTTCCGGACCCGTCCTTCAGAAAGTCACCGCCCGGAGGATTCGGGGTTGCGCCGTCCACGTCGGACAGCTGCATCGCCTTCGCGTTCGCAAAGCTCGCGTGGCCGCTCGCGTGGGTCAGCAGCACCGGGTTGTCCGGGGACACGCGGCTCAGCGAGTCGTGCGTTGGAAATCCTTCGACGTTTGGCTCCGGTACCGACTTCCATTTCTCCTGGTGCCAGCCGCGGCCGTAAATCCACTGCCCGGGCTTCGCCTTTTTCGCGGCCTCCGCAACCATGGCCACGATCTCGTCCCAGCTCCCGGCCTTCATCAGGTTCAGCTGCAGTTGCGCCTGTCCGACGCCGTTGAAGTGGCCGTGCCCCTCGATGAAGCCGGGAATCACCAGCTGGCGGTTGACGTCGATCACCTCCGTCCCTGGCCCGGCCAGGCGTTTGACATCGGCCGTCGATCCGAGCGCAACGATCCGTCCGCCGCGCGCCGCGAGCGCCTGAACCTCGCCGGGCGTCTCAAGCGTGACGATTCTGCCGTTCAGCAGCACGAGTTCCGCCGGCGGCTCTTGCGGGCCCTGGGACATCACCGCCGGCGCGCCCGCGAGGGCGGCTACGGTCACGATGAACACTCCGAGGATCACAGATCGAATCACGCGAACAGCCTCTGAAAGTTCCCCGACAGGATCTTCTCCTGCGTCTCCGCAGGGACGCCGATCGTGTCGAGCATCGCTTTCTGCTGCTCGAAGATCTGACGCTGCCAGCCTCTCGGGAAGAACGAGGAATCGGTGCCGAAGAGCAGGCGGTCCGCCCCGACGACCTCGAGCGCCTGGCGGAAAACCGCCTCGAGCGTGAGTCCGGGATGGTACTTGATCCAGGAGTTCGAGCTCGAGGTGTCGAGGTGGATGTTCGGACACTGATCGGCAGCGATCAGCGCCTCGCGCAGGAAGCCTGCGCCGAAGTGGGGGATGATCACCGGCACCTTTGGAAACTTCGCGGCCACGGTCGCCAGGGCGAGGGGATCGCCGAGCCGCAGGTTGAACGGCGACGCCAGCCCGAGCCGTTTCCGCACCCCGACCGTCAGCACGCCGCAGTGAACGAACACCGCCGCTCCGCGGGCGGCTGCGGCCTCGAACGTCGCCGTCACCCGCTCGTCGTCGAGGCGGTAGTGATGCATCGCGGGGAACAGGCAGATGCCACGGAGCTTCCAGTCGCCAATCGCGCGCGAGAGCCGCTCGGCGGCATCGGCCGCCGCGGGATTGAGCATGAAGAAGCCGACGAGCCGCGACGGATGCCTGGCGATGGCGGCGGCAACCGATTCCTCGTCGCCCGGGATGCTCGCGATCACCGCGGCACGCGCGACCTGATGGCGATCGAGCTCGGTGATCCAGCGATCGGCGAGCGCGTCGGGCGGTCCCGGCGGGTCCCACCCGAGAAGCGTCGAGACTACGGCCGCGTGATCGCCGGGAGCGATGTCACGGCGATCCTTGGCGAGGATCTCCAGGAACCGCGAGGAGAAGAAATGGCAATGGACGTCGCAGACCTGCACTGCCGGATTTTAGCAGGCTGCTGAAAAACGCAGCCTGAAGGACCAGGCAAAAGGGAGAAATGCCAGAATTTTCCCTTCTTCCTTCTGCCTTCTCCCTTGCCACCGATATGTGAGACCCGGCACGGCCGCGGCCGAAATCCGGCCGACCTACCGGACCTGATCTTTGATCAGCGTGAGCGAATCGCCGTTGCGCTCGAACTCCAGAGAGTGGCGTTCTCTGCCAGTTTCTCTTGTTCCCGCCGACGAGGTCACCTCGTGGATGAAGACGCACGAGACGAGGATGCGGCGATCGGATTCGGTTATCTGCCGCTCGACCTGGGATCGGAGGGTGTAGCCCGGAACTCTTTTGCTGAGCTGTCCCAACACTTCCGGAGGGGCACCGGGGAACACCGCCAGCAGGGCTCGACGATCGCCGCGCGTCAGAGCCGCCGCGTACGCATCGACAAAGGGATCGGCCAAAGGCGGCGCCGGTGGCTTCGACCGGACCGCCGGCGGTTCGCTCTTCGCTGTCGCCGACGCCAGTGGGGTCGCAGGCTCGGTCACGGACTCGGGCGCGGGAGCCGAGTCTTCGTCGTTGGCTCGAGAAGAGGCGCCGCCATCTCTGCTCGTCGCAGATTCAGCCCCGGCGCGCGCGAAGAAGTTTGCGGCCTCGAGGTATGCCCGGGAGGACCCGATGCTGTCTCCCTTGACCGAAAGCGCACGGGCGCGCTGTGCCGCCCGATCTCCCTGCCTGAATTTCGCGAGCCGTGATGCGCCCTGGGCGACGGCCTTCGATCGCTCCTGGCTGGCTCGCCCTTCAGCCTGATCGACCACCCTCGATCCGATCGCGCGAAGGCCCTTGTCGCGTGGGGCGTAAGCGAGCGCGTCGCTCAAGCGGGCGAGAGCCTGTTCAGGATCCTTCTTCGCGAGCTCCGCCTGAATCCGGCTGCGGTGGTCGGCCACGATCTTTTCGTCGGGCACAGGGGGCTTGACGGTGGCTGTCCCGGTGGTTGGCGCCGGCGGCGCAGGCGTCGGGTCCGCGGACGGAGGCGCTGCCTCCCGCGCGGGCGGAGGGGACTCGGCAGCCACCGCGGACGGGCCAGTGGGTTGCGAAGCCGGCGGTGAGACCGTGGTCGTCGCCGGCGGGCCGGCGGGCGGCGTCGACTCGACTCGAGGCGCCGGGTCCTGAACCGCTGGCGATCGTTCCCGCGCAGCCATCCAGCGCGGCACGGACCACAGTGCCGCCGCAGCGAGCAGAAAGGCGACGGCTGCTGCCCACAAGACACGCGGCAGAGTCACCGTCCGTCCGATCGCGCGGAGCCGACTCGTCGTCTCGGTCCGCTGACGCCGGAGATCATCGGCCACGGCCTCGACATCGGGGTGTGGGGGCCGGAACGCCTCGAGCAGGTTCAGGGCGGCCCCGAAGTCGCCGGCTGCCGCAAGGTTCCGTCCGTGCCCGATTGCCGAACGCGCCGCGTCGTCGTGCTGCAGCCTCCGTTGCGCCACCTTCACACGCGCACGCAGCTCCTGGAACACGCTCGCCGGTCCGAAGGTTCCTTCCGCGGCTTCGAGCGCGGCTGCGGCCTCGGTCAGCTCTTCACGATCGAGATACCCACGGATCCTTTCCACCGCCTGCTGCATTTCGCGCCGACGCTGTTCCTTGTTTCTCTGGCGCTCGCGCTCGTCCTCGCCGCGCCGTTCGGCCTGGCGGATCACCTGCTCGTTCTGCTCCGCGATCAGTTCCTGGAGTTCGCGCGCCGCGGCGCTGACCCTTGGATGTGGAGGCGAGAAGCGCTCCAGCAGTTCGATCGCGCCAGCAGGCGTCTTCGAGAATTCGCGCCGTGCCTGCTCGATGACCTCGTCGGCGAGGCGGTCCTGGCGCAGCTCCGCCTGACGGCGCAGCTCGAGGAGGTGGGTGCGGAGGTCCGCGAATTCGGCACCGGGATCGTAGGACTCGTCGGCGCGTTGGAGTTCTTTCTCGGCGTTGTCGAGGTCGCCCGAGGCCATCGAGTGCTCGATGGCCTTTCGCGACCGGGTGAGCGCGTTGTTGCGTTCGATCTCCCGGGCCCGTGCCTCCTGGGGGGGTCCTTCCTCCTGCTCGCGGGTCGAATCGCGTGCCGCCTGATCGTCGAGGGCGGCGCGAATGCGCCCTTCGAGTGCAATCGCTTTCTTGTCGGTCGCGTCGAGCTGCAGCGCGTCGCACGCGTGCGCCCAGGCCTCCGAGAGGTGGCCGCTCGCGAGCAACGTCCCGCCCTTTCTGAGATGTTCCTCGATTTTCGCGCGGGCGACGCGGCGCCCTTCGTCCATCAGCCGCTCGTGTTCGGCAGTCAACCGCCGAAGCGCTTCGCCGATCGTTCCTCTCTTGGGATCGTAGCGGCGCAGCATTTCGATCGCTTCGGCACGCTGGCCGCCCGCGAACGCCTCGGTGGCGGCGGCAACGATGGCGTCCGCCAGGCGATCCTGATCGGCGTGCGCTGCGCTCTCGATGACCTTCGGGCCACTGTCGAGCGGACCGCGTAATTGCGGCGCCGTGGTCTCGATGTCGAAGATGCGTCCATCGGGTGCGCGGAGATACAGAACCGGCGTGCCCCACTCGACCTCGCGACCCGCCGCAAAGATGGACTTGCGGGCTTCGGTGAGCGACGCGTCGATCGGATACCCGTCGGCCAGTGCTCCGTAGAACTCGTGCGCAAACCGGCTCGCGACGTCGTCCGCGATTTCGAACTGCATCGCGATGACGGCCGGGATCCCCTGCTGCACCAGACTCTGCGCGGAACCCGCGAACGGATCCGTCCGCGACGTCCTCGCGCCTTCACAGGCATTCAGGATCGCGACACGCAGCGACTCGTGGTCGTGGAGCAGCATGCCGAGGAACTGGCTGTCGACCTTGTGACCGCGCCTGTTCTCCGCTTCGAGCACCAGCACGCCTTCCTGCAGGTTCTGATCGAACTCGCCGTGCCCGATGAAGTGGAAGATGTGATAGCGATCGCGCCGCAGCCGGCGCTGAAGCGCTTCGAGGCTCGCCGCCTCCAATCGGTCGATGGCCAGCTGCCCCGCGTCGATCCGCCCCTTCAACGCGTCGTTCAAGCGTGTCCACTCGGCCTCGACGTCGAGGGCCGGAAAGTCGCTCGGACTCGAGATCATCACCAGCACGCGAATCGGCGGCTTGACGGCAATCGGCTGGATCCGCTCGGGCAGCTCCATGTACCTGACGAGCGGCGTGTGCACCGAAAGCGCGATGAACCGGTTCACCGATCGGTTGTAGAGGAACTCCCACGGCAGATCGGCCACGCTTGGATCGCCGAGGCGCAGGCGAATCCGCAATCCGGCGTTCTGACGGCGGACCTCGTCGATGCTGCTCCGGAAGCAGGCTTTGACGTCGGCGCTGAACACCGCATCGAAGAGCGCCGCGCCGAACGCCTTCGCGGTGTTCATCTCCTGCGATTCAACGCGCCGCGTCGCGCGCCGCGCCCGGCCGAGCCTCAGGAGATAGTTCTCGAGCTTGTCTTCAGAGAAGGGCAACTGGAACTCGACGGACGCCTGGCCGGCAGGTGAGTTCAGCACCTGCGCGCGAAGGCTCTCGCCGGTGCGGTCGATGAGTAGGTCGAAGTCGTGATAGACCATCGCGGCCGCGCTTCTGGGTGTTGTTTGACCCGTTGCTGGGGCGTTTAACCTCTATTTACGACAGGCGGCGATGATACGCCCTTCGGATGGGCTCTTTTCCTGCCTGGAGGGCCAAAATCGCGTGGGCGCGTGCCGAATTGTGAACGGATGAGCTCTCGAACCGTCGAGAGAAAGCTCATCCGGCAAACTTGTAACAGAGACCATGGACCGTGAGGATGATTGCGGATGCTTCGGAGTGGGCTCGAGCTTCTGCCTACTAATTTAGCTTTCACCCAGCTCGCTCGAGCGGCTCTCGTTGGATCCTTGGAT
>Ga0307408_100002507_pt1 | contig 12833 bp, 10 predicted proteins | sample 322Cmetagenome_FD_202116 | JGI IMG/M metagenome (GOLD analysis project Ga0307408, IMG submission 202116) | Maize rhizosphere microbial communities from greenhouse at UC Davis, California, United States - 322HYB-C-3 | ecosystem: Host-associated > Plants > Roots > Rhizosphere > Soil | place... | reverse complement strand
TGAGCGAGCGCGGCGACGCGATGGATGCCGTGCGCTGGCGACGCCGGCAGGCGGCGGTTGATCCATTGTCAGTTCCCATTGCACTGGACCTCATGCGGGCGCTTGACGCGGCGGATGATCGTGCCGGTGCCCTTCAGCACGCCCGACTCTATCAGCAACTCGTCACGACGACACTGCAGGTCGAACCCGACTCGGAAGTGGCCGCATTGGCAGCGGCCATCGCGGGCCCGAGCATCGCACAAGACCGCGAAAGGTTTTCGCCGGCGCCTACCGTTTTTGCCGTCTCGCACAACAGCGATGGTCAGTCGATGCCCGAGTTTCCCCCACCGGCCGGCTCTACGGTGGCAACGCGCGAGACGCGATCCTGGCGCTCGCGCGTTGGTCGCAAGAGCGCCGTCGTGGTGGGACTGAGCGCTTTCGCGGTGGTGTTCTTGGCGAGAAGTCAGTCGCATCGTTCGCTGTCGGCCAGCCCAGCCGCGCGCGGTGCGGAGCAGAGCGCTGACAATCGAGCGTTGCGAGTGAATCAAACGAGTGACGCCGAGGCGCGCTCGCTCTACCGCCGCGCGCGGGCGCTGTGGGAGAAACGGACGAAGGCGCCCCTGGAAGAAGCCGTGGTACTGTTTCGCCAAGCGACGGAGCGCGACCCGGGATACGCCGCGGCCTACGCCGGACTCGCGCAGTCGTACGCCATGCTGGGTTACTTTGGCTTCGGCCCGGCCGACGCGATGTTTCCGAAGGCGAGGGCCGCGGCACTTCGAGCACTCGACCTTGATCCACAGGCCGGCGACGCGTATGCGGCACTCGGCCAGGCGCTCGCATGGGAGCACGAGTGGGCGCGCTCAGAGGCGGCATATCAGCACGCAATACGGCTCATGCCGGGTGATGCTACGGCGCATCAGTGGTACGCCTTGCTGCTCGCGTACCTTGGCCGCGCGCGTGAAGCCGCAGTCCATACGGGTCACGCGAGCCAGCTCGATCCGCTCTCCGTGCAAGTGAATAACATGCACGGCATGATGCTCTATTACGGCGGCGACACCGACGGGGCGCTGCGACAGTATGCAAACACTGTCGATGCCGAGCCCGACTCCGCGTGGGTGCGTCAGAATCCGTGGGTGTTGGCGAACTTCAGTCGCGTCGCCGCGGCGGCCGGCCGGCACGCGCTTGCCGTTAGGCTTGCCGAGCGTGCGGTGGAGGTGGTGCCAGGGCACCCGCGTCCGTTGATCGACCTGGCCTATGCGTACGTAGTGGCCGGGAAGCCGGACAGCGCGCGGGCCTCGTTCGCTCATGCCGACTCCACACATCTACACTATGCGGTTTACCGGGCGGTGCTGCACGGCCTGCTCGGCGAACCTAACGAGGCGTTCCTGTGGTTCGAGCGCGTGAACGAGTGGCCACTGCCTTCGCTCGTGACGTTGAACTGTGAGCCGCGGCTCGCTGGGCTCCGTGCCGACCCGCGGTTCGACAGAATCCGCGAGCGGCTCCACTTGCCACACTACTCAGGCAGTCTGGTCTCGAGCGATCGAGCACGCGCCAAACGTTAGGCTGGGAGGTGGTCGTGTACCAACAACCGACTCCCTGATCTAATGCTGAAACCGTCGCCCCGAGGCACGAACCTACTTCGTTCCAATTCCGATGTTGACGGGGTTGGTCAGACGTGCCACGCTCTCGCCGGCGGCGCGTTTCCGCACCAACTCGTCGAGTCTTTGCCTGACGATCGTTCTCTCATCGCCAGTCAGCGCGAGCACTCCGCTCAGGATTTCCTCGGCGATCGGGTTGCTCCAAACGATCCATTCCCAGAGGTCGTCCCCGGTTGTGTGCGGTGTCGTTTCGGTGGCCGTCACGACCGTGACATCTCTCAGCCCCGTGCCAGCGAGCGTTGCGCGTAGTACCTGCGGATCGGCAAGCTGAAACTCGAGGGGCGGCGGGTCCATGGGCGGCCCCGTGAACTCCGGGCGGACGGCCTGAACCGCGGTGACGAGAAAGTCGAGGAACTCGATCTGGTGAGGGTCGCCATAGGCGACGATGAGCACTCGTCCACCCGGCTTGACCACTCGCGCCATCTCGCCGACGGCCCGCGCGACATCGGGAAACAGCATGACACCAAACTGCGATCCGGCGACGTCGAACGTGTTGTCGTCGAGCTGGAGCGCATGACCGTCCATCACCTGCGTCTCGACGTCGAGCTGTTCCGAACGCGCGCGACCCGCCAGGAGCCCCAACATCGCCGGTGACTGATCGATCGCCACCACTCGTGCTCCGAGCCGGGCAGCCGGGATGCCCAATGCACCGCTGCCAGACGCGACATCGAGGAACCGCATCCCCGATTGCAGACCGACGGCAGCTAGGGCCTCGCCTGCAATCCGCATCTGCGATGGAGTATTGGTCCTGTCATAGCCCGGGGCGATCGTGTCCCATGCCGCGCGCGTTGCGTGTAGCGGGGTCGGTGCCGTCTGCGTCGTGGTCATCCATACCTCCTCGCGTGTGTATGGACCGACACGGAGCAAGGTGCCAGGGGTCCTCGACCGACGCTTCGGTGATACCACCCACCCTGGACCGCGGTCGTGGGTGGGTAGTTTCCGCCACGCGCTCGGCGCAGTCGTCGCCCCCGACGAGACGGCCCGCGCGGGCGAGCCATCGATTCGACCGTGCCATTCCGGGACGCGACGAGACGCACACCGGCAACCATGCGCCCCTCGCGGAGCGCCCGCGTCCCCGCCATACTCTCACTGCGGTCAAACGCGGACCCACCGCTGCCCTCGTTGACAGCCGCCGCCACGGAGAGCGGCCAGCGCGCGTGCAGCTTGCAGCGAGTCGCGCACTTGGGGAAACGACCCTGCCGAACGATCGAGTGGAGTTCGCTGCCCACGGTCTCCAGGCGGCGCTCGCCGACCGGTACAGCATCGAGCGCGAGCTCGGGCGGGGTGGCATGGCCACCGTCTATCTGGCGCGCGACCTACGGCACGACCGGCCCGTCGCGCTCAAAGTCTTGCTCCCCGAGGTCGCCGCCGTGTTCGGACCTGAGCGGTTCCATCGCGAGATCCGCCTCACGGCGCGCCTTGACCATCCACACGTCCTGGCGCTGCTCGACTCGGGCGAGGCTGATGGCCTGTTGTACTACGTCATGCCATACGTCGAAGGCGAGTCGTTGCGAGACCGACTGAAACGGGAAAAGCAACTCCCGCTAGAGGACGTGGTGCGCATCGCACGGCAGGTGGCGTCCGCGTTGGACTACACTCACCAACTCGGGATCGTGCACCGTGACATCAAGCCCGAGAACATCCTGCTTGTCGGCGACCACGCCCGCGTGGCGGATTTCGGGATTGCACGGATGGCTGCGGCGTCAGGCGGTGAGACGCTGACGCAGACCGGCGTCGCCATAGGAACGGTGGCGTACATGAGCCCCGAGCAGGCGTCGGGGGAGCACGGCGTAGACGGCCGCACGGATGTCTACAGCTTGGGATGCATCGTATTTGAGATGCTCGTTGGGGAGGCGCCGTACACGGGCCCCACCCCGCAAGCTGTCGTTGCCCGAAAGCTGCAAGGGCCCCTGCCGAGCATCCAGGTGGTGCGGTCGGCGGTGCCGCCAATGGTCGAAGGTGCGGTGGCCAAGGCGCTGGCGGTTGTCCCGGCCGACCGATACGCGACGGCCGGTCAGTTCGCCGCGGCGCTGGGCGGCGCCGCGGAGCCGGTGGCGACAACGGCCGTGGCGCGCCGGAGAGACGTCCAGCGGCTCGTTAGGTGGTGGAGCGCAGCGACGGTCGCGGTCCTTATTCTTGCGGCTGGCTGGTGGACCGCGGCACACCGGGGTGACTCGTCCGGGATCGAGTCGCTCGTGGTCCTGCCGCTGGAGAACCTCACGGGCGATTCCGCACAAGCGTACTTCGTCGATGGGATGCATGAAGCGCTGACGGCAGAACTCTCGCAGATCAGCGCCCTGAAAGTCATCTCACGAACCTCGGCGATGCGATACCGCGGGAGCGACAAACCGGCGCGCACGATCGCGCGCGAGCTCGGGGTCACCGGTCTTGTCGAGGGCTCGGTGGCTAGAGACGCCGACTCCGTGCGGATCACCGTGCAGCTGATTCACGGGCCCACTGACCGGCGCCTCTGGGGTCACCCGTTCACGCGTGAGCTTCGCGGCGTCCTCACCCTGCACACCGAAGTGGCCCGGGCGATCGCCGAAGAGATCAAGACCACCGTAACGCCTCGGGAGCGGGTTCGGCTGAGCGCCGACCGTCGGGTGAATCCTGTGGCGCTCGAGGAGTACTTGTTAGGCAGACACTTGTGGAATCAGCGAACACTTCGGCGAACGCGAGACGCCATACAGCATTTCCGCAATGCGCTGACCCACGACCAGGCGTACGCTCCCGCCCACTCCGCGCTCGGCGACGCCTACCTGTGGCTCGGCGAGCAGGGGGGCATGCCGCAGCAGGAGGGTTGTGCCCTGGCCTTAACGGCGATCAAGGACGCGTTGCAAGCGGACGAATCGCTGGCCGAGGCCCACGTAGCGATGGGCGCGTGGCAACTGAACTGCGCGTGGAACTGGCAAGAGGCGGAGCGGGAATTCCGGCGCGCGCTCGAGCTGAATTCGGGCTCCGCGGCGGTCCATCAGTATTATGGGCGGGCTCTCTCGCGCTTCACCAGGCGCTTCGACGAGGCCTTCTCTGAGCTCAAGCGGGCGAGGGAGCTCGACCCACTTTCTCCGACGATTCGGGCGTACCTTGGCCAGGGTTACCTATTTGCCCGCCAGTACGATACGGCGGGGCAGCAGTTACAGGAGGCGCTCGAGCTGAACCCCGAGCACGCCCTCCTGCTTCACAACCTTGGCGAGTTGTCCCTCGCGCAGGGCCGGTGGAATGACGCCGTCACCAACCTCGAGCGATCGCTGCAGCGTCCGGGAGACAAGAGCTCACACTATCTCGCGATGTTGGGTGCGGCCTACGCGAGAGCCGGTCGGCACAACGAGGCGCGTACAATCTTGGAAGAGCTGAACCGACGTGCGAGCGACGGCCTGGTCTCGGACTTCGACATGGCTGCCTTTCATGTCGCGCTCGGCGACGGCGATCGGTCACTCACACTGCTCGAACGAGGCTACGCGCGCAGAGACTACTGGCTGCCCGAAATGGCGGCGTGGCCCTGGTTCGATTCGCTGCGCACCAACTCCCGCTATCAGGCGCTACTGCGGAAAATGAACCTTCCGTGGGGGAGCCGTAACGGTGTGTCTTTCCACGAGTCACCACGAGGGGGCCTACATCAAACTCCGACTACCGCGCTGCCGATTTCCGGACCGTCGCTAAGCCGGACCCGCTGACTTGTTGTCGCGCGACGACGGGTTTGAGTTCTAGCACTTGACACCGGGTTACCACCCCCGTTCGCGTCATCGCGATTCGCCGGCGGTAGTCCGCCGGTCGACTCGTTAGGCGAGATGACGGTGGGTTCTGCCGCGCCAGCGGAGTTCGGTGGTCGGTGCGTCCTTCTAGCGGCTCACTGCCACCGATGACCTGACGTACCGTCGCGCGTGTCGGGACGGTGGTGGCTCAACCTGTCCGACGTCTTCTGGCAACTAGCCGTTCGAGCGCCCTCGACGCTTGACCGCCATGGTGGTAAGCCATAACTTACCGTTCGTGACGACTTACCAAGCCGACCCCTGCTGGACTGCCCTGGGCGACGCCACCCGACGTGCCATCTTCGAGCGAATCGCGGATCGGCCGCGCGCGGTCGTCGAGATCGCCCGGGAGCTACCTGTTAGCCGCCCAGCGGTCTCACAGCACCTGAAGGTCCTCAAGGACGCGGGTCTCGTAATCGACCATCCGGTTGGAGCCCGCCGCGTCTACAGTCTTAATCCCGTGGGCCTAGGTGCCCTTCGCGCCGACTTGGAGCGCTTCTGGAGCAGTGCCTTGTCCGGTTACAAGCGGGTCGTGGAACAGACCAACGAGGAGGAATCGTGAGCACACAGGCGACAGAGAAGTCCGTACGCCTACAGATCGTTGTCGAAGCGCCGATCGAGCGTGCATTCCGGGTCTTCACGGAGGAATTCGGTACGTTCAAGCCTCGCGAGCACAATTTGCTGGCGGTGCCGATCGCGGAGACGGTGTTCGAGCCGCGCGTCGGCGGTCATGTCTACGACCGCGGAGTCGACGGGAGCGAGTGCCGCTGGGCCCGGGTCCTGGCCTACGAGCCGCCTGACCGAGTTGTGATCAGCTGGGACATCAGCCCGCAGTGGCAGCTCGAAACCGATCTCGCGAAGACGAGCGAGGTCGAGGTGCGCTTCACCTCCGTGACTCCGAAGCACACCCGGGTCGAGCTCGAGCACCGGAACCTCGAGCGGCACGGCGATGGTTGGGAGAACGTGCGCGAGGGTGTTGCGGGCGATGGCGGCTGGCCGCTGTATCTGCAGCGCTACGCGGAGCAGCTTGCAAAGAGCGTCTGAGGGATAACGAACGGCCGCGGGTGAGGGTGCCCGCGGCCGCCGTACCATCCCGAGCGAGTAACGCCCTCATTTACTTGTGAGCTTCATGCGGTTCCTTGCCGCGTAGAATTCGGTAACCCCCGTCAGGATACCTACCGTCCACGTGGGCGATCTCTGAGACGCCACGGCGAATGTTGCCGCCCTCGATCACGACGACGAGACCGACCGCCTCCGCGACGAGCGCTGCCTGTGGAGGCACATTCGCTCGCTGCGCGAGGCGGTCAAGCCTGAACAACGCGCCTTCGGCTGAGGACGCGTGAACACTGGCGATCCCTCCCGGGTGGCCGCTCGCCCAGGCATCGAGGAGATCGAGAGCCTCGGCGCCGCGGACCTCCCCGACGATTATCCGATCAGGACTCGTCCGGAGTGTGTTCCTCACGAGGTCAGCGAGCGTCACGCGCCCGTTGGTTCGCAGCGCGAGGTGATCGCTGGCGGCGCACTTTCAGTTCAACCGTTGACCTGGTAGCCGCTACCTAACGCGTCGTTGCTGCTAGGCGTCATCGGCCAGGTCACGAGGGGCATGGAGGTTTAACCAAATCGCCGCGTGCGTAAAGCGGTCACACTGAGACGTCGGACAGCTCCTTTACCGGAGTCGGATCCGGCGTCAGGCGAAGAACGTTGCGGAGACGTTCCACGACGTCGTCGATCTCAGCTTCTGTGGTGCCGCGGCCAACGCTGAAGCGAATGGCGCCCATGCCAACCTCGAGCGGAACGCCCATCGCCGCGAGCACAGGCGAAAGCTCGACGCTCCCGGAGTGACACGCGGCACCGGTGGACGCGGCGACTCCGTCGAGGCGCGCGAGAATGTCGGCGCCGATTCGCCCGACGAAGCTGACGTTGAGGGTGGTGGGCAGGCGCAACGACGGATGGCCGTTGAGCACGACGGCGTCGCCGAACGCGTCACGGAGCTTCGTCCACAGGCGGTCGCGCAGCTTGCGAGCTCTTTGACTGTGATCATCGGACATCGCGAGCGCACACGCCGCGCCGAGACCGGTTGCGAGCAGCACACTCTCTGTCCCCGCCCGCCGACCACGCTCGTGCTGCGCGCCGTGTATCAGCGGCTCGAGGACGACCCCTCGCCGCACGTAGAGGGCGCCGACTCCTTTCGGTCCGTAGAACTTGTGCCCGACCACCGACAGCAAGTCGACGCCGAGGTCATCCGCCCTGGTCGGAATCTTTCCGACCGTCTGCGCAGCATCCGTGTGAACGAGCACGTCGCGCTCGCGAGCGATGCGCGCGATCTCCTCGATCGGCTGGATCGTTCCGACCTCGTTGTTCGCGTGCATGATCGACACGAGCACCGTGCGCGGTGTGATCGCGCGGCGAACGTCATCGGCGTCGACCCGCCCCGTCCCGTCGACGCCCAGGTACGTCACCTCGGCCCCGAAGCGCTCGAGAAAGCGACAGGGCTGGAGCGTGGCCGGGTGTTCGACCCGGGTCGTGATGATGTGGTTTGCGCCGCCGCGAGCGGCGAAGAACGCGCCTTTGATCGCCAGGTTGTTGGCTTCGCTGCCGCCGCTGGTGAAGACGATTTCCTCGGGAGTACACCCAAGTAGGGCGGCGACCTGACCTCGGGCCGCCGCCAGCGCGGCGTGAGCTGGCGGGCCAGCCCAGTGCGTGCTCGACGGATTCCCATAGTGCGACTCCAGCAGCGGACGAATCGCCGCCGCGACCTCCCGAGCGATTGGCGTACTCGCATTGAAATCGAGATAGATCGGCGTTGACACTGCAATCTCCATGATGTTCAGGTAACTACACGGTCACGTTAGGCAGAGAAGCCGTTGACGCAGGCGCGGCCGTTTCGTGTGACAACGTCTCCGGCATACGAACGCCCGCGACGATTCCGGACACGAGCGTCAGGCCTCCGACGCCAGCAATCGCCCAGTGCAGGCCGAACACGTCAGCCATGGCTCCGGCCAACAGGGCGCCGACCGCGTACCCCAGGTCGCGCCACAGCCGGTAGACCCCGACGGCCGACCCACGCCACGATGGATGTGCAACGTCACCGACCGCTGCGAGCAATGCCGGATACACCATCGCGGTGCCGACACCTAACGCGACGGCGCACAGCAGCCACGCACGGAAACCGGCTACGCCGACCATCGCGATCAGCGCGACACCCTGCACGAGCATCCCCCCAGCGATCAGCCCCTTTCGCCCGACGCGGTCGCTCAGCGACCCGGTCCAAAGCTGCGTGACGCTCCATACCGCGGGGTAGATGAACGTGAGCAGCGCGATCTTGCCTAACGTAAGGCCTCCAGCCGCGAAGAAGATCGGGAAGAGTCCCCACGCGAGGCCGTCGTTCAGGTTGTTGACGAGCCCCGCCTGGCAGATGCTGAAGAGTGCCCTGTCCCGCCAGATCGAGCGGGCGAGCAAGCTGCGGACGCTCGGCGCCGACCCACCGGAATTCCCATGGCTGCGGTCTCGGTCTCGAATCGCCGCTTCGTGGCGCGCATGACCAGCCGTTTCGCGGACGAAGACGAGCGATAGGGCGAGGCCGAGCGCAACGAAGACAATCCCGAGGTAGAACGGCTCCGGGCGCAGTCCAGCGCGCTCGGCAATCATTCCGGAGGCTAACGCCGAAAGCGCGAGCGCGACGTAACCGGCAAATTCGTTGAGTCCCATGGCAAAGCCGCGCCGTAACGGACCGACCAGGTCGATCTTCATCACCACCGTCGTCGACCAGGCGAGCCCCTGATTCACGCCGAGGAGCACGTTTGCTACGATGATCCACGACCACGAGGGTGCCCACATGACGAGGAACGGAACGGGCACGCCGAAGAGCCACCCAGCGACCAGGACCCGCTTCCGGCCGAACCGATCGCCGAGGTGACCGGCGAGGAGGTTGGTAACGGCTTTGACGACGCCGAACGTCGCGATGAACGAGAGCGCGGCGCTCCGCGATGCGAGCCCGAAGTCGTGTTCGGCGAGGAGTGGTAACACTGTGCGCTCGAGGCCGACCGTGGCGCCCACGAACGCGTTGACCGCGACGAGCAGCCAGAACTGCCGCCAGTTCGCGCGGAGACCTAGGGTGACCCGCGTCGCGAGGACCGCCGACATCGTCGGTTCAGCGTCGTCGACGGTCATCGCTGATCTCGATCACGGCCGAGCGTAACTGCATGGTTCGGCCGCCGCTAACAAAAACGGTGAGAAATTTCCCGCTCGGGAGGCCCGCCAATCCCTGGGTCTCTCCGCCCTGCACGTACCGGCCGGTGAAGCCCTCGAGCTGGAGCGGGCGACCGGGATTCTTGCCGAGCGGGCAGACGGATGCCGTGTCCAGCGGAACACTCGTTAGGAACGTCACCCCGCCATCGACCGACGCGCTCACGGTGGCCCGAAAACAGAGATCGTCGGGATCCGCACGCCGATCGTTCCACGTCACCGCCACGACTCCGCGATCGTTCACGGCGATCTGTGGGGTACTGTGATTCGCCTTGCCCACATCGTCGTTTACCGTGACCGGCGATCCCCAGGTTCGGCCAGTGTCACTGGATGCGACGACCATGACTTGCAAACGATCGTCGACCGCCGTGAGAAATGCCACGTAGAGCCGGCCCCGATATGGGGACGCGCTCGCGGTGTCCATCACCAACCGCGCGACGGCGAGCGACTTCAGCATCTTGAGCTCGTCACCCTTGTTGCCGTAGACAACTGACGCGGCCGCTGCAACCGGCTCGTTGAATGTGCGACCGCCGTCGGTCGAGCGGAGCACCCAGATGTGATTCTTGATCGTCGCGGGGTCGGTCACCGGCGCGTCGTGCGCCATGAACGAGGCGAGCAGGTCGCCGTTCGGTGCGACGAGAAGCCCGCCGGGGACGTGGATGATCGACGTGGTCGGATCTGGGAGCATGAGGCGTGGCGCCTCGAACGTCGTCCCACCGTCCGTGGACCGAGCCAGCGCGAGTCCATCGCTCGCCCGGTGGCCGAACACGCGAATGGGGGTCTTCGCCAGTGCGTACACCGTGTCTGACGCGTTAGGTGCCGGGCGGACTGCGAGGTATTCCCGGTCATAGGATCGCCCCGGGACTATGGCCGGCCCCTGCCACGTCAACCCGCCGTCACGGGATCGCCAGACGCGAAACGGGTTGATCGTGGCGAACAGTGCTGTCCCCTCATCGGCGAACGCGGCAATCGGATCTCCACCGGGAAAGCTTTGTTCCAATGCAGAATGTGTAGCCCGCCGCCAGCTATGGCCGCCGTCGAACGTGGTGTATGCAACCGACTGTCCGCCGCCGTCGGCAAGGCTAACCGCGATCGCGTGTGAAGCGTCGCGCGGATCGACGACCAGCCACGGCTCGGCGTGATTGACTCCCGGCGCATCTGCCGTGACCGTTCCGGCGGGCCTAACGACTATCGTCGGCGAGAGGCGCGTCTCCTGCGAGCGCGAAGCCATCCCCGTGAACATTCCGGCGACTCCGACGGCCAGCCAAATCCGCCGGTCCGTCCGGGAAGTAGTTGGCTTCCGCGCACGAAGCGCCTGTGTTGTCAGCACGTCACGCGCACCACTTACGCAGGCGTGGACCCTGGCGCCAACCAGACGGTCGGCTTGAGTGCCACCGCCGGTGCCCCGCCCGTCAGCGCGAGTCCCAGGTTCGCACGACGAATCTCCGCCGCGCCTGCGGGCCTCGGCGGTATCTCCCGCAACATGAACGCGACGAATTCCTCACGGTTGCCAATCGCGAACGCTCGGTTGAACCGTCGCTCGAACCCGATGGTCGAGAATGGCGTTGCACTGAGGCCTCGGCCACAAACCGAGCCGGAGAACGCGCCCGGCATTACCTGCACGTGATCACCGAGCCCGCGCAAACGCTCGGCACTCTCGAAGAGCGCCTGCGCGCCCTCCTCCGCGGTTGAGGCGAGCTCGGTACGACCCATGTCGCCAACCATCAGGGTGTGTCCCGTGAAGACGAGCCACGGCTCGGGCGCACGCGTTCGATCTGTGACGACGAGAGCGATGTGCTCCGGGGTATGACCCGGGACGTGCCACACCTCGGCGACGACGTTGCCGATCTCGAGCCGATCGCCGTCTCGTACCCGCGTGAACGGGAACCGCGCGTCGGCGTCGGCGTGGAGCACGTACTCGGCGCCGGCGGCCACGGCGAGCTCACGACTGGCCGATCGGTGATCGGCGTGCACATGCGTATCAACGATGTAGCTAATCGGCGTGTTGGTCTCCGCTGCGATACGGAGGTACGGCTCGGGCTCGCCAACTGGGTCGACGACCATTGCTTTCCGTTTACCGGCACAACCCACGAAATACGACGCGGCGACGGGGTCCGTATGAAGGAGTTGGCGGACGATCATGAGAGCTCTCTTCTTAGGCGCCGAGGGCGATTGGGAGTCCAGCATCACGCCACGCGGGCAACCCATCGTCGGTGCGCCGCGCGCGGAATCCGTGCTGGCGAAGGAGCGTGACCGCCTCGAGGGAGAAGACACAGTACGGCCCGCGGCAATAGGCGATGATCTCGCGACGCTTCGGCAACTCTCGCAGCCGCCGCTTCAACTCGGAGACCGGAATTGACACGGCACCCGGGATGTGACCGGCCTCGTACTCGTCGGCGGGCCGTACATCGATGACGGTTACGTTACCGTCGCGGACCAGCTTCCGGAGTTCAGCTTGTGTCACCGGCTCCAGCTCATCGCGGTCATCGATGTACTGGCGAGCGACCTGCTCGACTTCGGCGAGTCGCCGCTGCCCGAGACGCTGCAGGTCGCGAACGAATCGCCCGACGTCGCCGTCGGCGAGGCGATAGTAGATGTAGGTGCCGTCCCGACGGGTCTCGACGAGTCGCGCCTGCCGTAGCACGCGGAGGTGTGCGCTGACGTTCTTAATGGTCGCGGCGGAATGTTCCGCTAACGCTTCGACCGTCTTCTCACCCTGGGCGAGCAGGTCGAGCAGCTCGATCCGTACCGGGCTTCCGAGCGCGTGTCCGATGCGGGCGAACTGGGCGTAGAGAGGGTCTTTGAGCTCGCGGTGGGTCATTGGTCCTCTTGTGCTAATATTCGTGTGATCTGTAGAATATAAGAAAGATGGCGCGCGTCAAGCATGTATCATCTGCCGCATGCATCGGGAACTTTCCGGAATCCGCTGCGTCCCTTCCCACTGGAGCCGCGACCCGGCTTCGGCCTCCCCGCGATTGGGCCGGGCGGCCATTCCGTCCATCACAGAGGGTTTCTTCATGAAGCAGATCGCACTCGCCGTACTGGCGGTGGGCCTGGCTCAGTCGCAGCTCCGGGCGCAGGACTCCGCGTCCGAGCACGCCAGCGCGGTCGTCGTTCCGCCCGGCACCGCGAAGTACGGTGCCGCACCTGGCATCCTTCCGCCCGGCGCCAAGCTGGCCGTTCTCGAGGGTGATCCGACCAG
>Ga0307408_100002503_pt1 | contig 12854 bp, 11 predicted proteins | sample 322Cmetagenome_FD_202116 | JGI IMG/M metagenome (GOLD analysis project Ga0307408, IMG submission 202116) | Maize rhizosphere microbial communities from greenhouse at UC Davis, California, United States - 322HYB-C-3 | ecosystem: Host-associated > Plants > Roots > Rhizosphere > Soil | place... | reverse complement strand
TGAGGCTGAGTTTGAAGCGTAGTGAAAAAGAGTTCATAACCAATTGATTCCTTGAGGGCGTCGCTTATTTCAGCCTAGTAGCTTGTCGTCTGTTTGCACGCAATCTGGCGAAATAATCTATCGGCATGGTGTAGAATTGCCGCCACTTTTTACCCGTTCCGCTTTACGACCTAACCATCGAGAAGTCCAATATGCCAACCGTGATCCGCCAACAAGACCTGATCGACAGCGTCGCCGACGCGCTGCAATTTATCTCCTATTACCACCCCGTTGATTTCATTCAGGCCGTACATCAAGCCTATGAGCGCGAGCAGAGTAAAGCAGCTAAAGATGCGATGGCGCAGATCCTCATCAACTCGCGCATGTGTGCCATGGGTCATCGCCCGATTTGCCAGGACACAGGTATAGTCACTGTATTTGTTACCGTGGGTATGGATGTGCAGTGGGACGCGCAAATGAGCCTCACCGATATGGTCAACGAAGGTGTGCGGCGTGCATATATGAATCCCGATAACGTATTGCGTGCATCTATCCTTGCCGATCCTGACGGCGCGCGCAAAAACACTGGCGACAACACTCCCGCCGTTATTCACTACAACGTAGTCCCCGGCAATACTGTTGACGTACATGTAGCGGCCAAAGGCGGTGGATCTGAAGCGAAAACCAAATTTGCAATGCTGAACCCGTCTGATTCTGTAGTGGATTGGGTGTTAAAAGTAGTTCCCGAAATGGGCGCTGGTTGGTGTCCACCGGGCATGCTTGGGATTGGTATCGGCGGCACGGCGGAAAAAGCCATGTTGCTTGCGAAAGAAGCATTGCTTGATCCGGTTGATATTCAAGAACTGCAAGCGCGCGGTGCAAAAGATCGCTACGAAGAATTGCGTATCGAGCTGTACGACAAAGTAAATCGCCTGGGCATTGGTGCCCAAGGTTTGGGCGGTTTGACTACCGTGCTCGATGTGAAAATAAAAGATTACCCAACCCACGCCGCCAACAAAGCGGTTGCCATCATTCCTAACTGCGCGGCTACCCGCCATGCGCATTTTGTGCTGGATGGTTCAGGCCCGGCGCTGCAAACTCCGCCAGCGTTGGAGGACTATCCGGAAATCAGCTGGGATGTGGGTGACAGCGTGCGCCGCGTTAATCTCGACACCTTAAAGCCTGAAGATGTGTTGGATTGGAAAACCGGCGAAACCGTATTGCTGTCTGGCAAAATGTTGACCGGCCGCGATGCTGCGCATAAAAAGATGACTGATATGCTGGCCAAGGGTGAAGAGCTGCCGGTGAGCATGAAAGGACGCTTCATTTATTATGTCGGCCCGGTTGATCCCATCCGCGACGAAGTGGTTGGCCCTGCTGGCCCCACTACGGCAACCCGGATGGATAAATTTACCCGCACTATGCTGGAACAAACCGGCTTGCTGGGCATGATCGGTAAATCCGAGCGCGGCCCGGCGGCGATTGAAGCGATTCGCGATAATAAATCGGTGTATTTAATGGCAGTTGGTGGCGCCGCTTATCTGGTTGCACAGGCCATTAAATCCGCCAAAGTATTGGGCTTCCCTGAATTGGGCATGGAAGCGATTTATGAATTTGACGTCAAAGATATGCCAGTGACCGTCGCGGTGGATTCGCGCGGCGAATCCGTGCACAACACTGGCCCGAAAATCTGGAAAGCAAAAATTGAAGAAGGTATCGTACAAGTGCAATAAATAGCATTATGTAATCTCCTGTAATATTTTTCGTTCCAATAAAAAAACCGGCAATGAATAACTGCTGGTTTTTTTATTTCTAAAAATAAATTTTAATAGGGAATTGTGATAAAAAAACTACCATTCAGCATTTCTGTTTATCATTTCCTTGATCTGCGTTAACTCTTTCATTGCTCCTATATAAAAAAATCATCAAACCTTTGGCAAATAAAGCAAGCTGAAATAAACCTGCTACTTTTAAATAATCGTGTTTTGATCCCGGCCCTTTCTTTGGCGATCAGCATGCTTTACGTGCCATGGAATCAATGGAGTTGGATGCACTTATGCAGGTGAAATCTCTTTGGCTAATAATCATCGCCTTGTTAGGTGGGGGCTTATTGGCGATCTTTCTTCATCCGTTGGCTGGTCCGGTATTTGTATCTGCTGTATTAGGCTATGCCTTGGTGTCGGTTGATAATAATAAATCTGCAAACCCTATTCAGGATCAAGCCACTTCACCAGACAATGCGCCCGTAGTGCTCAGCGAAACCAGTATGGTTATCAATGATGTTGTGCAGGAAAGCATGAGTAATCTGGTTGCACAAATTGGAATTCAATCCGATGCGGTTAATACCCTCGCTACTGCGTTTCAACGTATAGAAAGCTTGTTGAGTGAGCAACAAAATAGTGTGAAAAGTTTATTGCATGATACTGGTGAAGATAATAGCCAAGATGCCATTTCCCAGCGAATGAGTAATTTTGCCGATAGTACCTACGAACTGTTAAATCGTTTTGTGGATACCACAGTAATTATGAGTGCTTCATTTATGGAGCTGGTAGAAAAGGTCGGTTCGATATCAGAAAAAATGCCGCAGGCGTTAAAAGCGTTACAAGACATTGACCAGATTGCATCGCAGACCAATTTATTGGCACTAAATGCTGCTATTGAAGCAGCTAGAGCCGGTGAAAGTGGTAGGGGGTTCGCTGTTGTTGCGGATGAGGTGCGTGCACTTTCAAACCGATCAGTCGGATTTAGTTTGGCAATTCAGACGCAGCTGCGTGAAATAGCTGTGGGTATCGATGATTTGAAGGATACGGTGAGCGAAGTGGCGTCGCAAGATATGACGTATGTTTTACAAGTAAAAGCTAAAATGAAACTGGTCAGCGATAATTTAATTCAAAGGGCGGAGCGAGATCAGCAAGTCACCAGACAGATGGAGCCAATTGTCTCCGATTTAGTCTGTCAACTGCATAATGCTATACGCGCGCTGCAATTTGAAGATATGTCAACCCAAAATATACGCCACACAATCCAGCGGTTAGAAGAGTTAATTCCGATTGCCGCCTCATTGGCTGCGCCTAACAATAATTTTTCACGTCTAATAGACGAGCTAACCCGCTATAAAGAAGCCAGTGCTCGCCAAAAACATAACCCGGTATCGGCCAGCTCGGTAGAAAGTGGCTCAATAGATTTTTTCTAGAAAAAGGTAGTGGAGAATTATATGACCTATGCAGCAACCATTAAAATGCCAAAACGTTTTGATTATTCATCCAGTGCGGAGTTCAATGCAAAAATTGCCGATGCGCTAAACAACATCGGGACTATTACCTTGGATTGCATTGAACTGGAATACATTGATAGCGCAGGTATAGGTTTATTGGTTATGTCACACAAAAAGGCGCAAGCCCGGCAGTCAAAATTGGCAATGGTCAATTTAAAAACAGCACCAAAAGAAATTTTGCAGTTAGCCAATTTGCAGAAAATTATTGATATCAGTTAAGTGAATAGCCTGCATAGGTAAATTGGTTGAACGCGACTGAATGGATTGGATTATGAGCAACCACGCAAAGGTACTATTACCGAATCAATTTGATTACGGTTACCACAAAGAATTCCAGCGGCAATGTACAGAGTACATTGATGACGCTGCTATAGATGGGATTGTGTTTGATTTTAGCCGTGTTGAATATTTAGATAGCGCTGCGCTTGGAATGATGCTGATGTGGCAGCGGCGCGCTGCTGCTGCGAATAAAAAAATGATGATTAAAGGAGCTAAGGGTGCTACTGCGCAAATACTGGCGATGGCAAATATGCAAAGGATTTTTGAGTACATCTGATCATCATGAATGACCATCCAACTACGTCACATCGTTACATTCTGGTCGTTGATGATGACGAGTTCCTCAATGAACTTTTCTGCCAATTTTTGCAAACCAAAGGGTTTAATACCTGCTCTGCTTATAGTGTTGCTGCTGCTATGCAGTTACTAAAGTCAGGGGCTGAAGTGGATTTGATTTTGCTGGATTATCAGTTGACCGATGGGAACGGTTTGGAGCTGTTATCCAATATCAATAATCATGAATCGCTGCAGCATCCTCCCGTCATTATGATTAGTGGCAATGAGGATGCCATTTTTTTAGAGAACTGTTTCGCCTGTGGTGTGGACGACTACATTATTAAGCCTGTCAATTTATCGCTTCTGGCATTAAAAGTGGCGGCACTCATTAATTCAGTGGCGATGCAGCGGGTTATCAGTCAGCAAAATGCCGAATTGGAACACTTTAAACGCGAGGCAGAGCGTGAGGAGTCGATTGCAAAATTTACCTATGAATATTTGCTACGCCAAAATAGTGAAGCCATTAATGGCGTATCCATGTGGTTAAAATCGTCGTCGTCCTTCAGTGGTGATATCGCCTTGGCCAAAGTATCGCCTGGTGGTGACCTTTATTTTTTATTGGCCGACGCTACCGGCCATGGATTATCTGCGGCTATTACCGTCATGCCCGTTGTATCCATTTTTAATAGCATGGTTGCAAAAGGGTTTCATATTCAACCCATAGTGACGGAAATCAATAGAAAATTAATTCGTGATACTCCCCAGGATCGATTTGTCGCTGCAATCCTGATTCAAATGCATCAAGAGCGAAAAGAAATTGATGTCTGGAATGGTGGTATGCCGACGGCCTATTGGGTAGATCAAGGTGAGGTGCTGCAAGCTTTTCGTTCGCAGCATATGGCGCTGGGGATTTTAGAGGAGGATATGTTTGATGCAAATGTCATTACCTGCGATTTCCCGGGGCGGGGAGCCATTATTGCGTATAGCGACGGGTTGATTGAGGAGGTAAATGATGACGGTAATTCATTTTCATCCGCACGGGTGGATGAGCTTGTAAGAACTCACCGTGGAAATTTGCAGTCGGTATTGATCGAGGCATTAAGAGAATACACGGGACGTGACCAATACAAAGATGATGTGTCTATTTGTATGCTGGAGCCGGAAACCATATTTGCCAGCTGCGGACAACAATTGCAAAACAATATCGGCCGCGGTTTTGTGCAGGAAGATATAGGTGATTTTTCATGGAGTGTAAAAATATCGGGTAAGAAGATAGCATCTTGCGAAATCCCCCCCCTGTGCAACAAATTTTTGCAATATTTAGGAATTAACCAGGTTTTTTGCCAAATTATTTTTCTTGTTGTCAGTGAAATGGTCAGTAATGCGATTGATCACGGTGTGCTGAAGCTGGAATCCTCAATGAAAGAAGGTGAGGGTGGTTTCAATCATTACTTTAATGAACGCGAAAAGCGACTTTCCCGGTTAACTGATTCGGATTTTATTGAATTGCGTCTTATATGGCAGGAAAGTGAAGAGCGACCTAATCTCGAAGTAAGCGTGCGGGATAGTGGTGATGGTCATAATTTTCACAGCGCGAAAGACGTATTTGATTCAGATTTTTCTGGTCGTGGATTGAAATTGATCCGCAATTTGGCCCAGTGTGTTGAAATATATCCGCCCGGCAATTTCATCAAAGCCATAATCGGTCCGTCATAATGGATATCGTTTTACCTAGTTCACAGGATAATTGTTATGAGTAAGCATGTATTAATTGTGGATGATTCCGTCTCTGTCAGGCAAATGGTGGAAGCCACCCTCAAGTCTGCAGGTTACACGGTGACCGCGGCTAAAGATGGCTTGGAGGCATTTAATTTATGCAAAACCAAAACTTACGATTTTGTGTTGACTGACCAAAATATGCCGAATATGGATGGCCTCACCTTAATTAAATCATTGCGCGGATTGCCCACCCATACACGTACACCCATCGTAATGCTAACTACAGAAGCAAGCGATGCAATGAAAGCCCAAGGGCGCGCAGCGGGAGCCACTGGCTGGATGGTTAAGCCATTTGACCCAACTAAGTTACTGGAAATTGCTAAAAAGGTTATGGGGTAATTCTATGTAGGGACGCCGCTTGCTGCGCCCAATGATCTACACGGAAATGACAAGGGCGCAGCAAGCGGCGCCCCTACGGAAATGTTGAAGGTATTGCGAAGGATATGAGAAATGTCGATTGACATGAAACAATTCCATGCGGTTTTTTTCGAGGAGAGCCAGGAGCACCTCGATGAAATGGAACAGCTGTTACTGGAGCTGGATGTAGCTAATCCCGATAGCGAAATGCTGAATAGCATTTTTCGTGCGGCGCATTCCATTAAAGGTGGCAGCGGCATTTTTGGTTTTGATGCGCTGACGAGCGTGACCCATATCATGGAGAGCCTGCTCGATAAAATTCGTCAGGGAAAAATGGCGATTACAAAGGACATGGTGGATTTATTTTTAAGCTCTGTCGATCAACTTAAAGAAATTCTTCGCTGTTATCACACTGGCGAAGAGTTAAATTGGAGTGGTGTATATGAGCAAACAAAAAAGCTGGAATTGGTTACAGCCGGTAATGCATCAGGGGTCTCCGCAATAAAAAACGACAACCAGGATGGCTATGGTTTTTTTAGTGCAATTGAACCTGAGGCAGAAGCGGAGAGTTATGGGTTCTTTGACGAGCCAGTAAAATCGGGCTCCGCGCAAGCTGCACCTTTGCAAGACGAATCTTTCGGTTTTTTTGACGATCTTCCTGCAACTGAATCGGCTTCCTTATCTCTCTCTTCGCCAGGCCAGGCAATTGATGATTATTTTGGTTTTTTTGAAGATCCTTCCTCCTCCGTCTCCACGATACATTTACCTGCAGTCTCCTCGCTGGCAATAGATGAGCCTGTTTCGACAACCCCGATAGATTTAGTACAGCATCTTCCGTCGGTAGAAAAAAGCCCAGCTGCATCTTCACCAAAAGTAAAAAGCAGCGAGACAGTCAGTGTTGAAAGTTCTTCTATTCGGGTGGATGTTGCCAAGGTTGACCAGCTAATCAATCTGGTTGGTGAAATTGTGATTACCCAATCCATGATGAGCTTGTTGGGGAAAAGTTTAGAAGGGGCAATGGCGGAAAAATTTCAGGCAGTGGCCAATGAACTGGAGCGCAATACCCGTGAAATCCAGGAGGCGGTAATGTCTATCCGCATGCTGCCGGTATCCTTTGTATTTAACCGCTTTCCGCGAGTGGTACGCGACTTGTCCAGCAAGCTTGGGAAACAAATCGATTTGATTATTGAGGGCGGCGAAACCGAACTGGATAAAGGGCTGACAGAGAAATTGGTCGATCCATTAACACACCTGGTGCGCAACAGCATTGATCATGGAATCGAATCGGCTGACGTGCGCCGCGAACGCGGTAAAAACCCTACCGGTACTGTGGTTCTGCGTGCAGCGCAACAAGGGGGCAATATTGTGATCAGCATCAGTGATGATGGTGGCGGATTGAATCGCGAGCGTATTTTGGAAAAAGCGCGCGAGAATAATATTGTTGTGAGTGAGAACCCTAAAGATGAAGAGGTATGGCAATTAATTTTTGCACCGGGTTTTTCTACCGCCGCAGCGGTTACCGATGTCTCTGGGCGCGGAGTGGGTATGGATGTTGTAAAACGCAATGTGCAAAGTTTAGGTGGGCGCATTGATATTGAATCCCGTGCCGGGCAGGGCGCTACTTTTACCATCCATCTGCCGCTTACCCTCGCTATTGTTGATGGCATGTGCGTTTCAGTGGGAGAGCAAACTTTTATCATACCGCTGGTGCATATCGTTGAATCCATGCAGCCCGCTGCCAAGGATATAAAAACATTAGCTGGCGATGACCAGTTGTTGCATGTTCGCAATGAATACTGGCCAATTTTACCGCTCTATAAAGTCATGCAGCTAGACCCGCAGTTTACCGATGTCAACAAAGGCATAGCCGTGTTAATTGAAACGAATAAATACCGTTTTGCATTATTTGTTGACGGTTTGGTTGGTCAGCAACAAGTGGTGATAAAAAGCCTTGAGCAGCATTACAAACGGGTACAGGGTATTGCCGGGGCAACCATTATGGGCGATGGCAGTGTCGCCCTGATTGTAGATGTGGAATCGCTTGCGTTAACCGTCAATAACGTCCTGCAGTTGGCCACAGCGGTGTGATTGTTTTGGGAACAGGCGTTCAGAAATAAACGAAGTAATAATGTCGGGAAAAAATGATGGCAGCAGATGCACAGGAATTCTTAACCTTCACGCTCGGCGATGAGCATTATGCACTCGATATTTTAACCGTAAAGGAAATTCGCGGTTACGAGTCGGTGACTAAAATAGCCAATGCACCGCCTTTTATTAAAGGTGTTATCAATTTGCGTGGCGACATAGTTCCGATTGTGGATTTACGTATTAAATTTAATGTGGGCAATGTTACCTACGATGAATTTACTATCGTGATTGTATTGCACATTCGCAGCCGCATTGTCGGCATAGTGGTGGATGGTGTTTCCGATGTAGTGAGCCTGGATAAAGAACAATTGCGGCCACCACCGGATTTTGGTGTTGCATTTAACAGCCGCTATTTATTGGGGTTAGCAACAGTCAATGAGCAAATGATTATTTTGGTGGATATTAATGAGCTGATATCGAGTGAAGAACTCGGCTTGTTTGATTCACCTGAAGCAACTGGCACAAGTGCATAAGGAGCAAGTTCAATGAATATTATCAGTATGTTTAATGCAGGTTCGAGCAACAAACAAATCAAAGTGGATGAGCGTGAATACGAAAACATGCGCGGCCAAATGGCGGCGATCAACCGTGTTCAGGCCGTCATTGAATTTGCACTGGATGGCACTATCCTCAATGCCAATAAAAATTTTCTTGAGGCAATGGGTTACAGCATCGATGAAGTTCGAGGTAAGCACCACAGCATGTTTGTTGATCCCGTATATAGATCCAGCCAGGAGTATCGCTTATTTTGGGATCGCCTTGGGCGGGGTGATTTTGAAGCAGGCCAATACAAACGCATAGGTCGCGGTGGCAAAGAGGTATGGATACAAGCGAGTTACAACCCGATTCTTAATGCCGATGGCCGTCCTTTCAAAGTGGTGAAATATGCAACGGATATTACTGCCGAGTCTATTAAAAAAATTAACTCGGAACAGCAAATGAACCGTATTTTGGGCGCATTGAATTCTACCTCATCCAATGTGATGGTGGCTGATCCTGAACGCAACATCATTTACATGAACAAAGCAGTGGAAAAAATGTTACGCGCGGTTGAGCCTGATCTACGCAAAGCATTGCCGCATTTTTCAGTGGATAAGGTGCTGGGCAGTAATATTGATATTTTTCACCGCAACCCCTCCCATCAAATGCAGTTGCTTGCCAACCTGCGCGACACCTACGCGAGTGAAATTACGGTAGCGGGCATTGTATTTCGCTTAATTGTAAATCCCATTTTTGCTGACTCCGGTGAGCGTTTGGGTACAGTTGTGGAATGGATCGATCGTACCAAAGAGGTGGCAGCAGAGAATGAGTTAAGCCGCATTTTAGGCGCGCTGGAAACGACCACTACCAATGTGATGATTGCCGACACGGAACGTAAAATTATTTACATGAATAAATCCGTTGAAACTATGTTGCGTGTGGCGGAGGCGGACCTTCGCTCGGTATTGCCGCATTTCTCAGTGGATAAAATTGTGGGTAGTAATATTGACGTGTTCCATAAAAATCCTATGCACCAGATGAAATTATTAGAGAATCTGACAACCACTTATACATCGAATATCGTTGTAGGCAAACGCCATTTCCGGTTGGTGGCTAACCCCATTTTTAGTAAAACCGGTACCCGCTTGGGTTCGGTAGTTGAATGGCTGGATCGAACACTTGAAGTGGCAGTAGAAACAGAGGTGAACAAAATAGTGGAGGCTGCCGCTGCCGGAAATTTCAATGAGCGTATTACCACTGAAGGCAAAGAAGGTTTCTTTCTGAAATTGGCGGAAGGATTAAACAGTTTGGTCACCACTGCTGATAAAGGCCTTAATGATGTGGCGCGTGTATTGGGCGCAGTGGCTAAAGGCGACCTGACTGAACGTATTGAGGCTGATTACTCTGGCACCTTTGGCGATTTGAAAAATTATTGCAATGAAACGACGGAAAGCCTTAGCAAAATGTTGAGCGATATTCGCAGTGCGGCTGATATGATTTTTACCGCATCGAGCGAAATTGCACAGGGTAATGCCGACCTTTCCAGTAGGACTGAGCAGCAGGCGGCGAATCTGGAAGAGACTGCATCTTCAATGGAAGAAATTACGTCCACAGTGAAATTAAATGCGGATAACGCCAAGCAGGCGAATGTGTTGGCGGAGCAGGCATCTACAGTGGCGATTGACGGCGGTGCCTTGATCCAGCAAGTGGTGTCCACTATGAATGCCATTAATGAATCAGCGCGGAAAATTTCCGACATTATTGGTGTGATAGATGGTATTGCCTTCCAGACAAATATCCTTGCCTTGAATGCGGCAGTGGAAGCCGCGCGCGCGGGTGACCAGGGGCGCGGTTTTGCGGTGGTGGCATCGGAGGTGCGCACCTTGGCGCAGCGCTCGGCTAATGCGGCAAAAGATATTAAGGCGCTGATTTCGGATTCGGTGCAAAAAATTGATAGCGGCAATCAGTTGGTGGGTAAGTCGGGTGACACCATGAAAGAAATTGTCAGCTCCATTAAACGGGTGAATGACATTATGGCGGAAATTGCGGCGGCTTCCGCCGAGCAATCTACCGGCATTGAAGAGGTGTCTACTGCGGTTTCACAAATGGATGAAATGACCCAGCAAAATGCCGCCTTGGTTGAACAAGCGGCGGCGGCAGCAGAAAGTTTGCAAGCGCAAGCTGACCAATTAACCCGCAATGTGGCGCAATTCCGTCTGGATGAATCGCAAGTAGAAACGGCACCGGCCCAGCGTTTTCCCGCATCGCGTCCGGCCGCAAAAGTGCCAGCGAAAGCACAGGTAAAAAAAGCGCCCGCCACCAAAAAAAAATTAACACCGCCCAATTCGTCGGCTGATGATGAGTGGGAACAATTTTAACGCAGCACAACCGGGATGGCTGCTGTGAGTAACTCATCGGGGCGTGAATTTGATTATGCCGATGATGATTTTGCCCGTGTAAAAGCGATCATTTATCGCAAGGCGGGCATTCATCTCAGCGACAACAAAAAGCAATTGGTGTATAGCCGGTTAGCGCGGCGACTGCGGTCGCTGCGCATTGGCACCTTTAGTGAATATTTGCAGTATTTGGAGCAAACACCGCAAGAGTTGCAAGAGTTTATCAATGCGTTAACCACCAACCTGACGGCTTTTTTTCGGGAAGAACACCACTTCGATATTCTGGCCGATTTTATTCATCAACAGCGCCCCAACAAACCCTGCCGCATTTGGTGCGCCGCTTCCAGTACCGGTGAAGAGCCTTATTCTATTGCGATGACAGTGGCGCAGGCTTACCGCAGTTATAGCCCACCGGTAGAGATTATCGCTTCGGATATTGATAGCCAGGTGCTGCAATCAGCGGCGGCGGGTGTGTATAGCATCGAGCGCCTGGATGCATTAAGCCTGGATCAGAAAAAACAATTTTTTCTGCGCGGTAAAGGCGCTAATGCAGGCAAGGCCAAGGTGATTGACGAGTTGCGCAAATTAATTGATTTTCGCCACATTAATTTGCTCGATAAACATTGGCCGCTGGATGGTAAGTTTGATGTTATTTTTTGCCGCAATGTGATGATCTATTTTGACAAACCCACACAACTTGCACTTTTGGAGCGTATTACACGCTTGTTGGTGCCGGATGGTTTGTATATTGCCGGGCACTCGGAAAGTTTTTCTCATGCCACGCATTTGGTGAGCCTCGTTAACAAAACTACCTATCGTTTGGCGCCCTCGGCAAGGTTGGAGGGGACGAATGAATTACGATAATAATGTTCACCTCGCGCCGACCATTTATTACGACAAACACTTCGAACGTCAGGCGGTAAAAATTTTACCCGGCGAATACTATGTCACCACCGGCGATAAATTGATTGTCACCGTATTGGGTTCCTGCGTGGCTGTGTGCCTGCGCGATAGACACACTGGCATGGGCGGCATGAACCATTTTTTGTTACCCAGTGATAATAATTTTGCCGAGGCGGGATTATTTACCGAATCAGCGCGCTATGGTGTGTACGCTATGGAACTATTAATAAATCACCTGCTAAAAATGGGTGCAAACCGTAACCGTTTAGAAGCTAAGGTATTTGGTGGCGGCAATGTGTTGCGGGGTTTGACGGTAAATAATGTTGGGCAGCGCAACGCCGAGTTTGTACTCGATTATTTGCATTTGGAACAAATACCGATTGTTGCGCAAGATTTGTTAGGCGATTATCCCCGCAAGGTCTATTTTTTCCCTGATACGGGCCAGGTTCTGGTGAAAAAGATTCGATCGCTGCATAACAGCACTATTTCGGACCGTGAAAGTGAATACCGCATGCGCGTTAAATTCACACCCAAGAGTGGCGATGTGGAATTGTTTGATAATTAATGGCATTTATTGATGGGAGTTCGGGCATGCCGATTAAGGTATTGGTGGTAGACGATTCTGCTTTGGTGCGCAGTTTATTGGCAGAAATTATTCGTGATACTCCGGATATGGTGCTCGTGGGTGCAGCCCCTGATGCCTACGTGGCGCGCGATATGGTGAATGAATTTGCGCCTGATGTAATCACCCTGGATATTGAAATGCCGCGCATGGATGGGTTGGCTTTTTTGGAAAAATTAATGAAGGCCCGTCCCACGCCTGTGGTAATGATATCAACCTTGACCGAAGCTGGCGCAGAGGCAACCTTGCATGCATTGGAATTGGGTGCAGTGGATTTTATCCCCAAGCCGAAATTGGGTGTCACTAGTGGCATCCGCGAATATGCCGAGTTGATTGTGGAAAAAATTCGCGCAGCCGCTGC
>Ga0307408_100002502_pt1 | contig 12855 bp, 8 predicted proteins | sample 322Cmetagenome_FD_202116 | JGI IMG/M metagenome (GOLD analysis project Ga0307408, IMG submission 202116) | Maize rhizosphere microbial communities from greenhouse at UC Davis, California, United States - 322HYB-C-3 | ecosystem: Host-associated > Plants > Roots > Rhizosphere > Soil | place: USA... | reverse complement strand
TACGTCTGGAAAGGCTCGAACACCGGGACTGACACCGACTATGTCAAGCTCAATGGGATCACCGACAAGGAGGACGTGCCGTTCGCCATCGGCTTTGACCTGATCAAGGGTAACGAGGGCGGGACCGTCGATGCGTCTTATTGGGTCAAGCGCAAGGCCGATGGCCATATCAGTCCGTCGGAAGTGCTGGCGATGAGCATTGGTGCGGGCATCAGCTTTACGGCGCCGATCATCGAGGAAGCCGCCGGCGACATACTCGACATCGCTTTGTTCCAGGGCAACGCGCATATCAAGACCGAGCCGCACGCCGCCCTGCGCGGGCATGTACTACTGGGCCAGCGTGGTCTCGGTGACGGGCGGAGGAGAGACGCCATATCCGGTGGCGACAAGGCAACAGGTCACCGCCGCGGGGGCAAGTGATGGTCTGCGCATCCCCATCGCTCGCTCCATCCTCGCCCTCCTGCCCGATGACTCGACCCTCAAGGTCGTGGTCCAGATCAACCTCAAGGGCACCGACGATCCCTTCGACGTGGTGGACTTCCCTGAGGCGATCTACACCATCGGTCGCGGCTGGACGACGATTTGGGATCTGGACGATCTGGATCCCGCTTCCGTGACGCCGATCAAGATGGGCGAAACGCTCACCTTCTCGCTGATGGACGTAACCTTTACCGAAGCTGCCGTCAATCCCGCGAATAACACCGTTGGCGTTGAGGAGTTCGGTCACGAGCTTCCGGACTATTACGCCGGGGTAGTCCTGTACATCGGGTCCACGGTGGGGGGGACGAAAGATAATACCGTCACCATCACGTTCAAACGGAACTGGTCGCGGGTGCGTTTCGCCATGACTTCGGTCCACAACAACGTCACGGTTGAGTGGCTGAATCCCAGCAACGCCGTCATTCATAGCGAAACCGTTGTCGGTGGAGAGCCCGAAGACGGTCACGATGTCCAGTACATCTCCGATTCTGCAAACATCAGGGGCGTGCGGATCAAGGCAATCGACGTGATCCGCCTGGACTACTTCAAGTTCCTATCCTGAAAAATGCTGGGCAGACTTCGCCGGTAAACCACCGGCGAGGTTCGCTGGAGGTCATGTCATGAAGTTCTTCCGAGCTCTTATCGTAGGCGCTTTCTTTGCGGCACCCTTACCGTACATTCACGCGGAACCGTTGGTTGATTCTTTCGCCAACGGGGGCGTGCCGGCGCGTGCCGACTTCGGCACGAGGCAACTTTCAGCCATACTCGCTCGCTACCGCGCCACGCCCGATGACTGCGGCAACTCAGACGAGCCCGCTTTCCTCTGTTCCGGCATATTTATTCGCATTACCGGAAGTGGCAACGGGTACCACGTCTGGAACCCTAGCTCCGCGTCGGTGGAATCCGGTGGCGTGTCATTTGCGTACCTGCGCACCGACGCCAACTTCGCGAGAATGCCTTGGGAGAACGAGGACGGCTTCATCTTTTCGCCGGCAAGAGCGCGCGATGCCGCCACGATCCATCCGATCACGCTTTGCGCGTTTCCGTGGGATGCCGCCACATCAAACCGCGAGGATAACGGGTGCGGCATGACGGCGAATATCGAGAGCAGCCGTCCGTGCCAAGCGCAAAACATTGATACGCCAGCGCAGTGGATCGACCACTTCAACGCGGGCGGCGGTTCCAACGCGAGGTTGTGCGGGTTCACGATGACTGCCGTCGCCAATACGGCCCCCTTTTTCCTGACCAGTTTGCGTGCCCGCACGCTAATGTCGGCTGATCAGTTCATCAGGCACAACGAACTGATTCAGGCGACTTGGCCGCAGAACATCGGCGCGAGCTTGCCGATCGAGGCCTTTTTCTATGTTGTAAAGGATCCACAGTCAGGGCTCGCCGGTGCGCAACGGAACCAACGCGACTTGCTCAACACGGACGGTGTGGCCGTACCCGTGATCAAGGTCAGCTTGCCTCTGGACTCGACCGGCCAGGCCAGCTTCGTCTTCGATCCGGTCGACCAGGTCATCGAGGCGCCATCCTTGCCCGGCAGCTACGACCTGCCGCCGTCGGTACCGCTTGCGCCAACCGGCGCATTGCGCCTGCAGGACGTGCTTGACCACCCGGCCATCGAGGTGCGGGTGCCGCCGTTGCCGGGCATCCAGGCGGGCGATACGGCCCGGGTCCGCTGGATGGGTACGGACATTCTCTATGAGACGCCGGCGCAGCGCCTCACCGTCGGTAACGCTACCGTGTTTGCCATACCGCAAGGCCAGGTGCTGGCCACTCTGGGGCAGGCGGTGGCCGTCTCCTTCGTCGTCACCAGCGGCGCGCCGGCCGCCACCGAACGCGCCTCGCCGATCTACTCGGTAGCTGTCCAGGGCCAGGCCATGGCCCTGCCGGCCCCGGTGATCGCCGGCGACCATCGCTACGTCACCATTGACTATCCCGGCATGGCCACCGGCGACCGTGTCCTGATGACTTACGACGGGGAGGCCGCGTACGAAGTACCGTACCGGGTGGCCACGCCCAGTTCCTTCGTCATCGGCCTGCCGCCGGACTGGCTCGCAGGGCCGCCCGGCCGCATTCACTACACCGTGCAGCCGGAGGGGGAATCCGTTCGCTACGTCTCACCGACGGTCGTCGTCGGCGTCCGGCCCCTGCCGGTCATGCGCGATGCCGCCAACGGCTGGCTTGACGATGCGGCGCTGATCGCCGATCCGGTCGTCACCGTGCCGCCCTGGGAGGGCATTGCCCTGGGCCGCTCGGTCTGGCTGGACGCGCTGGCCTACATGCCGGACGGCAGCGAACGGGCCACCCCGTTGCTCGATGGTGTGATCGTCGATGCGACGATGATGCGCGAGGGGATCCGCGCTGCGCTGCCGCGGGCCTGGCTCTCGCACCTGCCCGATGGCAGTGCGATCTTCCTGCGCGCTCGCGCGACGCTTCTGGGTAACGACCTTGACCAGGCGGTGGCGTTCCCCGTGGCCCGGGTCACCTTGCGCGGGACTCCCGGGCCGATGGTGACCAAGCCCTTGACGCGTTTGGTCGAGCGACAGGGTGATGGCACGGTGCTATCGATTGAGGGCGCGCTCTCGCGCTCGGTCCTGCAAGGAGAGTTGCAGGTGCGAACGGCGCCTTGGCCCGGCATGGCCGACGGGCAGCGAGTCTGGTTGCGCCTGCACGGACGTAAGGCCGATGGCAGCGAACTGGTCATCCCGGTGTGGACCAATGCCGAGGTGATTCTTTCCGACCTCACCCACGGTCTGGCCAAAACCATTCCGCTTTCCTCCATTGAGCCGCTCGCCGAGGGATCGCCGCTCACCGTCGAACTGAAGGTGGGCTTCGAGAAAGTGAGCGATGAAGGGCGCGCCCTGCGTTTTCCGATCCATCATTTGAGCTACGGCAGGTAGCGCAGGCACGCACGCGAGGCGAGCACGTCCCGCCATGGCATTCCGGAATCCCCACGCCCCCAAAGCCCCCCACCCTGCCCGCGCCGCGGATCTACCAGGCGGTGAACGGGTCGCTGGGGTACCTCGCCCTGGTGCCCGAGGGCGCGCTGGTGGATATCAGCGCGGGACAATGGTTCGATCCGGAGCTCACCGACACGGTGATCTTCTTCCTCGACGGCGAGGCGATCGGCAGCTCGCCCACCGACGGCGCGGGCTTCAAGGTCGTCAGCGTCCCTGGCCGGGTGTTTTCCGGCGAGCTCATCGCCGGCACCGAGCTGTTCGACGGCGACGGGGCGCACACCGTGCACTACGTCGTGCTCTACGCCGGCGGCGGCAGCGAGGAATCCCTGCCCACCCCGGTCACCGTGAAGTGTTCCAAGCCCGGCGGCTCGCACCCCCAGCCGGTGGACCAGGTCAACGCCAAGCTCGGCCCGATCGAGCCGGACTCGGCCGAGGTCGACGAGCCCCCCCAGCCTGCGGCTGAGCCTGCCCGCCTGGATCAACATCGCCGTCGGCGACAAGCCGACCGCCTACATCGGCGGGCTGCCCTTCGAGGTGCCGGCGGTGTTCAACCCCACCTCGCCGCCGGTGCGCGTACTCTTCAGGAACGAGCTGCAGGGCATCCCCGGCGGCAACGCCATCCCGGTCACCTACAAGATCGTCGATATCGCGAGCAACAGTTCCGGCTACGCGCCGTACATCGTGATGGACATCTGGACGGACGCGCCGGGCGGCCTGGAGGCGCCGGAGCTCTACTACGCCGACAACACGCCGGTGGGCCCGGTGAACGGGGTACGGTCCGACTGGCTCATCGCGCAAGCCCGGGCGCTGGAGCGGGCCGCAGCCAACGGGTCCGACCCGACGATGTGGTGGAAGGACGGGAGGAAAGGCGAGCCGCTTCAATCGAAAAAACCCTGCATTGCTGCAGGGTTCTTCGCTTATTCCAGTCGGCTCCGGCGTTTACCAGCTATACCGCAGCCCCACATTCGCCCCAAACGGCTGTTCGATGGACTTGCCATTGGCGTAGTCGAAGTCGGCATGCACTTGCAGGACCTTGGACAATTTCACCGCCACACCAGCACCGAACTCGGCGCGTGAGCCAGACAGGTCGTTGTTGAATACAGTGTTGTTGACCTTGACGTCATTGTTCTTGGCGAATTCATGGGCCACGGCCGCGCGCAAGTAAGGTTGCACCACAGTACCGCTGTCCAGCGTCAGGTTACGGCCGACCGTGCTACCGACCTTACCCAGCAACGAACGAGTCTGATCGCCCTTAGCCTGCAGACTGTTGTCCAGGTTGTAGCTCTTGCCCTGAATCACCATCGCCGACAGTTGGCCGAACGGTTCGACGAAGTAACCGTCATCCAACTTGATATGCCGACCGAACTCAACGGAACCACCGAGGCCGGTATTACCGTAGTTGCCCTTAGAGCGGGTGCCGTCACTCAAGGCGACTTTCGACTCATTCTCGAAACGGTTAAGTTTGGCCACGCCATCGAAGTAGTAACCGTTGTCCGGATCCAACCAGGTCGTGTAGCCACCCACGTAATAACTCTTCACGTTACCGGTGGTGCCACCCTTTAGGTTGAGGTCCGAGTTACTGTGCCCGGCCATCGCACCAATCAGCCAATAACCGTCGCCCATCGGCAGCGGCGCATCGGCGCCCAGGGTGAAGCCCTGCTGCTTCTGTGAGTAGCCCACGCCGGAGCTCTCGGAGACGTTGTACTTGTTGCCATACATCCGCCCCCAGGCGCCGGACTGGCCATCGTTGAAGCGCAGCTCACCCATGCGACTGCGCAGGGAAGTCAGTTCGCCATACCACACAGTGGGAGCGGTATTGAACAGTGCCAGCACCGAGCGGGTACCGGGGCTGATGGTTTTTTTGTCGGGGTCGAGGAACCAGTCGGTGCCACCGCTGCCGTTGCTGCTCGAACTCAGGCCATAGGAGTAAGTCCCCACATCCACCGCACCGCCGAGCAGGGCGAAACTCGCGGTGCCGCCCGCCGTTTGCACCAGGGTCAGTTCCCGTGGCGACAGCGGATCGACGCCAGAACTGGCGACCAGCAAATTGAAGTTGCCGCTGGAAGCACCGGTGACATTGAGGACATCATGCTGGTTAGTGGCAAAATCCACGTTCATGGCGAAGGTGCCGTTGCCAGATAAAGTCCCAAGATCCAGCTGATAAAAATTACTGCCCTGCCCCATGATGACCCTGCCACCGTCCATCGCCAACGCGCCAACGCTGTTGCTGGCGGTCATTTCCCACTGGGAACCGCTGTTGGTGGTCACGCCAGCGACATTGGTCAGGCTGCCTTTAAACAGCGAACCGTTGGCCAACGCCAGGTTGCCGGTGCTGCCGGCTTCAACGTTGAAATCACCGATCATTTGAGCGCCGTTAAAGCTCAGGTTGGCGGTGCTGTTGCCAGTGACGTCGACATTGCCAGTGAGGATGCTGTTGGCGACGTTGACCTTGGCCGTGGAGGCGCCTTGGACTTCAAGGATATTGCCGTTGCCGCCGGTCAGGGTCGAACCGTTGAGAATGTAGATGTTCGCCTCCAGTCCATCGCCCACATCTATGGCTGCGCCTGAACGGCCCTCGACATGCGAACTGTCCAACACCAGACGGTTGGTATCAGCCCCTACCCCTTCGACATCCTGGATCATGGTGATGCCTGAGACACCGCCACTAATGATGCTACCGACTGCATCGATATTACCGCCGAGGTAGTTTATCCCTGTGCTGGTGTTGCCCGTGCCAGTGACTTTAGTGTTGTTCAATTGAAGGCTACTGGCGCCAGTAATGATTACTCCCGCCGTTCCGCCAATAATGTTGCTGTTGGTCACGTTAACCGCTGAACCCGTCGTCGTACCGGCCTCCCGATTGACCACCATCCCTGCGAGATTACCAGTAATCCGCGCACCTGATATTACCCCCTGGCTATTGGTAACGGTAATGCCCGGCGAGGCGGAAGAACTGCTCCCACCGGTAAACGTCCCACCCACCACGTTAAGGGTCGAACCACTCTGAACGAACACTTCGTGGGTGTTTGCGCCACTGGTATTCAAGACCCCAGCATTCACAACCAGATAAGTGTCTGGAGCCGTTGAGCTGTCGATATACTTGGTCTCACCGGCGCCGATGGTTGTCAATGCCAACACGGATGGGCTGAATAATACCGGGGCGAAAACCAGTGTATTGAGTATCCGCCTCGGACGTCCGAGTACAGGAAAGATAGTAATAGTCATATCGCGAACCTTCAAATCGACAAGTAGCTGGCTCACGTCCGAGACAGCGCAAATTAAGGTGCGAAGGTTAGAGAGATTTGAAGGTAATATATGTAAGAATTTTCCTGTAATAAGGTAAGAATATTCCCACCACAAATCTGACATCCACCATCCTTTGAGACTTACACCAAAACCCTCACCCCCCAATAAAGACTAGAAAACATAGGCCCCTATGAACATTCCAATGCGCAATTAAACTTTCAAAGCACACTGACAAGAGCAGAAAACATCACAGCATCTGCCCTTGTCGCGCCTACATATAATTATCGATCAATTTTACCTTTTGTTTTACTGCTCACAACCATAGGACAAGGTTCATTACCGGCGTTAACAATAATAACCTCCACATCATGAGTATCAGACGTTTCGTCTGTACCGCCAATAACCGCTGTATACACAATCGAACCTTTGCCGTCACGAATAGGTAAAAGAGCATCGACAAACGGTAGATAGACATTAAATCCAGAAAGATGCTCTGTCCCTACTAGCGTTTTAGAGAAGAAGTAGTCCGGCACGGGTCCAGGAACAGCATAGCCAGGATCAGGCTCAGACGGGCCAAGCCCACTCAGTCTTTCCCCACTCCAAGTGAACTCCAACTCAAGCCCCTCTGCCAGAGGTGCGCCTCCGTTTACATGGACAACAGCTACTCGCCCCTGCCCTGGAACAGTCACCACGGTCTGACAAACAACATAATCATCGCCCCCAGAAGAGACAACGCCCTGAATGACCGGTGGCGGTAGCGTAACAGCCAGGACATGCACGGAAACATCCGCACGTAGAGACGGGTTAGGGTTAGCTTGCGCAGGGTTTGTTATTTCATAATGAACAGGCCAATTCCCGTTGGATGTGCCTTCGATCATGCTCCATGGAATAACAAACTCCATGAGATCACCTGCACTCTCACTACCAGTGACGTCATAGACGCCGCCAGGTGCGGGCACCGGGACCTTGTTCCAGAACAATTGGACGTGATCATCCACCTTGAAAGCATCAAAAATGGCTACCGTTGCATCAGCATCCAAACCGAAGTCTTGTATTTCCAGCTTGTTAGAACCTGAAGGCGGCACCCCCCGACCGGTAACGACGACGGCTCTCAAGTTGGGGTTACCAACTTCTGGGTCCTCAGGCTCGGGGAACACAGGACCCGGCCGGGTTAAATCAACCTTAATCGTCTCACCAACAAGCTCTTTAACGATCAACTCATTGTGTAAAACCTCGTACGTTACACGAGCACTTCTAGGGCCAACTCCACCGCGCCTTACGCTGCTATAAGGCACCTCGACAAGCAACGGCCAAGTGCCATCCACGTTTCTAGGAACTTGAGGTACCCCATCAAACTCAACCCGCACTTTGTCTACATTGGCGACAAAATTCGTGTAGCGCCCAATTTCCACCGCCAGGACAGGAAAAGAAACTGCGACATTAACAGTCTTATCCGGACCAATCGCATCTGGAACAACGGGAGGTACTAAATCTGCAGGCGCCCTCGTCAGAAAAACAGTCACTTCCAACGCCTTCGATTCCACCCCGACGTTACCTACACGATCTTGCCAAGTATAGTAAAACATCCGTTCCCCTTCCCCTTGATCGCGGATCAGTGAAGCGGGAACTTCGAGGGTCAGATCGTCACTTGAGTTGTCGGCGGCAGGAACAGTAGAGCCTACCAACTGCCCTGGTATACTCGCTCCAAAATAGATATTCGCGATATCACCTGTTGCACGATCAGCCGGACGCGCAATGGAAATATCAACAGTACTATTATTCTCAAAAAAATCTAAGTCTATGACTGAGCCGCTGACGTTGGTCAAACTCAAAGGCTCGTCTTGCAACCCTTGGTTTGGCGCTTCTGCATCGATCAGGATGCGGACCTCTGGCCCAAAAAACGGATTAGCGCCATGAACAGGATAATAGGAAACATAGGACAATCTACGTTCTCCTGGTGTTGCCGTCAGCGGACCACGAAGCGGAAATTTGGCCGGGAGATCATCAGAATCAATCGGTGTTGTAAACTCTTGGGGATCCCCAACATCAATACCTTGCCAGCGCAAGCTGATAAAAATACTACGACCATCAGGCACCGCACCGCTATAAATTACCTCGTTCAACCACACCTCATTTTCCACCCCTTGCAATGCCTTCGGCAGTTTATTTTGACCATCTCCTGGGACATTAGGAAGTAAACCCTGTAGCTCTGGAGCCGCCGCATCTAAATCATTTCGACGTCGGGTTTTGCGCAAGCCACCCGACACCTTATTATTATCGATCTGGGTATTTTTGTGACTTTTTATATCAAGCATTATCATCAACTCCATAAGAGAGAGTGAAACCTTCACTCAGCAACCTTGGCTGACTTAAGATAAAAGAACATCTGCTCGAAACCCAAATACCAAGCCTTTCAAGATAAGCAACCGTTCATTACCCCTGCGCCTTGACTCGACACCAGGAGATCGCACCTTTCAACCCCCGACCTTCGCTCATAAACCCGCATTATTCTTCGCAGAAATCGTTTAACGGACCGCAAATATCTCCGCTAGGCCATGTTCTATTGATTTTCACAAAGTCATCGTCAGAAACACCTATCTTTCCATCAGACTTGATCAGTCGATAAAACACCTTGGCCGAACCATTGTTTACCATTGGAGCAATCAGTGACTCATAGGGCTCGACTAACACTTCAAAACCGTTCGCGGCGTCGGATAGACTGAGCACTTTGGGAAAGGTACCTCGAGCCCCTCTTATCGGAAGCGTTCCATTCAGCCCTTCACTGCCTTGCCAAATCACCAACACGGTATCGCCTTCCGAGAAATGGGTATTGCCTTCAATGGCGACAAGCACGCCCTGCCAGAGCCTGGGATGTGAGCAACAATCCAGGTAACCCCATTTCGGGGCACTGGGAAATGTCGGGGCCGGCAACCCCTGAATCGTCTCGACCATGACATTGACTTCGGTGATCAGCGACTGTTGCTCGTTAACACCGTTAGTGGTGGTGTAATAGACCGGCAGCGCCGGATTGTTTTTATCCTGCTCGATTGCACTCCATGGTACTGGGATCGAAATAATTTGCCCGGCGACATCATCCGGTTGGACGATGTAGGTTCCGACCGGCTGGCTAATCTGCCCCCAGTACAGCCAAATCTCCTCGCCGGGATTCGGATCGTCGAAGAGTTTTATCCTGCCTGTGGCGTTCAGCCCTTCGTCCAACCCTGTCAAAGTATTCGGGACAGATGATTGCCCCCATACTTCCAACCTTTCCAGATCCGCATTGATCAACCCTGGTGCCGCGACATGATCCTGGCCAGCGATAGTCAGATTGACCGGCACACTGATATCCGGCGAGGGCAGGGTATAACTACCCGGTGTGATTCGAACCTTATAGTCAACCTTTGCACGCAACGGCCCCAGACCTAGGGCCTTTAACACTGACCATTCAACCGGAGTCTTGAGTGGAAAATCCGCAGTATCGACCTGGAATTCGGGTAATGGGGTCCCATCCCACGACACAGCGATCCAATGCGTATTGTCAGCACCGGTATATTGATCAATTTCAACCCATACGGAATCCCGCGCCTGCTGCCGATCCAATAACCCATGCGTCAGTTGTACCCGTGGGAGCGGGAGCGTACCGGGTATCGGCGTCAAATCGACGTCTATCGGCGAAAGCCTGGATCGAGGTCCTGTATTACCGGCCCTGTCCCGAAGTCGGTAATAAGCGTATCGCACCCCGGAACCCCATGGACGAATGTCAGACCCGAGATAAGTCACACGTAACACTTTATTGCCGACATCAAGTTCGCTGAATTCCTGCTCGCCGATTTCAATTTCGAGATCGGAGGGTGATGATGTATTAGTCCAGTAATAAACCGCTCGATCCTTCCCCCTGGCATCGGTATAAAAAGGCACTTCAACGATTACTTCCTGACCATGATCATTTAAATAATCTTCGGTAATCAAACCATTCGCATCCGGCGGAAAAATAATGGCCTCCGGTTGCTGACCAAAATTGGGGGGAACTGTATCAATCGTGATTTTTTTCTTCGGCGATTCAATGGGATTTTGTCCTCCTCGATAGACCTTAATCGAGACGTCATATAAGCCATCGGGCGTCAGTTTATTCGCCGGAACATATAACGACTGAGGAAAGCTGATATCTATCGGGTAACTGATGAGATATTCTTTCTCATCCACCTTCACAAACTCCAAACCTGAGGACCTGAATCCCAACTCGACCCTATCCGTACGTCCCTCGGCACTGAAATCCCACTCCATGAACTGAACTTCCAGGGGTTGACCCAATACCCGGGAAGGTAATAATCCATCGGGATCGTCCGGATCCAGGACCGCCGGAATCTTGGGCTCATCGAGATGAATGCTACCGCCATCGAGCGACGAGCCACTTACTTTTTTTGATGATGGCATTTATACAAACCTCATTCCCATGTGCGATAACAATAGCCGTCTCCCTTTGGAAACAGCCTGCCGGAGATAACGCGGCGCCATTCTTTATCGCGCATTTGCTCGCGAGGTTATATGGCTCGTATCAGGCATCTATTTGTGCATTGCTTATTACTTATTCAATGCTTTTTTGCGGAGCTCGCCTACTGTCAAAGATGACAGGTCAACATACCGTCCGTCGATTTACCCGAGCTCCAAGCAAGTTTAAAGGCATAAACAGGAGTCTGATTAGAACAAAACGAAGCGCAAAGCAGCGTTTCTTTGGAGAACAAGAAAGAGAATCGCCGGCTCAACGGCGAACTAGCGGCTCATTGTCCAGGCATAGCGAGTGGGGTTCCGCACTTTACGAAGTCAATAACGTGGCGATCGAGCTTTCCAGCTCGCGAACCGGACTGATACTGCACTCACGTCCACCGTCACCGTTGTATGTGACGATGGACACCTCATGCATTTCGCAATGATTGTGCTGCACATAGGACAATCCGTTGACACGCCTGCGCCAGCTCCCCATGCCCCACCACCAACCCAACCCGAATATGCCCCGCCGCACTCGGCCCAAACGCCTCCCCCGCCAACACCGACACGTCATACCCGTCCAGCAGCCGCTCGGCGAATGCCTGAGCCGCCAAACCGGTCTTACGCACGTCGACCATCACGAACATGCCGCCGTCAGGCCTTACGGGTTTGAGGCCGGGGCAGGTTCCAAGCGCCTCGCATACCAGATCCCGACGTTGGCGATATTCCTCGCGCATCCGCGCCACTTCAGGCAAATCCCGCTCCAGCGCAACCTGAGCGGCACGCTGGACGAAATCCGGCAAACCAAACAGCATGCACAGCGACAGGTTGGATAGATGTTCAGCCAGGGGTTCGGGACCGATCGCCCAGCCGATGCGCCAGCCGGTCATGGCGTGGGACTTGGACAGGCTGTTGATGGTCACGGTGCGCTCGGCCATGCCCGGCAGGCCCGCCGGGCTGATGTGCTCACCTTCGTACAGCAAGTCGCTGTAGACCTCGTCACTGATCAGCCACAGGTCATGGTCAATGCACAGGTGCGCCAGCGCTTGCCAGGTCGACAGCGGCAGGCTGGCGCCGGAGGGGTTGTTCGGGCTGTTGAGGAGCATGGCGCGGGTGCGTGGGGTGATCAGCCGGGCGACGTCGTTCGGCTGGACACGGAAGCCGTTTTCGGGACTCACCGCCACGGGGACCACTTTCGCTCCGCACGCGCCGAACACCGCTTCGTAGGTGACGTACATCGGCTCGGCGACAATCACTTCATCGCCGGGGTCGAGCAGGCACTGCGCGACCGCGTAAACGGCACATTGCGCGCCGGGCAGCACGGTGACATGCCCGGCGCCCACCGGTTGGCCGCAGCGCTGTTGATGGCGCCGGGCGATGCTGGCGCGCAACGAGTGCAGGCCCCGCGTATCCGAATAGTGTGTATCGCCCGCCCGCAGGCTGGCGACGGCAGCCTCGACAATCGCGGGCGGCGTGTCGAAATCCGGATCGCCCACCGAGAGCAACAGGACTTCCCTGCCCTCCTCGCGCATGGCCAGCGCCCGGTCGTGAATGTCCCAGGCGGCGGCGCCGTCACCGGTGATGCGTTGGGTCAAGGCTGAAAAGCGCATGGAATCTCCTGTGAGCGCGGTGTCCAGCCTCAACCCTATCTCAAATCACGAAACGCGCCACCGCCGCA
>Ga0307408_100002501_pt1 | contig 12857 bp, 9 predicted proteins | sample 322Cmetagenome_FD_202116 | JGI IMG/M metagenome (GOLD analysis project Ga0307408, IMG submission 202116) | Maize rhizosphere microbial communities from greenhouse at UC Davis, California, United States - 322HYB-C-3 | ecosystem: Host-associated > Plants > Roots > Rhizosphere > Soil | place: USA... | reverse complement strand
GACCGCGCTCGATCAAGGCGATCCAGACACCGCCGAAGCGTGCCTGCGGCGGGTGGACGAGCTGCTCGCGATCGGTACGATCCCGCCGTGGTTCGCCGGCCGGGAGCTCGCCGACGCGCTCGCCGTGCGGGTTGCCGTGGCTGTTGGCCATACCGGGCTGGCTACCGAACGATTCGAGCGCGGGCTCGTCATGGCGGAGCCTAACGATGCGTTCGCTGCGGCGCGGCTGGTTGCGGAGTGTGCGCCCGCGCTCGCCGGCGTGGGCGTGCGAACCGTCGAGGCGACGATCGAACGCGTGCGCTACGCCGCGATCGCATCGGGCTTCGACCGACTCGTGAGCAAGTTGAGCGGGTAGCCACGCGCCACTTGGCCTACGTGCGACGCGCGAAGTGCAGGGCAACGCCTCCAAGCAACTTGACGCGCACCGACTCCACTCGGAGCCCGTTGCGCTCGAGCGTCCCGGAAAAGCGCTGCCACGAGACGAAATGGTCGATCGACGGCGCGATATAGCCATACACGACGGGCTCGCGGTGCCATAGCCAGCCGACCCAGTTACCGGCGGCCCTGAGGTACGCGAGAAAGACCGACCGCCAGACGGCAGACTCAGGCCGATAGAAATCGAGTGTCGCGAGGACACCGCCCGGCTTGAGCACGCGCGCGATCTCTCGAACGGCCACTTCGTACTGCGGCACGTTCCGCAAACCGTACCCCGCGGTGATCGCGTCGATCGATGACGCGTCCGCATCGAGCGACGACATGTCACCGACCTGGAACTGCACGTTCCCGTGCCGCGCCTCACGCGCCGCGCGCTCTCGCGCGAGCTCGATCATCTTCGGCGAAGCGTCGACCCCTCGCACGGAACCACGCACTGCGCGCTCGGCTGCGGCGAACGCCAGGTCTCCCGTTCCGCATGCGAGGTCGAGTACATGCGACTCGGGACCGATGGCCGATCGGATCCATTCGATCAGCTCCGCCTTCCATCGATGGTCCATGCCGAACGAGAACACGCGCGTGAATCGATCGTAGCGCGGGGCAATTGTATCGAACATCGGCGTCACGAACCGCTGCTTGATCGCCGGATCCGCGAGGTGTGCCTCGAGGTCCAGGTCTCCAAGCGCCGCCGATGGCAGCTGATCGTCGCGACCGTCGTTCCGGATGGGGCGCCTCCGCGCATTTTATTTCGAGCGCGATGGCAGACGCCGGCGGCTCTACGCTGTAGTTTACACGCCCCGCCACCGTTTTTCCGGTCGACGGTCGGCTCTGGCCCTCACGGGGGAAGACCTGAGCGTTCAACGCGAGGAGCGCTGCGTGCCGTACCTCGGTTCACGGGATTCCCTGGACAATTTGATCATCCCGGTGGTTCCGGTCGCCGGCGTCGGCGATGTTGCGACGCTGCCGTCGGAGCAGCCGCAGACGACCGCGGAGCGTGAGGCCGATGCGGCGATGTGGGCGATCGTGCTGGCGGGCGGGATCGGGTCGCGGTTCTGGCCCCTGAGCACGCCCGACCGACCGAAGCAGCTGCTCAAGCTCATCGGTGAGCGACCGCTGATCGCGGAGACGATCGCACGCCTCTCGCCGCTGATTCCACCGCAACGCGTTCTCGTGTTGACGAGCCGGGACATTGCCGCCGCGATCCACGCCGCGATTCCCGAGATTCCCAAGAAAAACATGCTCGTGGAGCCGAGGCCGCTGGGGACTGCGGCAGCTCTCGCATGGGGCGCGCAGGAGATCATTCGCCGTGCGGGACCCGAGACGGTTTTTTGCTGCGTTCACGCGGATCTCGCCGTCGCGTTTCCCGAGTTCTTCCGTCAGACGTTGATCCGAGCCGCGCGCGTGGCGGGTCGCGAGAAGGCGCTCGTGACCGTGGGCGTGAAAGCGACGCGGCCGGAAACGGGGTTTGGCTACATCCGACCGGGGACGCCGCTACAGGCTGGGGGCGTGCCTGACGACGGCGCGCCGTGCCGAGTGAAGTCGTTCATCGAGAAGCCAGGACCGGTGCTGGCGGAGATGCTCGTGAGCGATGGCGCCTACTGGAATGCCGGAATCTTCGTGTGGAGGGCGAAGGACGTTGTCGACGCGCTGGCCGAGTATACCTCTGAGCTCGCACACGGCCTCCAGGCCCTCGGCGAGCAGGACTTCGTGCGATTCGCGGGGATGATCCAATCGGTGTCGATCGAGCGGGGGCTGCTCGAGCGGTACTCGAAGCTGATCCTCGTCCCCGGGGAGTTCGGCTGGGACGACGTGGGCACGTGGGCTTCGCTGCGACGCGCGCGCGAGCTCGATGACGAAGGCAACGGTGCGTACGGCGAGGTGCATTTCGTGGACTGCACAGGCAACGTCGTGCATGCCGAGGGTGTGCCGGTGGTGCTTTATGGCGTGTCGGGCATGCTAGTGGTCACGCTCGCCGGCCTGACCTTCGTGACGACGCTGGATCGCGCCAACGACTTTCGCCCGCTGCTGGAGGCGTTGCCCGAGGACCTGCGCAGTGTGCAGCTCAGAGGGAGCTGGACGGGGGACTGAAGCGGGAGACGGGAGACGGGAGACGGAAAAGCGAGAACCCTCGGGAGGCATCTTGTTGTGAGATGAGCATCCCGAGGGTTCTACGTCTCCCGTCTCCCTCAGTTATGCGCTGCCACCTTCTTCGCCGAGTCAGACTTCAAGTACTTGTCGTGCCACCCGAGCATGCGGCGATGAAAATCGGTGAAGTCCTCTATCGTCGTTCCCGGCGTGCCGTGGCCACTGTTCATGTAGTTGACCCACTCCACGGTTTTCCCGAGACGGTGCAGGGCGTAGAACATCTCCCGCGTGTTGTTCGCCGAACGTTCGAGTCCTCGTTACCCGTCATGAGCAGCAGTGGCGTCGTTATGCGATCCGCGAACATGATCGCCGAGTGCGCGACGTACTTCTGCGGCTGCTGCCATAACGTGGCGCCAAGGCGGTCCTGACTCTTCTCCGCCGCGTGGACGTTCCGCACGCCGAGGCGCGGGCTGTCGGTGTAGAAGCTGATGATGTCCACGTTGCCCGAGATGTTGATCGCGGCCTTGCACCGGTTCGTCTGCGTGATGAGCAGGTTGGTTGCATAGCCGCCGTAGCTTGTCCCGTGAACGCCGAGCTTCGACGAGTCGGCGATTCCCATCTCGATCAGCTTGTTCGCGGCGGACGTGACGCCCTTGACCCACGCCTCACCGGGGTAGCCGATGTCGAAGTCGACGGACGGCTTTACCACGACGTAGCCCGCGCCCGTGAGCATGTTCGCCGTTGCGTCGAATGTGTCGTCGAAGAAGTCCTCATAAACGTTGAACACCGTCGGGTACCGCTGGCCCTTCGTGTAGCCGGCGGGATAGTAGATCACGCCGAACTTTCGGTGGCCGTCGACGTCCAGGTAAGACAGCAGCTCCGTTCCTCCGACTTGGCGATCGTGCATCCACCGGTTGCCGTCCGTCAGGCGCCGCAGCCCGTGCAGTGATGCGTCGCTCACGTAGATGTCCGGCGGCCGTTTCCATTCGACACCGATAGAATGGCCGACCGAACCATCCTTCGAGAGCCGGAAGTTCGAGTAGAGACGTGTGTCCTTCACGAGCTCCTCGAGCCGCTTCGACGTGCGGTTGTAGCGCGAGACTCCACGCTCCCACGCCGTGCGTGAGGCCGACGTGAGATAGACGTAGCGGCTATCCGGGCTTAGCCACGTTGGACGCGAGCGGTGCATGAGGGCCCCGAAAAGTTCGAGGGGCGACGAGAGACCGCCCTAGCCTACCGCTCGAGCGACCGCCGTCAAGCGTGCGTATAGGGGTCGTCCCGGTTCCGCGCCCTGCCATCCCAGAGAACGTTTCGTCCCGAGTTTAGCGGTGGACCAAGTGGTCGTATGACCATACAGCGCATTCTGTTATCGCTTCGTCCCAAAACGTCCTCTTAACCTTGACTTAACGGTGACAGGCCGTTTGACTCCGGGCCAAGCTGCGTTTTTTCGTCCACAAGTAGCACTCAACCCGCAAGAGGAGGACACGTGCGCAGAGTCTTGTCTGTCGTACCCCTCGTCGCCGCGCTTCTGGCTCCGGGAATCGTCCGAGCCCAGGCAACGCGCGAGATCACCGGAAAGGTCGTGCAGTCCGGCACGAACACTCCGCTGTCCGACGCAACGGTCGGACTGTTCGGCCAGCCGGCCGGTGTTCGCACGAACGAGAAAGGTGAGTTCCGCATCCGCGTCCCGCAGGAGGATGTGACGCTCCTGGTCCGGGCAATCGGCTTCAAGAGAGGTCAGGCGCGCGTTCCCGCGGCCCAATCGACCGCCGACTTCTCGCTCGAGAAGGACGTCCTCCAGCTCGAGGGCGTGACCGTTACGGGCACGGCCACGACGATCGAGAAGAAAAACGCCGCAACCTCCGTGGCCACGGTGAGCGCGGAAGAGCTGACGCGTGCTCCCGCGGTGTCGATCGAGAACGCGCTCCAGGGTAAGGTCGTCGGAGCCAGCATCAGCATGAACAACGGAGCGCCGGGCGGTGGCGCGCAGGTTCAGATTCGTGGCGCGAGCTCGCTGATCGGCAACACGCAGCCGCTGTTCGTCGTCGACGGCGTGGTCATATCGAACTCCGTTCGCAGCACACGCCAGTCCGTGGCGACCGGCTCGCTCAACTCCGGTGAGGAGAACGGAACGAACCGGCTTGCGGACATCAACCCCAACGACATCGAGTCGATCGAGGTGCTCAAGAGCACGGCGGCGGCCGCGATGTACGGGTCGCAGGCCACGAACGGCGTAGTTCTCATCACGACCAAGAAGGGCAAGGCCGGCGCGCCCAAGTTCAACATCACGCAGCGCGTTGGAACGTACGAATCGATGCGTCTCAAGGACTCGCGTCATTTCGAGACGCTCGACGAGCTCCTCGCGGTCGGTGCCACGGCGGACAACCCCGACGCCATAGCGGCCGCGCAGTCGGTCTGTACGCCGAACTGCCCGCACTACGACTACCAGAAGGAGCTCTTCGGCCGGACCGATCCGTCCTACGAGACGGTCGCGAGCCTCACCGGCGGCGCCGCGAACACGCGCTACTTCGTGTCCGGGTTCCACCGATTCGAGGCAGGTACTGCCATGAACACGGATGCGAAGCGGCAGTCACTGCGCGCGAACGTCGACCAGAACATTGGAAGCAAGATCACGGTCGGCCTGAACGCCAACATGCTGCGCTCGTTCTCGCAGCGCGGCGTCTCGAACAACGACAACACGTTCTCGAGCCCGATCTACGCGTTCGGATACACCCCGGGCGTGCTGAATCTCCAAAAGAAGGACGCGAACGGGAACTACATGTTCAACCCGTTCCCTCCGGGCGGCATTCAGGCGGCGTCGAACCCCTTCCAGACGTACGACCTGATGCGGACCGATGAGGATGTCTACCGCATCATCGGCGGCGGCCACGCGAACTGGTCGGCCTGGACGGGCGACAAGGGAGCGTTGCAGATCACGGCGTCCGGCGGCGTCGATCGGTTCTCGAGCGAGAACTACGTGTTCGCGCCGGTAGCGCTTCAGTTCCAGCAGCCGGGTTCGAACCAGGGTGGGTCATTCCCGGGCGTTGCCATTCAGGGCAACGGCACGGAGCTCAACACGAGCTTCCAGTCCGCGGCGGTGTTCGACTGGACGTTCGGCAGTTTCCTTCGGACGACGACTCAGGCGGGCATCCAGTACACGAGCCGCGACCTGAACGACTACAACATTCAGGGACGAGGCCTCACGCCAGGGCAGTACAACGCATCCGGCGCTGCGAACACTGGGGTCAACCAGAGCCGCCAGTCCGTTCGCAACCAGTCGTATTTCGGTCAGGTCGAGGGCTTCATGCTCGGCGACAAGCTCTACGTGTCCGGCGCCCTTCGCGGCGAGCGTTCGAGCGTGAACGGTGACATCGACAAGTTCTACACCTTCCCGCGCGCTGCTGCGTCCTATCGCTTCGTGTCTCCCCTGCCGGGCATCAACGAGATCAAGCTGCGCGGCGCGTACGGCCTGTCGGGCAACCAGCCGAACTACGGCGATCGCTTCGAGACCGTCACGAGCGGGACGCTGATCGATGGCAATCCGTCGTTCATCCAGGCGGACACCGTGGGCAACCCGAAGATCAAGCCGGAGACGCAGGCCGAAACCGAATTCGGCACGGACATCACGGCCTGGAACGAGCGGGTGCGCTTCGAGGCGACGTACTTCAAGCGGAACATCACCGATCTGCTCGTGAGGCCGGTGCTCGCGCCGTCGAGCGGCGTGACGCAGACGATCGTCAATGGCGGCGAGATGGAGTCGCAGGGCACTGAGATTGGCCTGACGGTCGTGCCCGTCCAGACGCGCAACTTCACGTGGACGTCCCGCGCGACACACACGCAGAACTACGCCGAGATCAAGAGCCTCGGCGAGAACGTGCTGCCGTTCACGATCAACTCGACTGGCGGGTTCGGGAACGCCTACGGCCGATTGCGCTTCGCGAGCGGCAACCGCGTGAGCACGATCTGGGGCGCGAAGGATGGCGTCGGAAACATTCCGCTGGCCGACGCGAACCCGAAGTACCTCATGCAGTTTGGCAACGACTTCACGTACAAGGCGTTCGCGCTCAACGTGCTCGTGGACTACCGCCACGGCGGCACCGTCTCGAACATGACGCTGAACCTGTACGACGAAGGCGAGAACACGTGGGACTACGAGGACAAGTCGCCCGATGCGAACGTTCCGCTGGGTAAGTATCGGTACGATCTGTGGGGCGGCGGCACGAACACGGCCGCGTACCTCATGGACGGGTCGTACACGAAGATCCGCGAGGTGAGCCTGTCGTGGGACGTTCCGAGGACCATGCTCACGCGGGTTCCCGGAGTGGACAACGCTCGCATCAGCCTCGCCGGCCGCAACCTGTTCATCATCTCGGGCTACAACGGCTTCGATCCCGAAGTGAACAACGGGGGCAACGTGGTGGCGCGGTTCGTCGATCTCGCGCCGTTCCCGCCGAGCCGCTCGGTCTTCTTCAGCATCGACCTCGGCTTCTAACCGTCCCGCTACTCATCCAGACTGCCTAACGGGCGCCGCAGGCGCCCGAGGAGATAAAGCATGAAGTACGACGTCAAGGGACTGGTGCTCCTCGGAGCACTGATCGGGACGGCGGCCTGCAGCTCCGACCGCCTCGCGATCCCCAACTACAACAAACCGGTCATCACCGACGTTACGAAGGATCCGCAGGCGATCCAGCTGCTCGCCACGGGCATCATCCAGCGTGAGCGGTCGCTGCAGCCCGGCACGAGCCAGGACTTCGGCTTCTTTGGCCGCGAGTCCTACATCTACTTCCCAACCGACGGCCGCAACGTGACCGGCTTCCTGGTTGGCGTGCCCGGATTCGGCGGCAAGACGATTGACCCGGGTGGATTCGCGGCGACCGCCACGAACTGGGGCAGCCGATTCGCGAACATGAGGAATGTCAAAAACTTCCTCAGTGCCATCGACAAATCGCCCACGTTGAGCGACGCGGAGAAGAAGGCGGCGCACGGGTTCGCGAACACATTCGTCGGGCTCGACATGATGTATGTGCTGTACTCCCGCGATACACTCGGGGCGGTTACGGAGACCAACGACGACCCGAAGGTGCTTGCGCCGCTCGTGAGCAAGGACTCCGCGTACAAGTTCGCCACGGGGATGCTTGAGCAGGCGAAGGCCGACCTCGTGGCGGCCGGTGACGCGTCGTTCCCGTTCACGTTGAGCCGCGGCTTCGCCGGGTTCGACACGCCGGCGACGTTCATCAAGTTCAACCGCGCGATTCTCGCACGAGTGCTCGTCAACCGCGCGTCGCAGGGCTGTGGCAACAGCTGCTATACCGACGCGCTCGCGGCGATCGACGAGTCGTTCGCGACACCGATCGGCGGCGCCGCGTCCTTGGCGGATCTCAACGTTGGCGTGTACAACAACTACAGCACGGCGACGGGCGATGTGCAGAACACGCTGTCGTTCGCGAACAACAAGAGCCTGTTCGCGCACGCGAGCAACGTGACCGACGCGCAGAAGCAGGCCAACGGCACGACGCCCGATGATCGCCTAACGAGAAAGGTCGTCAGCCTGGAGTCGTTAGGCTTGCCGCCGGTATCGCCGCCACAGGGCATCGGTATCCCGGCGGAGTACACGTTCCAGATCTATCCGCAGAACAACTCCGATGTGCCGATCATCCGCAACGAGGAGCTGATCCTGCTCCGCGCCGAGGCGAACATCTTCCTTGGCAACCTGCCTGCCGCCCTGTTGGACATCAACAACATCCGGGCGGTCTCCGGCAAGCTTCCGCCAACGACGCTGACGGCGGCTGATGCGCTCACGAAGCTGCTGTATGAGCGGCGCTATTCGCTGCTGCTCGAGGGTCAGCGCTGGAACGACTACCGTCGGTTCGGCATCCTGAACCAGCTCCCGCTCGACAACACCAGCGGAACGTATACGCACTTCGTGGCGAGGGTGCAGCCCGTACCGCTCGCGGAGTGCGACGCGCGTCCCGCGCCGAAGCCGCAGGGCTGTCCGTAAAGAACACCTCGGATAGCGCATGAACAACGAACGGCCAGCCCGAAATGGGCTGGCCGTTCGTCATCAGCCCAGGCCCCGCGGCGGCGGTTGCAATCGATGCGACGCGCCGCCACTTATCGATTGTGCCGCCCGTAGGGTGTCTTACTCTTCCTCTCCACCATGCCTTCCAAACTGGGCTCCTACTGGGCCCTGAGCCGTGCCCCCCGGTACAGCGTGACGTTCGCGCTGCCGCTGCTCCTGCTCTACGAGGCGCTCGCTGCCAGCCTCTCGCGGTTCGCCGGGGAGCAGATGCGCAACGGGGCGGACGTCATGCTCCGCTCACTCTTCATCGCCGTCGCGGGACGCCGCGGCCCCGTCATATTCGTCACGTGCGTGATCGCGGTGAGCATTTTCCTCATTGCGCGCGATCTGAAACGCGCCGGCAGGCTCAATCCGCGGGTTTTCGTGTGGATGACGGCGGAGGCCGTCGCGCTAGCCCTGGTGTTCGGCCTGGTCATCGGCACGGTGACGGCAAAGTTGCTGTCGCCATTCGCACCGCTCGCGATCCTTGGCGGCCAGCCGAAGATGGGTGTGGGCGCCCGTCTGATGCTCTCGCTGGGCGCGGGGCTGTACGAGGAGCTGCTGTTCCGCGTGCTGCTCGTCTCCGGGCTCCTGCTGTTGGCGCGGCGCGTGATGCGCCTCGGTCCTGCGCTGGCGAACACGTTCGCCGTCGGACTTGGCGCCCTGATCTTCTCGGCGTTCCACTACGTCGGCCCCTTCGGCGATCCGTTACGGCTGGATTCGTTCGTGTTCCGAACGATCGCCGGCATCGCGTTCAGCACTCTGTACGTGTTTCGCGGGTTTGGGATCACCGCGTGGACGCATGCGCTGTACGACGTGATCGTGCTGGTCTTGTAGGCCCTCTTTCGGGATAATCGCGATCCGTCGCCTGGCCGCTCGGGATGACACCCTTCGTCGCCCGTCGCCCGTCGCCCGTCGCCCGTCGCCCGTCGCCCGTCGCCTGTCGCCCGTCGCCTGTCGCTGTCGCCTGTCGCCTGTCGCCTCACTTCACGTCGACCGTCCGATTCGCCGTCGCGATCGTTAGGCTCCCAGTCTCGAGCGTGAGCTCGATCCGGTAACGGCCTTCCGGCAGCGTCGAAAAGTCGACGGCCAGCGCGCGAGCATGCGCTGCCCCGGGACGTGCCGAGGGCTCATCCCACTCCATCCGCACGGGCGCCCGCCGTTCCACTACGCCCAGTTTCTCCGCTGCCCGCCGATACCACGGGGTGCGCTCCCGCGTCACCGTCAGCCGATACGCGAGAGTCTCGCCGGCAGGGCTGACGCCGTACATCTCCCAATACACGCCGACCGGCTTGCTGCGATCGATCTTCATCGACCCGCGGGCGCGAGCGGTTGCTTCGTCGAGCGAGGTTGGCAGATTCGTCGGGTCGTCGAACAGGAGCAGATCGGAGATCGTTACCCGGCCGCTCGAGGATGGGGGGCGAAACACGGCCCGCGCGCGTGCCACGCGGCGTTCCGCGGAATCGCGAGTCTCCACGCTGATGATCGCCGGCCGCCACTCGGCGGTCATCACCAGAACGCCGCGGCGAAGCGCTGCAGCGTCTCTGCTGACGATCGCCGAGTCGGGGCTAGTCGCGGGTGCAACCGCGAACGCTGCATCGATCGTATCGTGGGTAAACCCTGCTTGCGCTGTGGCGTCGAACGCGGCCACGACGAGTGCCGAATCTCGCCGGCGGAAGAACGCGATTTGATGATCGAGCTGGCCGATGGATCGCGCATAACGCGGGGCGTACCTGCTCTGCGCCATCCGGTCGTGCAGCTCCCAGTCCGATGCGGCTGCCGAGTCGGGCGCCGCGAGAACGTCGGCGGCGGGGACGAAGTCGAACGCCGGTGTCGGCTCATGTCCAATGACGTGCACGTCGAACGGGCTGGAGACGCTCGGTGCCGACCGGGTCCAGCCGGTCTCCCACCCGTATCGCATGAGCAGCTCTTCCGAGTCCTCGCCAAAGGCCATGTCGTGCGGATACCCCGACATGCGGATCAGCCGCGCCATCGTTAGGCGCGCGAAGTGCTCGGTGCGAAAATCGTTGGCCGGCACGAGATACAGCGGCCGCGACAGCGCCCAGAAGCGCACCTCGAACTCCCCTCGCTGAGCGCATGACAGACGCTCGTACCGCTTTCGGGCGCCACCCTCCAGCAACAGCGAGATGTCCGTCCAGTGACATCGGTCGCGCTCCGGCATGGCGGCAAGCGCGACGTCGAACGCGCTGTCGGCGCGCAGAAAGTCTCCAGCCGCATGGAACGCGAAACCGGCGAGCGCCGTGCACCAGCTCGCATCTGCGCGACACTCGCGGGCCGCGCTCACCGCGTCTTGAGCCCGACTATCCTCCACGAGATAGCGAACTCGCTGTCCGGCGATCCAGCCATCGCCGGGTACGCGCTGCGCTCCCTGCGCCAGCCGTTCGAGCAAGGCGACACGAGCCGCTTTTGTTTTGGGTGGCTCGGCCGGAGGAGCGAACTCTCCATCATCCCACCAGTAGCAGAACCGCCCGACTCGCACGTCGCAGCGTCCCGAGCTTCCCCAATTGTCCATGGGCAGATTCGCGCGCCGCGTGCGCTCGAAGTTGGCTTGCGCCGAACGCGCGTCGCGGACAACGCGTTGCGAGTCCGCCGCCGACGTTACGCGCGCAGGCTGAAACTCGGGCGACCGCAGCGCCGCTCCGGCTTGAAACGCCAGCGCGACGAACACCGGAAAGGCGGCGGGGAGCACAGCAAGCGGCATCGCTCGATCAACCGAAACGGGTGATGGCGGTCGAAGGCGAGTATACCCCGCTGCACTGCACGGCGCGAGCCGCATGCGGGTTGCGGACGGCATCGCGTCACGCTTACGTCCGACAAGTCAGTCAGCGCTCCGCCGTGCGGAGCGCTCCGCCAGAAACCCATCGACCGGGTCGATCGCGATGCCCTCGTTTCCGAGCCTTTCACGGCTCGCTTTGCCTCTTTGCGTTTCTGTGCTGGCGGCATGTTCCCGAGCGGCCGTCGTTTCGACGTCCGCGCCACCGGCTCAGCCCGCAACCGCTCCCACACTCGTCACCGATCCCGACGTTCGCCGGCTCCTGGTGGCGCTCGCCGCTGACTCAATGGAGGGGCGGGGCACTGCGACGCCAGGGTCTGCCCGCGCCGCGAAGTTCATCGCCGCGGAGCTCGCGCGGTACGGCGTTCACCCGGCTGGAGACAGTGGATTCTTCCAGCGCGTCCCGGTCGCGTTCACGCCGCGGAACGGCGACCGGCAGTTGACGCTGCTGGCGACGCTCGCGGCGCGCGACAGCGTGCCGGCCGCCGAACGAGCGAACGCCGTGAACGTCGTGGGAGTGATTGCGGGCTCCGACCCCGCGTTGCGCGACCAGGTCGTACTCGTTGACGCGCATTACGACCACCTCGGCATCCAGCATGGCCAAGCCGGCGATTCCATCTACAACGGTGCCGACGACGACGCGTCGGGCGTGGTCGCGGTGATGGAGGTCGCACGCGCTCTCGCGGCAGGCCCGCCGCCCAAACGCACCGTCGTCGTTGCGGCCACGACGGGCGAGGAGGTCGGGCTGCTCGGCACCCGATGGTACCTGCAACACCCGGCGCGCCCGCTCGAGGCGATGGTGGCGAACCTCGAGATCGAGATGATTGGGCGACCGGACTCGCTGGCCGGTGGGCCGGGCCGCGGCTGGCTCACGGGGTTCGAGCGTTCGACGATGGGCGACCTGTTCAGCAACGCCGGGCTGCCGATCGTCGCCGATAAGCGGCTCGACCAGCAGTTCTTCATGCGGAGTGACAACATTGCCTTCGCGGAGCGTGGCATTGTGGCGCACACGCTGTCGTCGTACAACATGCATAACGACTATCATGAGCCGAGCGACGATGTGGCTCACATCGATTTCGCGCACATGACGCGGCTGGTGGATGTCGCAGTGCGGGCCGCGCGCCTTCTGGCCGATACGCCAACGAAGCTCGAATGGAAGCCGGGTGGTCGCCCGGAACCGAGGAACCGTCAATGACCACTTTACCGGCCGTTTCGACCCCCGATTCCCAATTCCCGATTCCCGATCAAATGCACGTGGAGACCCTCGCCGTTCACGCAGCCCACGGCGCAGATGCCGCGACTGGCGCCGTCGCGCTGCCGATCTACCTCTCCACCACGTTCGAGCGCGAGCCGGACGGTTCGCTGCCGCACGGCTACCTCTACGCGCGTGACGCAACACCGAATCGTACCGCGCTCGAGCGAGTGCTCGCGGCGCTCGAGGGTGGACGTGCCGCAGCCGCATTCTCCGCCGGGATGGCCGCGACGATG
>Ga0307408_100002500_pt1 | contig 12859 bp, 10 predicted proteins | sample 322Cmetagenome_FD_202116 | JGI IMG/M metagenome (GOLD analysis project Ga0307408, IMG submission 202116) | Maize rhizosphere microbial communities from greenhouse at UC Davis, California, United States - 322HYB-C-3 | ecosystem: Host-associated > Plants > Roots > Rhizosphere > Soil | place... | reverse complement strand
CAACACCATTGAAGAACTGATCGAAGACCTGCGCCACGGCAAGATGGTCATCCTGATGGATGATGAAGACCGTGAAAACGAAGGCGATTTGATTATGGTCGCCGAGCAAGTGCGCCCGGAAGATATCAATTTTATGGCGACCCATGCGCGCGGGTTGATTTGTTTGACCTTGTCGCCAGAGCGCTGCAAACAACTGGATTTGCCGCTGATGGTGAGTGACAACAAATCCCAGCACACCACCAATTTCACTTTGTCGATTGAAGCAGCCGAAGGTGTCAGTACCGGTATATCGGCGGCGGATCGTGCACTTACGGTGCGTGCAGCGGTGAAAGCCAATGCCAAGCCAACCGATATAGTGCAGCCCGGTCACATCTTCCCCCTGATGGCGCAACCGGGTGGCGTTATGAGCCGTGCAGGCCATACCGAAGCAGGTTGCGATTTAGCGCGCCTGGCCGGATTCGAACCAGCGGCAGTGATTGTTGAAGTGATGAACCCCGACGGCACCATGGCGCGCCGCGCGGATCTTGAGCAATTTGCCGAGCAACATCACCTGAAAATCGGTACCATTGCCGACCTGATTCACTACCGCGCCACCAAAGAGAAGACGGTCGCCTGCATCAATACCCGCAAAGTGGAAACCCTTTACGGTGAATTTGAATTGCGCACTTATCGCGATCTGGCGCGCGGCGACCTGCACTTTGTGATGGTCAAAGGCGAGATAGACGCCGAGCCAACACTGGTGCGTGTGCATGTAATGGACATCGCCCGCGATGTGTTGAGCCTCAAGCGCACCTCGGTTGCCGGTGGCAAAAGCTGGACCTATCAGGATGCGCTGCGCAAAGTGAGCGAAGAGGGTAAGGGTGTCGTACTGTTGATCTGCCACGACGAATCAACCAAAGAAGTGGAAGACAGCATCGACTGGTTGATCTCCGGTAAACAAATGCGCCGCAGCTCGGAAGTGCTCTACAAACAGGTGGGCACCGGCTCGCAAATCCTGCGCGATCTGGGCGTGCGCAAAATGCGCGTGATGTCCGCGCCCATGCGCTACTCAGCGCTCTCGGGTTTTGATTTGGAAGTAGTGGAATATATTTGCCCCGAGGGCGATTGACCCCTCTCTAGTCGGGCGCCCCCTCCCCCTCCCCCTCACAAGGGGCGGAGTAAATGAATTTAAAAATTGGAAAAATTAAAGAGAAAACAGCATGAGTAATATCAAAGTCGTTGAAGGTGATTTTTCTGCGTCAGCAGGTAAGTACGCGTTAATCGTTAGCCGCTGGAATAGTTTTGTAGTTGAAAGTTTGAAAGATGGCGCACTGGATACTTTGCGTCGCCACGGCATCAAAGATGAAAATGTCACTATCTATTACGCTCCCGGCGCTTTTGAGTTTCCATTGACTGCACAAAAAATTGCAGCGAAAAAAGAATTCGACGCGATCATTGCGTTAGGTGCAGTTATTCGCGGCGGCACACCGCACTTTGATTATGTTGCGGGCGAGTGCGTTAAAGGTTTGGCTCAGGTTTCCCTGCAATATGGTGTGCCGGTAACCTTTGGTGTACTGACTGTTGATTCGATCGAACAAGCGATTGAACGTTCGGGCACCAAAGCAGGTAACAAAGGTGTTGAAGCTGCATCGACTGCACTGGAAATGGTTTCCCTATTCGGGAAAATATAAAGCTCGGCAAAATATAAAGTCGCAATCGTTAACGTTTCGTTATTTTTATTTCATGCCCGTGCACGCGGGCATTCAAGTTCTTTATCAGGTAATTGTTCATGACTACTCCTTCAGGCCAAGCTGACGCATCTGCGCAAAAAGGCCACACAGCTGCAACCCGCCGTATGGCCCGTCACTACGCGATGCAAGCGCTGTATCAATGGCATATGACCGGCAACTCGCTCAACTCAATCGAAGCAGAATTCCGCACCGATAACGATATGAGCAAAGTGGATGTGGAATATTTCCACGATATCCTGCACGGTGTACCTGAGCATTTAAGTGAACTCGATGCTGTTTACGAACCCTTTCTGGTTGATCGCTCACTGGTAGAGTTAGATGCAATTACCCGCGCGCTTTTGCGCCTTGCAACCTACGAATTTAAGTTTCGTATTGATGTACCTTACAAGGTTGTGATTAACGAAGCTGTGGCGCTGGCGAAAAAATTTGGTGCAGAAGACAGCCATAAATTTATCAATGGCGTGTTAGATAAAACGGCCGTGGTATTGCGCGCACCAGAAGTCAACGCCGAGCGTAAAAACCGTTAATTATCCGGGCGATATTTGTTCGCCCTTCATTCCAAACGCTATTCAACTCTCCTAAAACGGCTTAATTTTTTAAAACGACGCAAAAAGTGCCCAGCGAATTCCAACTGATCCAACAGTTTTTCCAGCGTGAGCAAGCCGAGCAGCCTGCCGAAGGAGTGTTGCTAGGGATTGGGGATGACTGCGCGCTTTTGCAAATCCCCGCTGGAAAACAATTGGCTGTATCCGTTGATACATTGGTGGCCGATGTACATTTCCCTGCCGACGCTGATCCTGAATTAATCGCCGAGCGCGCATTAAGGACCAATTTAAGCGATCTCGCGGCCATGGGCGCAGATCCGCTCTGGTTCACACTTGCGCTGACCTTGCCTGAAGCAACCGAAGACTGGTTGCGCGGTTTTAGCCGCGGCTTATTTAAATGTGCGCGGGAGTACGGTATTGCATTGGTGGGCGGCGATACAACATCTGGCCCTTTATCGATTACGATTCAAGTCATGGGTGCCGCCGAGCCAAAAAATACTTTGCGGCGCGATGGTGCGAATATTGGCGATTTTGTGTTGGTGACAAATGTTGTGGGCGATGGTGCAGCTGCCTTGGCTGCAATCCAAAACACCCGGACATTTGCTGATGAGCACGCGGAATATTTGCTGCAGCGTTTTTATCGCCCAATACCACGCTTAGCTGAGTCGAAATTGATTCGCGAAATTGCCAGCAGTGCGTTGGATATTTCCGATGGCCTGGTCGCCGATTTACAACATATTTGCGATGCAAGCGATTTTGGTGCAGTGATTGATGTTGAAAACCTACCTGTATCGCCCGCCGTAAAATCGTTAAATAATGATGCGCAAGCTTACCAGTGGGCGCTCAGCGGTGGTGACGATTATGAACTCTGTTTTACTGTACCGCCCGAAAAAATGGCTGATATCGCTATGTTAATTGCCCAGGGGAAATTACAAGCTACTGTTGTGGGCGAGATGATCGCAGGCAGCAAAGTCATTTGTGAGTATGAGAACCAACCATTTGAGTTGGCCAAAACGGGATACCAACATTTCTGATGAGCACTCCCACGTTTAAACAGTTGCTTGAAAATCCCAACCATTTATTTGCATTCGGATTTGGCAGTGGGCTTGCTAAAAAGGCTCCTGGTACTTTTGGCACACTTGCAGCAATTCCCTTTTTTTTACTGTTACAAAACTTATCCTGGCCGTTGTATTTGAGTTGGTTATTAGTGACCTTTGCACTGGGTGTGCTCTGGTGTGATCGCTCATCCAAAGCGATGGGGGTGCATGACCACGGCGGTATTGTATGGGATGAGTTTGTCGGCTTCTGGATCACCATGTTTATGGCTCCTGCAGGTTGGGTGTGGATTCTGCTGGGATTCGTTTTGTTTCGCTTTTTCGATATTTTAAAACCCTGGCCCATTAACTGGCTGGATAAAAAAGTGCACGGTGGTTTTGGCATTATGATCGACGATGTGCTCGCCGGAATTTATGCGCTGATAGTGCTGCAACTGATTGCGTTTTCTGTGAGGTTCTTGTGACCATTACTTATGTGGAATCATCCAAATTACCAACCCCTTGGGGTATTTTTGTGATGCACGGTTTTTGCGATGACGAAAATTTCAAAGAGCATGTGGTACTCACCATGGGCGATATCAGCGGTGATGAACCATTGCTGGCGCGCATCCATTCGGAGTGCTTAACCGGTGACGCACTTTTTAGTCTGCGTTGCGATTGCGGGCCGCAATTGCAAGCAGCGATGCACAAGGTTGCTTTGGCTGGGCGCGGTGTGATTTTTTATCTGCGTCAGGAAGGTCGTGGAATTGGTTTACTTAATAAAATCAAAGCCTATCATTTGCAAGACCAGGGTGCCGATACGGTAGAGGCAAACGAACAGTTGGGTTTTGGTGCCGACATGCGCGATTACAGCATCCTTAAACCCATGCTCGAACATCTCAATATCAAAGCATTAAAGTTACTGACCAATAATCCGCGCAAAGTAAAAGCTTTGCAGGATATGGGCATTAATGTGGTGGAGCGCATCCCGCATCAAACCGGTCGCAACCCCCACAACGCCAAATACCTTGAAACTAAAAAAGGTAAGCTAGGCCATTTATTTAACAGCGCTGACGACGAATAATTTTTAGATTTTTTTTGCAATCATCTTTTATTGAGAGTACGACAATGACACGAATTGCAATCGCCGGTGCCGCAGGCCGTATGGGCAAGGCGCTGATTGAAGCCACGCAAAAAAATCCGCAAACTACATTGGGCGCGGCAACGGTACGTACAGGCAGTTCACTGGTTGGTGTCGATGCCGGGGAGTTGGGCAATGTAGGAAAACTCGGTGTGACGCTGGTCGATAATATTGCCGATGTAATCGATCAGTTTGATGTATTAATCGATTTCAGTTCACCGCTCGCGACACTCGACCATGTGAAAATTTGCGCGGCGCACAATAAGCCCATCGTCATAGGTACCACCGGATTTAGCGCCACAGAAAAAACTGAGCTGCTCTCCTATCAAACACAAATTCCCTTGTTGCTATCGGCTAATTTTTCTACCGGTGTAAACCTGTGTTTTAAATTGCTCGATTTAGCCGCGCGCGTGTTGGGCGATGAATACGATGTGGAAGTTTACGAAGCGCATCACCGCCATAAAGTCGATTCACCTTCCGGCACTGCCGTGCGTATGGGAGAAGTTCTGGCGAATGCATTGGACCGCGATTTAGATAAAGTGGCAGTCTATGGCCGCGAAGGCCAAATTGGTGCGCGCCCGCGCGACACTATCGGTTTTGCCACAGTGCGTGGTGGCGATGTTGTGGGTGATCACACGGTAATGTTTATGGCGGATGGCGAGCGTGTGGAAATTACGCACAAAGCCTCCAGCCGGTTGGCGTTTGCCAATGGCGCGGTACGCGCAGCAGTTTGGTTGCAGCAACAACAATCCGGTTTGTTTGATATGCAGGATGTATTAGGCCTGCGATAGTTTTTTGTGATCGGTCGCGCGGTAAAGTGTTAAATTCATTTTGTAAAACATCGCACAGGGAATTAAATAATGGCTGGTTCCAGTTTATTAGCATTGCTTGATGATATCGCCACGGTGCTCGACGATGTGGCGGTAATGACCAAAGTCGCTGCGAAAAAAACAGCCGGTGTATTGGGTGATGACCTGGCACTGAATGCACAGCAAGTTGCGGGTGTGCGCGCCGAGCGCGAGTTGCCCGTGGTATGGGCGGTTGCCAAAGGATCGGCGCTCAATAAAGCGATTCTGGTTCCTGCCGCACTGTTGATCAGCGCATTTGTTCCCTGGTTAATTGTCCCGCTGCTGATGGTTGGTGGTGCTTATTTGTGTTTTGAAGGATTTGAAAAGCTCGCGCACAAATATTTTCATTCCAAAGCTGACGATGCCGCACATCATCGCGAATTGATTGAAGCCGTTGCCAATCCGGAAGTGGATATGGTCGCCTTCGAAAAAGAAAAAATCAAAGGCGCCGTGCGCACGGATTTTATTCTTTCGGCTGAAATTATTGTTATCGCCTTGGGTTCAGTAGCCGCTGCGACTTTTGCCAAGCAGGCTGCGGTAGTGGTAAGCATCGCGGTATTAATGACAGTGGGCGTATACGGTTTTGTCGCGCTGATTGTGAAATTGGACGATATAGGTCTGCACCTTCTCAAAAAACCGAATCCAGTTGCCCAATTTTTCGGTAAATTTTTACTGGCCGCCGCACCGCGCTTGATGAAGCTCTTATCGGTATTGGGTACTGCAGCCATGTTTATGGTCGGCGGCGGTATTGTGACGCACAGCATTCCCGTTGTTCATCATTGGATTGAGCATGCAGCAGCTGTCACTGAGCCAATGGGCTGGTTGACTTCATCGGTATTGAATGGGGTTGCGGGTGTGGTGATTGGAGCGTTGGTGCTTGTTATTGTAAATGCTGGTTTGCGGTTATTTAAAAAGAATAAATAATTTTTGTGTTTTTGTGTTTTTGTGTTTTTGTGTTTTTGTGTTTTTGTGTTTTTGTGTTTGATGCTCAGTATTATGAATTATTGATTTTTATCCTTGCGCCTGATCGCAAGTCATGGGTTTTGCCAAATGGATTGTATCAATGAAATTCAGTGAAATTCGCTTATCCAAAACCTTCTCTGCCATTATTCTTATTGTTGTCGTCAGTGTTTTTCTGTTGCCGGTACTCAGTATGAATTTTATGTTTTGGCTCTCTGAGCGCAATGAGCCTCGCCATGTCCCCTCGTTCGATAATCAAATTGAAGTTAGAGTTGGAACAGTAACGCTTTCTTTAAAAAACCTTCATATTTCTGATCCTGCATTGTTTGGTTGCATCAAGGAATTGTCACTTGCTCTGGCCAAGCTTCCCCCTGGTCGTTCAGGTGGAATAACTTCTGTTGTTGAGCTTCAGCGGCTCAATTGCCCAAATAAAGGTATTGTTAGTCTCGAAGGGATCGGTGCGCTAGAACAGCTTTCCTTGCTTCATCTTCAAGGCAATAAGATAGTGGATATAAATCCGCTTGCAAAATTGCATGACCTTGAAGAGGTGGATCTATCCAATAATGACATCACTAACCTCAACCCGCTAGCTTCTCTTTCCCGGTTGGAAGAAATTCGCCTTTCAGGAAACAAACCGGGCAGTATTAAAACTTTATTGACTATTGCGTCTTTAGAGGAGGTTGATATGCCGGATACAAACTATATCTACTGTGTTGAACTGGAAAGTTTTTTTAACCAGGCCAAGTTCACCGCTCGCCAAAATTTGCATAATCAAACCTGCAGAGGGGAATATAGTTCGGATATTGCAAGAATAGCGTCGTTAAAAAAATCTGGCAGTACTTTGACGTTGGAAGAGGAAAGCCAGTTACTGGAATATGAATTAAATGCAATGAAGAAAGACTATAAGCTGAAATATCAGTAATGTCTGTTTTATGAAAAGTCTGACTGATTAGTAAATGGTGGAGCTACGATGATAAAAAAAATAATACTGACAGTCTTTATCTGTGTGGGGATTTTTCAGCTTATAGATGTAAATTATAAGTTGAACCACGAAGGTGCGGGAATCTTGGATGGTTTTCGACAATCACAAATGGATGCACCTCCTGTTGTGGTTGCCTCAATTTCATCTTCTTCGATATCGTCAATTGAAACTGCAAGGTCTCCGTGTGAAGCACATGGTTTTGCGTTGAATTCAACTTTTGCAGATCAGATTAAAGCACGCTTGCCGGTATTTCTATTGCGTGAATTATCACCCGAGCGCGATTCTTTGTCTTATTTTACGGAGATTATTGGGCTCAAGTCAGATGCTGTTGAGTTTAAGTGGTTTAAGGGTGATATTTTACTTCGTAGTGAAAAGGTTGGTGTTTCAGGTGCACGTTGGAGGGTTTGGTCTACCGTTACCGGCTTAAAAAATATTAATGTTGGTGGTGTGGGTTCAGAACCAATTCGGTTGGAACTCTGGTCTGCCCAGTGCCTAATTCACACCGATAAAATCATGCTTGCTACAGCTGAAAATGCGGTGCGATTAAATGATGCGCCTGAAATTTTTGATGGACGAACGGTGTTGATCTCCGAAATTTTTGATGCTTTCCAGTACTCTTCTAAACCCGCAGCGCCTTCCCCTGTTTATATATTTAAAGAGCAAGATTCTGGCGGGAGGATTTATATTGATATTGCAAATGCCTCGCGAGATGGAACAACCCGTGATGCGTTTAGTCATGCTGTTTATCGCGATAATCCATTGCCGCCTCCAATGGCAGGAAGTGGGGGTGGAGTGATTAATTATTCGGATGTGAACATCAATCGTAAAACAATGGAAGGTGACACTGTATTACTCGAAGCCATTAAAAACAAAAGTTACAACACAATAAAAAGTTTACTGACAATTGGCTCCAATCCTTTTATTCGTGATGCTGAGGGCCGCTCGCCATTGGATCTGGCATTAGCTGATAAAGACAGGACGTTAGTTAATATGCTGGTGGAACATATGTTACGCGGTGCTTCGATTGAGCATTCTGGATGGAGTTTCTCAAAACATTCGGACCTCATGCGTGAAGGTAGATATTTTAGTGGGCGTAATCGGTTGGGTGAGACGCCGTTGATGCGCGCAGCAGCCTCTGGCGATGAATTTGCCATCATCAGTCTTGTGGGGCTCAATGCGGACGAACAGGAAGAAAAGTATTTGCCGTATCGCAGCCCTTATGATTTTGATTATGCCGGACGCCAGGCGTTTGATATTGCACTTGAATCCAATTTTTCTGGCGCGGCTTTGTTGCTTGAGCGTGCAATGGAAAAGTTTTCACCCTCTTGGGCGGTTTACCAAATGCGTATTGCGTCTGAAGTGCAAGGTGACACACCAGTAAAATGTTTCGCGCAACCCGGCAAGCGACTATGGCTGTCAATGACCTTGCTGGACGTTCCCTTGAAGAAGGCGAAAGTAGTTTGGTCTGCTAGAAAAGATTATCGGGATAAGTGGCGCATTATAAAAACAGAAGAGTTTTGGGTCTCTAGTACGGAATATAAGCTACTAAGCCATATTGATCAGATCGATCTTGGTGAGGGAAGCGATTGGGTAATAAAAGCGGATTTGTTTTTAAATAATCAATTGGCAAAAAATGCCTGGCTTGAAGAGAGTTATTCGCCTACTGGCGAATCTGATTGCGAGCGGGATACTCACCGGGAAAGCTCACTCCAGAGCCAGTTTGCTGCCTGGATGCCGCTGAACATTGCAACTGAGCGTGCTGCGGGTATTTCGGCTGAGAAATTGCGCATTCATTATGATTTGCTCGAAGAGGCGGTGCATTATGAAAATATCTATGCGGTGCAATATCTGATAGAGCAGGGAATGTCTCCTGGTATTCGGTACGGTGGTAGCCGCAATTCATTGCTGCGCGAAGCTGTGTTGGAAAGCAAGTTGGCATTGGCTAAATATATGCTAACCCAAGGGCTGGATTTGGTTGAAGAGGATGCAAAGCTTCGCAAAAGCCAGCGCAGTTTGGTGAATGGCGCAATATATGAGCGAGATAGAGAAATGGTGAAGTTTTTAGTTCAGCAAGGTCTGCCGGTAAATGAAGTTGAGTTTTCGATTAAACAGCCACTTGTTGAGGCATTGGATAAGTGCGATTCAAATATGGTGGAAGTATTACTGAATTTAGGTGCGGATTTGGAGCGTGTTGTGAAATCAAAATCATTCCCGGAGGGTATGTCTGTTCGTACATACGCCAAACGTTGTGCATACGAGCCTCGAGTTCTCGAGGCAATTAACACTTTCGATGCGTCTATCGCAAACAAAACGGCACATAGCTCTACAAGAGCGCCGTAATGAATTTCTAATAGACACTAAGGTCTTAGTCCCGTAGAATTCGCAGCCAGATTGCGGCCACCTCAAATGGCTCTGCACAAAGAATACAAAACGGTTCGCACAAGAACATAAAAAGGCGAGATGAGATTAGAGTTTCATCTCGCTTTTTTACAACCAAACGTTTTACAGTCAGATTAATTTTGCCTTTTAACTCAATGACTTATCGCGATGTTCACTTTATAAGTGTCAATGCGACTGACTTTTTGAGCCCGAAGAAACTGAACGTCTGTGCGATTTGGATGACGAACCTACAACGATTTATTAGCTTGCTTTAAGGGTATCCCGCAGGGTTAGTGACTGCCGGTGTTCTCCAAGCCAAAACCCAACCAGCTCAGGAGGTTGTTTTGACTACTCAGGAATCCCTTCCTGCCCCGAAGAAGGCCATTTTGGTCCTTGCCGATGGTAGTGTTTTCCGTGGTACCGCAATTGGTGCTGAAGGTTTATCGGTGGGTGAGGTGGTGTTTAATACCGCGATCACCGGCTATCAGGAAATCCTTACCGATCCGTCCTATGCCCAGCAAATTGTTACCCTCACTTATCCCCATATCGGCAATACCGGTACCAACAGCGAAGACGAAGAGTGCGGGCGCATTTGGGCTACAGGTCTGGTGATTCGCGATCTGCCGTTACTCGCGAGCAATTTCCGCAATACGGAAAGCCTTTCTGACTACCTGAAAGCGCGCAATGTGATCGGCATTGCCGATATCGATACCCGTCGCTTGACCCGCATTCTGCGCGATAAAGGCGCCCAAAACGGCTCCCTGATGGCGGGTGATGAAATTGACGAAGCCAAAGCTCTCGCTGCTGCCAAAGCGTTTGGTGGATTGAAAGGGTTGGATCTCGCCAAAGAAGTCACCGTGAGCGAGTCATACACATGGAATGAAAGCAGTTGGACCTTGGGTGAAGGCCACAAAGCCTTGACCGGCGCGAAGAAATTCAAGGTAGTGGCATACGATTACGGTGTGAAGCGCAATATCCTGCGCATGCTCGCGGATCGCGATTGCGAGCTGATCGTTGTTCCCGCTAAAACTACCGCTGCTGAAGTATTGGCAATGAATCCGGACGGCGTGTTCCTCTCCAATGGCCCTGGAGACCCTGAGCCATGTACCTACGCCATCGAAGCGATCAAAACCATTTTGGAAACTGATACTCCGGTATTTGGTATCTGCCTCGGTCACCAATTGTTGGCGCTGGCCTCAGGTGCAAAAACCATCAAAATGAAATTTGGCCACCACGGCGGCAACCATCCGGTACAGGATCTTGAATCCAGACGTGTGATGATCACGGCGCAAAACCACGGTTTTGCGGTGGAAGAATCCAGCTTGCCAGCCAACCTCAAGGCGACACATAAATCCTTATTCGATGGTTCCTTGCAAGGTATTCATCGCACTGATAAAGCCGCGTTCAGCTTCCAGGGTCACCCTGAAGCCAGCCCCGGCCCACATGATGCCGATACCTTATTCGACCACTTTATTGAATTGATGCAAGCGCGCAAGGCGTCCTAATCGGAGCAGACATGCCAAAACGTACAGACATAAACAGTGTATTGATTCTCGGCGCTGGCCCGATCGTAATCGGCCAGGCTTGTGAGTTTGACTACTCGGGCGCGCAAGCCTGTAAAGCCCTGCGCGAAGAGGGTTACCGCGTTATTTTGGTGAACTCCAACCCAGCCACCATCATGACCGATCCGGCTATGGCGGATGCCACTTACATCGAGCCAATCGAGTGGCAAACAGTAGAAAAAATTATTGAAAAAGAACGCCCGGACGTAATTCTCCCCACCATGGGCGGCCAAACGGCGCTCAACTGCGCGTTGGCGCTGGCTAAACATGGCGTGTTGGAAAAGTACAATGTTGAGTTGATCGGTGCGAAGGAAGAAGCCATCAACATGGCAGAAGACCGCAATTTGTTTGACCAGGCGATGAAGCGTATTGGCCTTTCATGTGCCCGCGCGAAAATAGTTCACACCTTGGAAGAAGCCAAAGAAGCGCCGAAAGAATTCGGCTTCCCATGCATCATTCGCCCGTCATTTACCATGGGTGGTTCAGGTGGTGGTATCGCTTACAACTGGGATGAGTTTGAAGAGATTTGTACGCGCGGTTTGGATTTGTCGCCGACCAATGAATTGTTGATCGATGAATCCCTACTCGGCTGGAAAGAGTACGAGATGGAAGTGGTGCGCGATAAAAACGACAACTGCATCATCGTCTGTTCGATTGAAAACTTTGATCCGATGGGTGTGCACACCGGCGATTCAATTACTGTTGCACCTGCGCAAACCCTCACCGATAAAGAATACCAAGTCATGCGTAATGCATCGATTGCGGTATTGCGTGAAATTGGTGTGGAAACTGGCGGTTCCAACGTGCAATTTGCGGTGAATCCGGTTGATGGCCGCATGGTAGTGATCGAGATGAATCCGCGCGTATCGCGTTCATCTGCACTTGCATCCAAAGCAACTGGCTTCCCTATTGCAAAAATCGCTGCCAAGTTAGCGATTGGTTATACCCTCGACGAGTTGCAAAACGAAATTACTGGTGGCGCAACACCGGCATCGTTTGAGCCGTCAATCGATTATGTGGTTACCAAAGTACCGCGCTTTACCTTTGAAAAATTCGGTGACGCTGATGCGCGTTTAACAACGCAAATGAAATCCGTTGGTGAAGTGATGGCGATTGGTCGCACTTTCCAGGAGTCGCTGCAAAAAGCATTGCGCGGTTTGGAAGTTGGCTCTGCCGGTTTTGAATCCAAAGTCGATTACACCACCGAGGAAGGCGCGGCAAAAGTGCGTCGCGAATTAAGCACCGCTGGCGCTGAGCGTATCTGGTATCTCGGCGATGCGTTCCGCATGGGCATGAGCGTCAACGATGCATTTAATCTTTCAAAAATCGATCCATGGTTTTTGGTGCAAGTAAAAGAGTTAATTGATATCGAGCAGTCACTGCGCGGTAAATCACTCAATGATCTGAATGCGGAAAAATTATTTCAACTCAAGCGCAAAGGTTTTTCTGACAAGCGTTTGGCACTCCTGGTGGGTGCGACTGAAAAAGCAGTGCGTCATCATCGCCAGGGGTTAAATATTCGTCCTGCGTACAAGCGGGTTGATACTTGTGCGGCTGAATTTTCTACCTCGACTGCTTATATGTACTCAACCTATGAAGAAGAGTGCGAAGCGAATCCGAGCGATAAGAAAAAGATTTTGGTTATCGGCGGCGGTCCTAACCGTATCGGTCAGGGTAT
>Ga0307408_100002498_pt1 | contig 12873 bp, 12 predicted proteins | sample 322Cmetagenome_FD_202116 | JGI IMG/M metagenome (GOLD analysis project Ga0307408, IMG submission 202116) | Maize rhizosphere microbial communities from greenhouse at UC Davis, California, United States - 322HYB-C-3 | ecosystem: Host-associated > Plants > Roots > Rhizosphere > Soil | place... | reverse complement strand
TTCGCGTCAACCTGCGGGGTGAGCGGATCGTACTCGTCGAGCGGACACTCCAGAAGCCGCGCGGGTACACGGAGCCGAAACCCTCGATGGCCATACGCGTCCTGCAGCTGGCCGGCCCCGTGATCATCGGCGGCATGTTCGTGGTCGGCTGGCTGTTCGGGCTCTACGTGCTGTTCAAGACGCGCAACTGGGATGCGTTGACCAGGCCGCTGCCACTCGCGATCTGCATTCTCGTCCTCGTTCAGGTGGCGCTCACCACCATCGGATCGGGCGCCCTTCAAAGCGCGATTAGCATCGTCGGGATCTCGGTGCTGCTCGTGGGCACGGCGCTTCCTGCCTTGAGCGGCGTCACGCTGTGGATCGGCCGGCAGAGTCCCGCACGGCTGTGGGCCGCCGAGCAACTGATCCGGGGAAAGATCCTGATCCGCGGTGTCGCGGCCTCGCTAATGGACGGCGTCAGCGTTGGTGGCGTCGTAGCGGCAGTCGGGGTCCTCGCTGACTGGGCCGCTCTATCGCTTCCCGGGTTCGTGCCGTCGATTAGCCGTGAGATCGACGCAGTCGAGGCCGGCGTCGGTTCCGTGCTCGGCGAGACGATCGGCGGATCCAGTTTCATTGCGCTGGGCATCGCGCTGGCGGTCGAAGCGCTCGACCGGGCCCGGCTCAACGCCGCCGTCTCCACGCTCATCATCGCGGCCGCCGCTGCACTGGTGGCCGCATCGAACCAGGTGGCGTTCTTGCCGGGACTGACGCTCATCACCGGCATGGGCGCCGGTGCCGCACTGGCGGTGTGGCTCTATCGGTCCCGCGGCTTTCTTGCCATCTGGATCGCCGCCGTCGTCGCCGGGTTTGTCACCGACGCGATGGCGGTGCGATCGCTCGAGGATCCGACGTTGCTGCAGCTGAGCAATGGCGTCCTCACGATCGTCGTCCTGCTGGCCGCGGCAGGAGGCTGGGGCCTCTTCAGGACGCGCGTACCGGCACCGCAGCCCGCCCAGTAGGGAGACAGCGTTGGACGAGAAAGCGCTGTTCACACAGTTCTGGACGAACGAGTCGAAGACGACCCGCACCGTCCTGGCACGCATCCCGGAAGGATCCGAGTATCGCCCGGATCCGAAATCGCGGACCGCCCGCGAGATTGCATGGCAGATCGTCTGCGAGGAGCGGATGATCATCGACGCGCTGGAGAGCGGGAACGTCGAATGGGCGCCGCCGCCGATGCCCGCTACGATGAAGGAAGTGCTCCAGGCGTATGAAAAACAGAGCGCGGGCATGCCGCAGCGTTGGAGCGCGCTGCCCGCGGAACGCTGGAACGGCTCGCTCGACTTCTTCGGCAAGCAGCGGCCGGCCTCACCCATGGCCTGGAGCTTTCTTTTCGACATCGTCCATCACCGCGGCCAGATCACGACCTACCTGCGGCCGATGGGATCGAAGGTGCCGCAGATTTACGGACCGAGCGGCGACGAACCGTAAAGGCCATACAAATGAAGCACGAAGTAATGGGGGCACTGGCCCTGGCACTCCTGTCCGCCACGCCGGCCGCCGCGCAAGGCACGTCGCGGACGGTGGTCGCGGTGTTCGCGCATCCTGACGACGAGACCTCGGCGGCGCCGGTGCTTGCGCGGTACGCGCGCGAGGGCGTGCAGGTCTACCTGATCATCGCGACCGATGGTGCGGCAGGCGGGAGTTACACGTCGATTCCGCGCGGACCGGAACTGGCTCGCGCCCGGGCCGAAGAGGCGGCGTGTGCCGCGACCGCGCTGGGCACCAAGCCACCGATCCTGCTCGGGTTCCCCGACGCCCAGCTCGGCAACTATGCCGAAGATCCCACGCGCGTCTATCGCCTGACCCAGCGAATCCAGGAAGAACTGCAACGGCTTGGTCCGGATGTCCTGATCACGTGGGGACCGGACGGCGGCACCGGGCACCCGGATCATCGGCTGGTGAGCAGCATCGTGACCCAACTGGTTCGCGCCGGGGCCACCGGTGCGCCGGAGCATCTCTTCTACTCGGCGATTCCGGTCGAGGGGATGCGCGCCATGAATCCGGGGCGGGGCGAGCCGCCATTCCTGGTACCGCAGGCGAAGTACTTCACGACACGCGTGCCATTCACACCCGCCGATGGCGACGCCGCCGTGCGTTCGATGGCGTGTCACAAGACCCAGTACTCGGCTGAAGTCGTCGAACGAATCAGTGGCGTCGCCAAGAGTGTGCTGAACGGTGTGCTTCCCCTGGCTCCGGCATTCGCTGCGGATGCCGGGAGTGACCTGTTCGGTTCCGCCCGGGAAGTGAAGAAGTGAAGGTCATCTAACCCTGACGGGCATTCTCGTCAGCAGATCGCCGAGCGCATTGGTGATATCCAGACGCATATCGCCGGGCGTGGTGGGCGAGAACTCGAAGTCGTAGGTCTCCCCGTTTCCCATCTGGATTTCCGAGGGGCCGACCACGGACTGATCGGGTGGCAGATCCATTCCGTCCTTCGCGATTCCACGCCACGTCGTCAATCCTTCACCGCGCAGCAGTCGCATTCGCATTGACGGTCTGAAGACATGGATGTTGATGAAGCGCAGCCGATAGCGCTCGCCGGCCTTCATCTCCAACGGCGGCGGTGTCATCGAGCCATTGATGTACACCTTGTCGCTGTCGGCCGCTTTACGCGGCACTGATACGAGCAGAACGAGGTCGTGGGTGGGATCGTAGGCGGCCGGATCGTCGATCACGATCAATGCGCCGCTCAAGCCTGCCTGCTGCTGCCGCATTTCATCGACATGAGTGTGATAGATGAAAGTACCGGACCGCGGAGGCGTGAAGCGCGCGTCGAAAGATCGTCCCGGCGCGACCGCCGGCGAGACGCGCGCGCCACTGCCGGAGAAACCGGCGACGCCGTCGTAGTAGCTCTCGAGCTCGATGCCATGCCAGTGGATCGCTGTGGCCTCCGGCAATTCGTTGACGACCGAAATATTCACGGGCTCGCCGCGTTTCAGAACCATCGTTGGCGCTGGCAGATACGGAGGGGCCGCCGGGATTGTCTTGCCGGCTTCTTCAAGCGCGAAACCGTACGCAGGTTCCGCCGGGGTACCAGCGGCATCGACCTTCGCGATCAGCCGCAGGATCCGCGGCTTGACGTCCTTCGCCAGCGGCTCGTCTTTTCCAACGACGGTGATGCCGACCACCGGGCCTGCCATCATCTCGAGCGCATGGTTGGTGACGTGATGGTGTTCGACAGGCTTGCGGCCGTCGAGCGGCAGTGCCGGAGCGATGTGGCTCATGTCGTGGCAGTGGAACAGCCAGTTGCCGGACCGCGTTGGCGTCCACGTCAGTGAAAACGTCCTGCCCGGCGCCAGCCGTTCCGTGTTGACGAGACGCGGCGAGCTGCTGGCGGGAAATATCACATCGGATCCCTCGTCGCCGCGGCTGTCCACCTTGAAGTAAAACCCGTGCAGGTGCATCGGATGGACGCCGCCGCCGACGTTGATGACGCGGAGGTGAACCGGCTCGCCGACCTGATACGTCAGCCGCTCCGTATGCGGCCAGGATTTCCCGTTCATGACCATGCGATTCAACGCGCTGGGCACGAGTGCGTCGTCAACGGTCGCCCAGACGCCGATGAGGAAGACGCGTTCGTTTCGCGCGTTACGGCCGCGCGGTTCGACCAGGAAGGCGCCGTACAGTTGGGTGTCTCGAGGGGCACGCGTCGGAAGCGGCGAGTTGTTGGTTGCGCCCCAGTAATAGTAGGTACCTGGTGTTCCTGCCAGGAATCGGATCTCACGGACTTCCCCCGGCATGATCGTGATCGGCTCCGGTGCAGCTGCCGCACCCGATCGCGCATACATTCCATGAATGATCAGCGGCTCTTTCTCGAGCCGGTTGCGTACCAGCGCGCGAACCTCGGTACCTTCTGTGACGCGAATGAGCGGCCCGGGAATCTGCAACGGCCCACCTTCGAGTGCAAACGCGAGCACCCTGACGCCAGGATCGTTGTCACCATCCGGGTGCCACTCGCCCTCCCGCGTCTCCAGCCGAACGGTCAACGTGGTGCCGTCGAGCGTGCCCGCGGCGGTGCGATTGTCGTTAATCGCGATGGGCTCCGGAGTCGAAGCGGGGATTCCAGCGGCGGCGAGTCCACGCGCCTGTCCGAGCACCGGCACGGCGACTACCGCAACGAGTAGGAAACGCAGGCGAGACATGAAATCGCTCCGGCGAAGAAAATGGTAACCTAATGGTATGCGAACAACCATCGACAAGGCAGGCCGGCTGGTCATTCCGGCGAGCATCCGTGATCGCGCCGGGCTGTCGCCGGGCACGATACTCGAGATCACGGTCGATGAGTTCGGGGTTCGGCTCGAGCCGGTGGCGCCCGGCCCGCGGCTCGTCAAGGTGGGACGCCGGCTCGTGGCGCGGCCGACGAGCGACGTGAGTACGCGCCGCGCCGTCGATATCGCCGGCCTCGTCGAAGACGAGCGCAACCGTTGGCCCTGACCATCTTTCTCGACACGAGCGTGCTGCTGGCGGGACTCGTGGACTTCGGACCCCAGAGTGCGCCGGCACAATCGATCCTTCACGCCGTCGCGGAGAAGACACTGCCGTCGCCGGGTACGGCCTGGCACTGCTGCCTCGAGTTCTACTCGGTTGCCACGCGCCTGCCCCCGGAATTTCGCCTGACGCCCGAGGACGCAAATGAGCTGCTGCGGCAGGAGGTGTTCGGGCGCCTGGTCGTTCACGACCTTCCATCCGCCGAACAGGGCGGTTTCTTCGACGGCGCTGCGCGCGAGCGCATCGCCGGAGGGCGCATCTACGACGCGCACATCGCCGAGGTCGCCCGCATCGCCGGCGCGAGAGTGATCGTCACCGATAATCGCCGGCACTTCGTCTCCGCCCTGCGGCACGGCATCAAGGTCGAGACCCCCTCCGAGTTCCTGGCGTCCATCAAGACGAAGCGCGGTTGACGCCGCTGCCTCATTCCGTCCGCAACGCCACCAGCGGATCGACGCGCGTTGCCCGGCGCGCCGGGATCCAGCACGCGACGACCGCCACCGCAATCAGGGCGATTGCCATTGCAATGAAGGTGAACGGATCCGTCGCCCTGACCCCGTAGATCAGCGTGCGCAGCGATTGACTCAGGACGACGGCCCCCAGGACGCCGACCGTCACGCCAATCAATGCCGGTTTGAGGTGCTCCACGAGAATCAACCCGAGAACGTCGCGTCGCGCGGCGCCGAGCGCCATCCGGATACCGACTTCGTGAGTCCGCTGTCCGACGGCATGCGCCGTGACGCCGTAAATGCCGATCGTCGCAAGCAGCAGCGCGATCACGGCAAACCCCGCCAGCAGCACCGCGCGAAAGCGCGGCGTCGTGAGCGTCTCGAAGATCTGCCCTTCGAGCGTGCCGATGGCAAACAGCGGAAGCTGCGGGTTGATCGCCTGTACTTCGCGGCGCACCGATGCGACAACCGCATTCGGGTCCGTAGCCGTCCGGACGAGCAGCATCTGGCTGCGTGGCGGGTTCTGCAGCGCACACATATAGACTTCCGGCCGGACAGGCCGCCGCACGTCGTCCGATCGCCGGAGATCGCGGACGACGCCAATCACCGTCAGCCACGGGGCCTTCGATTGCGCGCCGCCAAACTTGACGCGGCGTCCCAGCGGATCCTGGTCGGGCCAGGCGCTGCGGGCGAATGTTTCGTTGACGACCGTGACGAGCGCCGCCTCCGCGTGATCCTGCTCCGTGAACGTCCGGCCGGCGCCGAGCGTCACACCCAGCGTTTCGAAGTACCCCGGGGACACGATCTCGCGCGGGTATTCGATCTGCGGGCCGGGGGTGGGTGGACGTCCCTCGATTGTCATGATCCCGGAGTTGGCGAGCAGGGGCATGAGCACACCGGTCCCGGTGCCGGCTGATTCAACGCCCGGCAGCGCGCGCACGCGCTCCAGGAGTCGCGTGTAGAACGCACGCACTTCCGGCGGCCCGGCGTATGCCGAGGCCGGCAGGCTCAGCCTCATCGTCGCAATGCGTGACAGCGAGAATCCGCGGTCGACATTCTGCATGCTCCACAACGTCCGCAGCAGCAGACCGGCGCCCGCGAGCAGCACGAAGGCGAGCGCGACTTCGGCCGCGATCAACACGTGCCGGGTGCGGCGGCTGGCGCCCGATCCGCCTTCGCGCCCTCCCTCGCGCAGGCTCTCGACGACGGCGGGCCGCGAGGCCTGCAGCGCGGGCACAATCCCGGCAAGCAGCGCGGCCACCACTGCGATCGCCAGCGTGAACAGCATCACCCGTGCGTCAATCGCGACGGCATCCGGTCGGGGAATGCTGTCGCCCCCAATCCTGATGAACAACCGGGTGGCCCACCAGGCGAACATCAGCCCGAGCGCGCCGCCGATCGCCGCCAGCACGAGCGCTTCGGTGACGATCTGCCGCACGAGCCTGGCGCGGCCGGCGCCGAGCGCGGTCCTGATTGCCAGTTCCTTCCGCCGCGCCGCAGTGCGTCCGAGCATCAGGTTGCCGAGGTTGGCGCAGGCAATCAGCAGCACGAAGCCAACCGACGCCAGCAGGACCACGAGCGAACCCTCGATATCGCCCACGAGCTGACGGTGAAGCGGGACGAGATTGATGCCGAACCCCTGATTCGACGGATCGGTCTGCTCGAGGCGCGTCGCGATCCCGGTCATCTCCGTTTGTGCCTCCTGCACCGAGATCCCCGGTTTCAAACGGCCAATGACCGGCAGCCAGAATGCCCCGCGCGCGTTCCGCGTCCCCTCGTCGGGCGCCAGCGGCTTCCAGACCTGCGCCTCCGGCGGTACCTGCAGCGTTGCCGGCATGACGCCGATGATTTCGAACGTGCGGCCGTTCAGGGTCATGGTCTTGCCGAGCACGTCGTTGGTGCCGCCGAATTTTCGCTGCCACAGGCCGTGCGAGAGCAGGACGACGCCATCGTTGCCGGGGGTTTCGTTGGCGTCGGTGTAGAGGCGCCCGAACAGCGGGCGAACGCCCATCACGTCGAAGAAGTTGGCGGTGGTCTGGGCACCCTGCAGGCGTTCCGGTTCGTCGGCACCGGTGAGATTGAACGCCGCGCCCGTGTAGCCGGCCATTACCGCGAACGACGAGTTCTGATTACGCCAGTCCTGGTAGTTCGGCCACGACGTGATGTCTTCCTTGATCCCCTGCAGCCGGTTGTCCATCCAGACCATCGTGATGCGATCGGGTTCCGGGTACGGAAGGGGCCGCAGCACGACGCCGTTGAAGACGCTGAACACGGCCGTGTTGACCCCGATCCCCAGGCCGAAGGTGAGAGCGGCGATGGCGGTGAACGCCGGAGTGCGCAGAAGAGCACGAAGCGCGTGGCGGCTGTCCCGGACGAAGGCAGAGGAAATCATGGCGGACTAGACGCGCCAATCGATGAAATGGTTGGTTAGCCCGTCCAGGTGCGCCGCACGGTGTGACTAGTGGGTGAGGACGTTCCCGTCAGGGGTCACCGTAAAATCCATTATCACGGGGACGAACGTCCGCCACCCGCCATCGTCGATCGAACCGATGACCTTGACCGGTCCGTGGGCGAGGCCCTGCCAGAACACCTGAATGTGCCCTTCGTAGTGTTCACCGCTGGGGCCGGTCGTCTCGAACCGGCGCCAGCGGCCCACTTCCCGCGAGAGATCCGCGTACGGCCGAAGGCGCCATTCCTCGATCTGAGCCTCGAGCAGGTCCCGTGCTTCGTCGCGGTCCATGACCACGTTATCGACCGTCCCCGGCCAGGCTTCAGATCACGGGAAGCGAGTCGTCACGATGCCGGCATCGATCGACGCCAATGTGGGCCGTCCGGCCGTTGCCGCCGCCTCGACCAGCTCGCGCTGCACGATCTCGAGGAGCCGCTGGACGCCCGGTGCCCCAAAGGCGCCAAGCGCCCACCGAGGTGCCCGTCCGAGCAGCACGGCGTTGGCACCGAGTGCGAGCGCCTTGAGGATGTCGGTCCCGCGCCGGTATCCGCTGTCGGTGATTACGCGGACCCGACCGCGCACCGCGGCGACGATCTCCGGCAGCACCTCGAGCGTCGACGGACCATAGTCCATCGACCGTCCGCCGTGGTTCGACACGATGACACCGTCCACTCCGTGTTCCAGGCACAGCAAGGCGTCGTCGGCCGTGAGGATTCCCTTCACGAGCAGCGGCACCTTGACGATCTCGAAGCTCGTCGAGGTACTCCCACGTGTACCAGAGCCGGACCGGGGACACCCGATACTTCTCCGGTCCCGAGCTCTCCTGTGGCACGGCCGCGCCGCGCCCCGCTCGCCGCGGGCCGCCGCCCAGGTTCCGATCGTGTTCAGTGCGTTCGTAGTACGACGCCTGCTGATCGACCGTGACCACGATCGCCGTGGACCCGGCGTTCTGTGCCTCCCCAGAATCTTCCGGCCGATCGCGCGGTCCTGCCTTCAGATGCGGCCGGCCGCACATCGCCATATACCGGGCGAGTTCGGTCTGTAGCATCTCGACGATCCCCCGCACTCCGTCGGCACCATAGGCCGCCAGGCCCCACATGGCCGGTCGTGCCACGAGCACACCCCGCGCGCCGAAGGCGAGCGCCTCGAGAATGTCCGTGCCCCGCCGGAAGCTCCCATCGACCAGTACCGGCACCTTGCCTCCCACCGTGTCGACGATTGCCGGCAGTGTCAGCACCACGGAACCCGTGGCCGCTCCCGCCAGCCCGTCGTAGTTCGACACGATGATCGCGTCCACACCGTGCTGCAACGCCAGTTGTGCGGCCTCGGGCGTCGTGATGCCCTTGACCATCATTGGCACGTTCAGTCCCCGCTTGAGTGCATCGACGGCTGACCAGTCCATCTTCGCTGCAATCGCCGAACGCGGGGTCCCGCTCGCCGCCGGCGCCGCGCCTGCGCTGATGCAGATCGCAGAGCAGCGGGCGTTGACCGCGTCCTGGATCTGCCTGCGGGCCGCCGGATCCCCCGCGAACACCTGATACCAGAGCGCCGTACGGGCCTCGGCCGCAATTTCCTGCAGCGGGACACCCGCACGGCTGCTGACCATCATGACGGTCCTGGCTGCCGATGCGCCTTTGACCGTCGCCAGCTCGCCGTCCGGATGAAACCGCTTCTGATCCGCGACCGGTCCGAGGACGATCGGCGCAAAGTGCTGCTCGCCAAACAGTGTGACGCTGAGATCCAGGCCGCGTGTATCGACCAGCATCCGTGGCCGCAGCGTGATTCGATCGGAGCCACTCCGGTCGCCGCCGGCAATCAGCGAAAACACGGCCGGTGCCAACATCAGCTTCGCCTGCTGCTCGTATTCCAGCGTGTTGACGAGCTCAGCGCGCGGCGCTACCACGGCTCGTTCCACGGCTGGCTGCACGCCCGCCGTTGAACCCGGTGCGATCTTCGAGCCGACGAGCACCGACGCCGCAGCGCCGAGCGCCCGCCTTCTGGTGAGGCTGTGCAGGGTCATGTGGCCGTGCGGATTCGACCTGTCTTCCTGCCGAACTCGCGTGCAGTTGCTCTCCCGAGCCCGTGACTGGGGATCGCACGCAATCTCGCGGTTACCGAACCACGTTGGTTGGATTGCCGTTCAGATAATTCACGACATTCTCGATCGCCAGAGCCAGGCCATTTTCGAGCGCTTCCGGCGTGATCCCGGCGCAGTGCGACGTGAGCACGACGTTGTCGAGCCTGGTAAGCGGATGGCCGGCGGGCAATGGCTCGGCGTCAAAGACATCGAGACCGGCGCCCGCAAGCCGCCGCTCGCGCAGCGCGTCAATCAGAGCTGCCTCATCGACAATCGGCCCGCGGGCGGTATTGATCAGAATGGCGCCCGGCTTCATCAGAGCGAGGCGGTCGCGCCCAAGGAAGCCCGTGGACTGCGAGGACAGACGCAGGTGCAGACTGACGACATCGCTGGTACGCAGCAGCTCGTCGAGTTCGACCAACTCGAAGCCGAGCGCCGGGTCCGGGTGCATGGTCCAGGCGATCACACGCATGCCGATTCCCTGCCCGAGGCGCGCGAATCTCCGGCCGATCGCGCCCAGGCCGATCACGCCGAGCGTCTTGCCTTGAAGCTGCACCGACCGGCCTCGCGGCCAGCCGCCCGCGATGACACCGTTGTGAATCTCGACCACGCGTCGCGCGATGGCGAGCGCGAGCATCAGCGAATGCTCGGCGATCGAGGTTGCGGAAACCCCTGGCGTATTCGTCACCGTGACGCCGCACTGCTTCGCGGCCGCAAGATCGACGCTGTCGGTACCCGTGCCCCAGAGCGACAGCAACTTCAGCCTGGGGCACGCCGCGAAGACACTCGCCGGGAACTTCGTCGAGGAGCGGATGTTGATGACGATGTCGGCGTCGCGGATGCGCGCCAGTAAGCCTTCCTCCGACCCGGGAAGTGTGTCGAAGTACACACACGGCGTGCTTTCGCGCCAATTGAGAAACGAAGGGCTCGACCCCATGACGACGGGGTAGTCGTCGGGTATCGCGATGGTTGGCCGTCGCATCAGTCGACCCAGCCCACCAGGCGCATCGCCTCGCGGGCGATCCCGACCGATGCACGGCGGCAGTCGGAAGTCCGGCGCACTTGGCGTATCATCCCGGGGCAATCCGCCAAAATCAACTGCGCCGCTCGCGGTCCACGGGCCCGTGACCGAGGCCTGACCGCGTCCGCGCATCACGAAGGACTGCAGCGATGACTGAACTGCGCGGGCCCGTCCAGGCGTCCGAGCGGATCCAGACTCTCGATATCGTGCGAGGGTTTGCGCTTCTCGGCATCCTGATCATGAACATGCCGGGGTTCTCGACGTCCTTCTTCGCGGAAGCCGACGGCTCGCATTTGTGGGCGGGCGCCATGGATCAGCGGGCCGAACAGATCCGCGACATGCTGTTTTCCGGGAAGTTCAACAGCATGTTCAGCCTCCTGTTCGGCATCGGCTTCACGATCCAGCTGGGTCGCATGCTGGAGCGCGATCCTGAGCATGGCGCGGGTCTCTACGTGCGCCGCCTGCTCGTGCTGCTGGCGTTTGCGCTGGTGCACTGCCTGGTGTTCTGGACCGGCGACGTGCTGCACATCTACGTGATCCTCGGCTTCGGCCTGTTGCTCATACGCGGAATTCCCAACCGCGTCGTTGTCGCAATGATCATCGCGCTGATCTGTTACCCGGCGGTTTCCGGAACGGTGCGTCTGCTGATCATGTCGCCCGAGCGCGTTGCGATGCTGGTGAAGGACGCACAGGCGTGGGAGGCGTCCAATAACCTGGCGTACGGCCACGGCACGTTTCTCGATGCCGCTCGTGAACACACGCGCGAGATGATCCACGTCTACACGAATCCCTGGGAGCTATGGGGCATCCTGGGATTCTGGGTCCAGATGGCGACCACCATGCTGATCGGCTTTCTGATCGGCAGAAACCGGTGGGTCTACCGCATCCCGGAGTTGATGCCGGTCGTGCGCCGCCTCCAGTGGGGCGCGCTCGCGCTCGGCGTGATCTGTTCGCTGACCTTCGGCATCATCGGTCGGTTCACCCGGACCCCCGGCCCGTCGCCGCTGAAAATCCTGGTCGCGATGGCCTACGTCCTGTCGCGCCTCGGGATGATGAGCTTCTACGTGCTGACGATCGTGAGGCTCGCGCAGTCCCCCGTGTGGCAACGACGCTTCCAGCCAATCGCGCTGACCGGGCGGATGCCGCTCACCAACTATCTGATGCAGACCCTGATCGGCACGACCTTGTTTTACGGGTGGGGATTCGGCCTGTGGGGGAAGGTCGGGCCCGCCGTGCAGCTGGTGATGGCGTTTGCCATCTTCTTCATCATCCAGGTGCCGCTGTCCACGTTCTGGTTCAGGCACTTCGAGTACGGCCCGCTGGAATACGTCTGGCGGTTGGGGACGTACGGCAGGCGGGCGGCAGTCGTGGTGACGGCGCCGGCGGCCTGATCGGTCCCGCTGCGCGCTTCGCGCTTTCGGCGAGGCAGCGTCGGTCACCGGGGACGGTCTCCGAAAGCCATAAACCTCCCAGCCTGCCTCGCCGAAGCGCGCAGCGCGAAGGCGGGGTACGGTAGAGTTTCCTCTTCACGCCCGCCGCCTGGGCACCGTTTCCTTGGAGGTTTTCGTGATTGGCCGTTGGCTGTCAGGCTGTCTTGCGCTCGGCGCAGTTGCCGTGGTCCTGGTCGGCGCACGGAGCGAAATGGCCGTGCCCGTCGCCGCACAAGGTACGGCACCCGCGGTGGTCGCCATTCGCAACGCGACCATCATCACCGCGACGAAAGGAACGATCGCGAACGGCACGGTGGTCGTGCGCGATGGCAAGATCGCCGCTGTCGGGACCAACGTGTCGATTCCATCCGGCGCCGACGTCTACGACGGGACCGGTAAGTTCGTCTCTCCCGGCATCATCGACGCGCATTCGCACATCGCCAACGACGCCATCAACGAGGGCAGCGTGTCGGTCAGCTCGATGACCGGGATGGAGGACGTCCTCGATCCCACGGACATCAACATCTACCGCGACCTGGCTGGAGGCACGACAACCGCCAACATCCTGCACGGCAGCGCCAACGCCATCGGCGGCAAGACGGTCGTGATCAAGCTGCGCTACGGCAAGAGCCGCGCGAACGATCTGGTCTTCCAGGGGGCGCTGCCCGGCATCAAGTTCGCGCTCGGTGAGAACGTGACCCGCAAACGCGGCCAGACGCCGACCAACCCTCAGCGCTTCCCGTCGACCCGCCAGGGCGTGGAGTTCGTCATCCGCGACGCGTTCACCCGCGCGAAAGCCTACCGGAAGGATTGGCAGGAGTACGAGGCCAAGAAGAAGGCCGGGCAGGATGTGCTGGCGCCCCGCCGCGACCTCCAGCTGGATGCCCTCGTCGAGATTCTCGAAGGCAAGCGCCTGG
>Ga0307408_100002496_pt1 | contig 12877 bp, 14 predicted proteins | sample 322Cmetagenome_FD_202116 | JGI IMG/M metagenome (GOLD analysis project Ga0307408, IMG submission 202116) | Maize rhizosphere microbial communities from greenhouse at UC Davis, California, United States - 322HYB-C-3 | ecosystem: Host-associated > Plants > Roots > Rhizosphere > Soil | place... | reverse complement strand
CGATCGGCAACCAGTTCACCTTGGGTATTGCACGCGTCGCGGTCGTCCGGTCGTTCCTGGCAGTAGCGGCGCAGGCGATTGAGGTCTGGCGTGGCGCCGGACAGGATCAAGGCGGTTTCGCCACCCGCCGAATAGCCGATGACGCCGACTTGGCCGGCATTCACGAAGGGAGAAAGCATCGGGTCATTCAATGTCGCGGTGATCGCCTCGGAAATCTGGATCGGCCGACCGTACAAGTTGCTCAAGGTACCGAGCCGGCTGTGATCCTGGGCGTTGTCACCGGGATGAATCACCGCCACCACGACGAACCCCTTGCGAGCCAGTGACGTGGCCAGGTCATGCAGGGCCAGCGGCGTGCCCGTGTTGCCGTGGGACAGCATCAACAGCGGAAACCGCCCGATGGCGATCTGGGCCTCCGGCGCCGCGTCGATCTGATAGCCCCCCAGCGAGCTGGATTGCTCCCGGGCAGTCGAGGGGTAAAACGCGATGGCGTGCATCGGCTGTTGATCCAGCGGATCGAGGAAGCTCAGCTCATGAAAACCGGCGCTCCAATGCGGATGCGGCGCCGGCGCGGCGTGCACCGAACCGAGACTGGTAGCCAGACAAAGCAGCAACGCTGCACCAAGACGTTTCATTTGAATCTTCCACCTTCACCAGCGCGCGGGAAGGCCCCGCTGCTCGCACATTGGCCGTGCATAACCTGCGCCAGAAACCGACGCCAAATGCAGGAAAACCCTGCATCCCGGCCATCCAATGACGACGAGAATACAGGGTTTTGCGAAGGTTGCCCGTAATGCTTGGGGCTTTTACACAAGCCTTACGCAGCGGCGAACTGCTGGCCAATCTGCAACTGGGCCTCATGCATGGCTTTGGCGCGCATGTCATCACCGTAGGCCAGGCCCTCGGCGCGGACGAATTCGATGTCGGTGATGCCGAGGAAACCGAAGACCAGCTTCAGGTATTCCTCATGGCCGATGCCACTCGGCTGGCCGGCGTGCAAGCCGCCGGAGGTGGAAACAATCAGCAGCTTCTTGCCACCACACAGGCCTTCAGGACCGGCTTCGGTGTAGCGGAACGTCTTGCCCGCGACGGCGATGCGGTCGATCCAGGCCTTGAGTTGCGTTGGGATGCTGAAGTTGTACATCGGCGCTGCGATCACTACGGCGTCCGCCGCGAGGAATTCGGCCATGGTCGACTCACTGAGCTCGGCTTCGTGCTTGAGGGCGGCGTCACGCAGCTCGGCGCTGGTGCCAGCGGCAACCAGTGTCTGGGAGGAGAAGTGGCTGATGGCGTCGGCGGCCAAGTCACGGTAGGTGACGGAAATGTCCGGCTCGGCGGCTATCCACGCTTGAACCAGCTCACGGCTCAATTGGCGCGAAGCGGAATTGTCGCCGAGGATGCTCGAATCGATGTGCAACAGTTTCATGTGAGTGCTCTCCAAGTGAGGATCGCGGCTGGGCGATCAATTGAGAACAATCCTATCGATGAAACCAATGGTCGATAAGTCAGCAATAATGCGATAGTTCGTTCCACTGACAGGACAATCGAGCCCGGACATGCAAGACCTCAACGATCTGTATTACTTTGCCAAGGTGGTCGAAGCCGATGGCTTCGCGGCTGCCGGGCGCTTGCTGGGTATCCCGAAGTCCCGGCTGTCGCGGCGCATCGCCGAGTTGGAGGAACGCCTCGGTGCCCGCCTGCTGCAACGCACGACGCGCCAGTTGAAGCTCACCGCCGTCGGCGAACGCTACCTGCGTCATTGCCAGGCGATGTTGCTCGAAGCGGAAATGGCCGACGAGGCAGTGGCGAGCATGTCCAGCGAACCCCGCGGGCGGTTGCGGGTGTCGAGCCCCGTGGGGCTGGCGCATCAGTTCTTGCCGTCGATCATCGAAACCTTCCTGGCGAAGTTTCCCCAGGTGCAATTGGAGATGACCCTGCTGAACCGGCGGGTGGATTTGATCGGCGAAGGCATCGACGTGGCCTTGCGCGTGCGCGATCTTGGCGACGAAGACCCGTTGCTGATGACGCGACGCTTGCGCCAGGCCAGGCTGATGATGGTCGCCAGCCCGGCCTTCACCCAGGGACGGCGGATCGAAACCCCGGACGACCTGAGGCAACTGCCGGTGTTGGGCGCGCTGGAGGCCGATCGGCTGGTCCATCTGCGCCTGCTCGACAGCACGGGGCAAAATGTCGATCTGGCCCTGGAAGCGCGCCTGGGCATCGACGATTTCATCGTGCGCCGCGCCTGCGCCCTCGCCGGCCTGGGCTTCACGTTGCTGCCCAGCATGTATTGCGAAGAAGAACTGCAGGATGGCAGGTTGGTGGAGCTGCTGCCCGGCTGGTCATCGCCCGATGGCTGGTTGCAGGCGGTTTATCCTCACCGGCGCGGTATGCTGCCGGCGGTGCGCGCCTGGATCGATCACCTGGTGGCGGCGTTCGAACAATGTGGAGACAAAACGATATGAGTTTGAGCGAAGAGGATGTCGCACAGTTTTGCCTGGGCTTGCCAGGGGCCAGGGAGGATTACAAATGGGGTGGCGTGCGGGTGTTTTCCATCGCCGGAAACAAGATGTTCGCCCTGCAGGGGCTGCGCAGCGATTCGTTGGCGTTCAAGGTCGACAAGGACCTGTTCCTCGGTCATTGCGACCGGCCAGGCATCCATCCGGCGCCTTATCTGGCCCGGGCGCAGTGGATCATCATGAACGTGCCCTACCCGCTGGGCGATGATGAGTTGCGCGGGTTGCTGCAGCGCTCCCATCAACTGGTGGTGAGCAAATTGCCGAAGCGGACGCAGGTTGGGTTGTTGCTGTAGCGGTGGCTGGCGGGTACAACCGACCTACTGTGGGAGCGAGCTTGCTCGCGATGAGGTCAGCCCAACCAGTATCAATATTGGATTGAAGACCGCAATCGCGAGCAAGCTCGCTCCCACAAGGGATGCGTGGCGGCTAGAACAACGCCAACAGATGCCCGCCCAGGAACAACTGGTCGACCCAGAATCCCTGGTGCAACAGCACGATGAACCAGAACACTACCTGGAACGACACCTTGCGGGTCTTGTGGCGAAACACCTGTTGCGCCAGCAACGCGCCGGGCCAGCCGCCGGCCAGTTCGACGGCGTGCAATACGTTTTCCGGCGTGCGCCAGGCGTCCGCCCGCGCCTTGCGCTTGTCGCTCCAGTAGAGCAGGAATGCCACCAGGCTGACGCTGCCATAGGCGACCATCGGCACCCAGGACTCGCCTTGCAGCCCGAGCAAAAGCGACCCCGTCAACGGCAACGCGCACAGCAGCGCGAAAACTGCCAATTTGAACCGCAGGTTCTGCACGGCTCCGCCGGTTTTATGCGCGGCGCGCCTGGCCGATTCGGTCATGGCTTGGCCGCTGACCAGTCCACCCAGCCAAACTGCCAGGTCGCCAGGATCAACAGGCCAAACGCGATCCGATACCAGGCAAACACCGCATAGCTGTGGCTGGCGATAAACCGCAACAAGCCTTTGACGGCGATCATGGCGAAGATGAACGCGGTGATGAAGCCAATGGCAAACACCGGGAAATCCGCCGGAACGAACAGTTCGCGGTATTTGTAGCCCGAGTAGACTGCCGCACCGACCATGGTCGGCATCGCCAGGAAGAACGAGAACTCGGTGGCGGTCTTGCGCGACAAGCCGAACAACAGGCCGCCGATGATGGTTGCCCCGGAGCGGGAGGTGCCGGGAATCATCGCGATGCACTGGGCCAGGCCGACTTTCAGGGCATCCTTCCACGTCATGTCATCCACGGTTTCGGCGTGGACCTGATGCTGGCGCCGTTCGGCCCAGAGCATCACGAACCCACCCAGCACCAGCGCGGTCGCGACGGTAATCGGGTTGAACAAGTAATGGTGGATCCAGTCGGCGAGCAGCACGCCCAAGATCACCGCCGGAAAGAAGGCAATCAGCAGGTTGGCGGTAAACCGACGGGCACCGGGTTGCGTCGGCAGGCCCAGCACCACATCGAAGATCTTGCGCCGAAACTCCCAGACCACCGCGAGGATCGCGCCGAGCTGGATGATGATGTTGAAAGCCATCGAACGCTCGCCCCCGAACTCGAGCAGGTCGGCAACGACGATCTGGTGCCCCGTGCTGGAAATCGGCAGGAACTCCGTCAGCCCCTCAACCACGCCAAGAATCAATGCCGAAAAGGCCGTCCACAAATCCATTCTTCCCCCAAAAACGCCTGTCTGTTCAGGCCTCATCACTATTTAAACGTCATGCAGGTGCACGCAGCGGCTGCACGATAACCGCGACCTTGCAAAAAAAACCAATGAAAAAGCAGAACCGACTCAGGTTTTGCGCTGCGGGGCCGAAATCCTATCAGACAAGCCCTGATAACGCTGCCGCGTCATGACCCAGGTCAATTCAGCAGGGCCGCCGAGCGTTAAAGTGCCGGCCGTCGTTAATGACAAGAATAAGAACCGGAGTGACAGCGAATGAATAGCTTGCGCAGTGTATCGATCAGCCGACGCTTGTGGCTCATCCTGGTCGTGGCCATCGTGATGTTGTTCACGCTGGGCGCGTTTATGCTCAAGCAGATCCACACGGACCTGTATCAGGCCAAGGTGCAGAAGACCCAACACGTGGTCCAGACCGCCAGTGGTGTGTTGAACTACTACCATGGCTTGGAAACCGCAGGCACCCTGACCCGCGACGCGGCGCAAAAGCAAGCCCTCAGCGCGGTGCGGGGACTGCGCTATGACCAGAGCGATTACTTCTGGATCAACGACCTGACGCCGGTCATGGTCATGCACCCGACCAACCCGAAACTCGAAGGCCAGAATCTTTCTGCCATCCGCGACCCGAACGGTTACGCGCTGTTCAACGAAATGGTGGCCATCGCCAAGGCCAAGGGCGCTGGCATGATCAATTATCTCTGGCCCAAACCGGGCGCCGAAGCGCCGGTCGGCAAGACGTCCTACGTCAAATTGTTCGAACCCTGGGGCTGGATCATCGGTTCCGGGGTGTACGTGGATGACGTCCAGGCAGAATTTCAATCCCAGTTGATCAAGGCGTCGTTGATCGGCTTGGCGATCACCTTGGTCATGGGCCTGCTGCTGACGCTGATCGTGCGCAGCATCGTCCGCCCGCTTCAAGAAACCGTCAACGCCATGGCCAATATCGCCAGCGGCGAGAGCGACCTGACCAGAACCCTGGATACCCACGGCCAGGACGAAGTGACGCAACTGGCGCGACACTTCAACGCGTTCACCGCCAAGCTGCGGCAAGTGGTGAGCCAGTTGCAGACCTCCGCCAGCGCCTTGGGCCAATCGTCCAGCGAATTGGGCAACGACGCCGCCCAGGCCCAGCAGCGCAGCCAGCAGCAATCGCAGCAAATGGAGCTGGTGGCAACCGCCATCAACGAAGTGACCTACGGCGTGCAGGACGTGGCGAAAAACGCCGAACACGCGGCCAGCGAGATGCGCGACGCCGAGTCCCAGGCCCAGCAGGGCCAGGTCAATATCGACGGCAGCCTGCAACAGATCGACCGGCTGTCCCAGACCATCGACCAGGCCGTGGAGGTGATCCGCACCCTGGCCAGTGAAAGCACCCAGATTGGCAGCGTGCTGGAAGTGATCCGCTCTATCGCCGAGCAGACCAACCTGCTGGCGCTCAACGCGGCGATCGAAGCCGCCCGTGCTGGCGAACAGGGTCGCGGCTTTGCCGTGGTGGCCGATGAAGTGCGCCTGCTGGCCCAGCGCACGCAAAAATCCACCGCCGAAATCCAGGCCATGATCGAACGCCTGCAAAACCACTCCGAAGCGGCGGTAAAGGTCATCAGCGACAGCAGCCGCGCTTCGCAACTGACCATCGAGCAGGCCGGACTTGCAGGCGCCAGCCTCAATGCCATCGGCCAGGCGCTGCGCAATCTCAACAGCCTGAATGCCTCCATCGCCAGCGCCACCCTGCAACAGGCCCACGTGGTGGAAGACATCAACCAGAACGTCACCCAGGCCGCCGGGCTCTCCCACAGCACCGCCGTGGCTGCCGAGCAATCGAGCCTGGCCAGCGCGCGCCTGAAGGACCTCAGCGAACAGCTGAACGGCTTGCTCAAGCAATTCCGGGTCTGAGAAGCACCTCTGGAAGAAACACCCTGTGGGAGCGAGCCTGCTCGCGAAGACGGTGGAACATTCAGCATGGAGGCAAGCTGAAGTTCCGCTTTCGCGAGCAGGCTCGCTCCCACATTGATTCGGCGCTGACTTCAGGTTCGTTGTCCACTTTCATCCCCCTTGCTCGCGATAGCGCCAGTGCATTCAGCATTGAAGTTGGAGCTCCGCGCCCCATAGCGTTTACAATCCCCGCCCTCCCCAACTCCTCCAAGGAACCGCCATGTCCGGGCTTGAACTGTTTGCCGCAGCCCTCGGCGTGATCGCTGTCTGGCTGACCGTCAAGCAGAACCCCTGGTGCTGGCCGATCGGCCTGGTCATGGTGCTGCTTTACACCTGGATTTTCTTCGACGTGAAGTTGTATTCCGACATGTTGCTGCAGGTCGTCTACGCCGTCCTGCAGCTATATGGCTGGTGGCAGTGGACCCGCGCCGGGCGCAACCACGACGGGCGACAGGTGACGCGCCTGGAAGGCCCGTCGGTGGTGCTCGGCCTGGCCATCGGTGCGGCTGGCAGCCTGGCGCTGGGCGCGGCAATGGCCCATTGGACCGACGCCGCGCAACCCTGGCTCGACGCCGCGCTCACCGGGTTCAGTCTGGTTGCCCAGTGGTGGATGGCACAGAAACGCGTGCAATGCTGGCCGTTGTGGATCGTCCTGGATGTGATTTTCGTGGGCTTGTTCATCTACAAAGGCCTGTACCTGACCGCCGCGCTCTATGCACTGTTTACCCTGCTGGCAGTGCAAGGCTGGCGGGAATGGCGCGCCGACCCGGCGTTGCGCGTATGAAGGTGGTGGTGCTGACCGGCCCGGAGTCCAGTGGCAAGAGCTGGCTGGCGGCGCAATTGCAGGCCCACTTTGGCGGCTTGCGAGTGGATGAATACGTGCGCGATTTCATGGAACAGACCCAGCGCGACACCTGCCTGGCCGACATCACCGACATCGCCACCGGGCAACTGGCCCGGGAAGACGCGGCCCGCGCCCGGCAGCCGGCGCTGCTGATTCTCGACACTCACCTGCTGAGCAATATCCTCTGGAGCCAGACCTTGTTCGGCGACTGCCCGAGCTGGCTCGAACCGGCCTTGCTGGCGCGTCATTACGACTTGCACCTGTTGCTCAGTCCCGAGCAGGTCGAATGGGTCGGTGACGGCTTGCGTTGTCAGCCAGCACTAGCCGAACGCGTGGCTTTTTTCGAAGCCATCGAAGGCTGGTTGGTTCGCCAGCGGCAACCTTTCGTCAAGATCGAAGGTGATTGGGCCCAACGTCGCGAGCAGGTGTTTGCGGCCGTTTCCCGGCTACTCCAGGCTTGAGTTGTTACATCGCTGAAACAGCAAGCACCCGCCAAAGCCGGATCCAACGCCGCTTCACGTCATCGCCGGCCTGACTGTCAAGTCACTGAAACACCCTCTTCCCAAGCCTGGATCCAGAGCCATACGACGGCGGGCGGCGTGTCGTGGGCCGCAAATCCAGTCTCAGGAATGAAACAGGTTGCGCGCCAGACATTTGCCATTACTTGCAAACGGTTGAATCCAAAGACTTTTCAAAACACGGCACAACACCTGCTCTTCCTCTTCGCAACGCTGACTAGGGCCAGCGTCCAGTGAAGAAGGAATCGATGTCATGGGGACATTCAACGGAAGGTTGATCTGTCTGTTGTTGATCGGCTGCGCCGCCAGCGCGACGCTCAGTGTGCCGGCGCAGGCCGAGGGCAACGGCGTCATCGTACTCAACCGTGACGTGCAACCCGTTCATATCGGTCGAAATGGCGGCAAAGACCCCTACCCGACCACCGTCAATGCCAATCCGTCCGATCGGATCAACCAGGCGACCGCCAGCACCGAGCTGAGCGACGGCGAATTCGCCAGCGTGGCCAGCGGCTCGACGATCCGTAACACGGTCAACCCGAACACCGGCGTCCAAGGCCTCAACGTCGTGACCAACCCCAACGGCATGCCCGGCATGGGTGCCGGCCACGGCGGCGGTAGCGGCGGCGCGATTTCCGGCACGATCAACCGCTCGCTGAGTTCCGGCCTGGCCCCATTGGGTCGGCTGGCGGGAGGCCAGTGAGATGAACCCGACCTGGCTCATGATCGCCCTGCTCGGCTCATCCGCCGCACTCGCCGATCCAGGCGTGGCAGTGAGCAGCCACGCCGACCTGCAGAATTCCGGCAGCCGCTACACCGGCAACTTCAACCTCAACCAGGCGGCTGGCGACCAGACCCAGCAGACCAACACCCGTGCGATCGCCATCGGCACCGACGCCCAGGCGACCACCGTCGTGCGCCAACGCCTCGACACACCGGCCAGCCCGGCGCTGAACGCCAGCGCGCGCATCGGCGGCAGCTCATTCACCAACGGTAACGGTGTGCTGGGCGTCAACCAGTCCGCCGGCGCCAATAACCAGATGGCCAATGTCATGCGCGTGGGCATCAGTGCCCGCCCGCAGAGCATGGATGACAGCGCCCTTTCCCAGCAGAACGTGGCGCTGGTACCGAACTCCGGAACAACTGACACCCCAACCGGCAGTCGCCAGGTCGCTACCAGCGACCAGGCCTTCACCGGCAGCCGAGGGGTGATCCAGGTGAACCAGAGTGCCGGGGTGGGGAACCGCATGGCTAACACCCTGAGCATCCGGGTCGCTGACTGACCCGGCGCAGCACATAAGCGCAGTACATAAGAAAGTACCAACACTTAACCAACGACACGCAAGGAGAAACACCATGAAACCTACAATGGCGCTCAAACCATTGGTTTTCGCTCTCGCCGCTGTCATGGCAATGGCTGCACAGGCTGGAGGAAACGACAACAACGGTCATGGCAATGGCCATGGCAACCATGGTCCCAAAGGGCCGACGCTGGAACAATTGCTCTCCATCAGTGCCGGCGCTGGGGCCACGGTGCTGGATGAGCAGAACAGCGACGGCAACGTAGTGACCAACCAGGCGACCCGCAATACCGCCGAAGCCACTGACTCGCTCAACGGCAGCAACGGCAACATGGGCGCCAACATCGCCGCTGGCGACGGCAACCAGCAAGACAACGCCGCCGCACTGGCCACCGCCGACGAGAGCTTCATCTTCGGTTCGGCTGTCGCCGCTTCCAGCGCCACGCAAGTCAATAACAACAACCATGTGAACAACAACTCCACGCAAAACAACGCCTCGCTGACCAGCGCGGGCAACAACGGCTCCGGCAACATCGGTATCAACGTGACCGCCGGCAACTTCAACCAGCAGAAAAACAACCTGGCCATTGCCGTGTCGGGTGGCCGTGTCGCCCAGGCCTCGGCTTCGGCTGACCAGTCCTCCACTGGTCTCGTCGTGGACAATAAAGGCGTGAAGAACTACAAGACCGACACCCTTACCAACACCTACGAAGCTTCGGGCTCCTTCAAGGCCAAAGGCACCATCAAAGAAGAAGGTGGCTGGGGTGACAAAGGTGGCTACGGCGGCGGCCATGATGGCGACAAGATCTCCGTCGCAGGCACGTTCGAACTGGCCGGTAGCAATACCCAGCAAGTGTTGACTCGCGACGGTTGGAAAAACCCTGTCTACAACAACGCCACCATGACCAACTCCATGAACGGCTTCTCCGGTAACGGCGGCGCCAACGTGTCGGCGGGCGTGGGCAACCAGCAAAGCAACTCGCTGTCGATTGCGGCCGGCTGCAAGGCTTGCATGTAGACGCGCATGAAACGAAGCCCCGGCAACAGTAATGCTGTTCCCCTAGGGTTTGGATGAATCTTGTGGCGAGGGAGCTTGCTCCCGCTCGGTTGCGCAGCAACCGCAAAATCTTGGAGCCGCTCCGCAGCCCAGCGGGAGCAAGCTCCCTCGCCACGGACTCATTTCAATGCTTTAGATGAAGGGTGCTGCTGGAAAAAGGGGCTTTTTTCCCGGATGTCCATCAGGCGTATCGATCATGCGTGCGACTGCCCTTTGCCTGTTCATTTGCTTTGCCTGCGCGACCGAAGCCGCGCAGATGCCCGTTGCCGCCCTGCCTGGCGGCATGCTCATCTACAAACCCGTGCAAAGCGTGCGCGAGCGCAAGTTCAGCGACATCGTCGAACAGAAAACCGATTTCAGTTGCGGCGCCGCCGCGCTGGCCACTGTGTTGCGCCAGGCCTATTGGCTTGACGTCGATGAAGAGCACGTCATCAAGGGCATGCTGGTCAACGCCGACCAGGACCTGGTCCGCACCCAGGGCTTTTCCATGCTGGACATGAAGCGCTACGTGGAAACCATCGGCATGCGCGCCCGTGGGTATCGGATACCGTCGGAAAAACTCGAAGCGGTGACGATCCCGGTTGTGGTCCTGATGGAAATCCGCGGCTACAAGCACTTTGTGGTCTTGCAGCGGGCCGACAGGCAATGGGTCTACGTCGCCGACCCGGTGCTCGGGCACAAGCGCTACGCCCATGATGAGTTCGCCAAAGGCTGGAACGGCATCGTCTTTGCCATCGTCGGCCCCGGTTACGACAAGACCAACGCCTTGCGCAGCCCGCCGCAACCGCTGACGGCACGAAACAAACTGGACGGGTTCAACCCGGTCAAGGACGCGGAATTGATGGATTTCGGCTTCATCCAGAGCGACTTTTTCTAAGCGCCGTACAACTGCCAATAAAATACAAAAGGAGCAGGATGCTCCGGGAGCAACACATGAAACGCTCATACTGGCTCACGCTGGCCTGCCTGGCCGCAACGACGTCGGGTCTCGCCCACGCCGGTTTCAAACCCATCGAAGTCAAGGACCAGGAGCTCGCCGAGCTGCGCGGTCGCTACGTCATGCCCGGAAGGGTCATCAGCTTTGGCATCGTCATGAGCAGCACCTGGCGCAACGCCAGTGGCGACGTGATCGGCGCGTCCAGTTCCATGCAGATCCAGTCCACGACGGTCAAACCGCAATTCTACGTCTCGACCATCAAGCAAACCGGTAACGGCAGCACCCCGGAACAGGGCAGCGGCACGATTACCGGCGGTGCCGGCCTTGGCTCAGGCCAAGGCGTGACCCAGAGCGTGCGAGCCGCGGGCGATGGCAACAGCGCCTACAACAACGTCAGTATCAACGTGAAGGAAAGCAGCCAGGCGCCTGCCCTGGCGCCATCCCAAGGCCAATTGCTGACCAAGGGCCAGACCATCAGCGGCAGCAACGCCGCCGGCAGCGTCGCGGTCACCGCCACCGGCAGCGGCGTGCAAATGGCGATCCAGGCCAGCCACAACCAGGGCAGCACCTTGCAACAGGTGGCCCAGGGTGGCTTGTTGCAGAACACCCGCCTGCTGGGCAACAGCAACCTGGTCAACAACATGACCCAGCTCAACGTGGTGCTGAACAATAATGGCCCCAGCGCCGGGGCCTTGGACTGCAACCTGACGCAGCTACGTGGCCTTCGAAATCTCGGATATTGATCTACGCTGATCTCCGATCATTGGGCAAACTAGGGACGGCATATTTCATGTATCGATCCGTATCGTTGCGCGCTGTGATGTGTTTAAGCACGTTGTTCCCGGCCACTTTGCTGCAAGCAGCCCCCGATGGCGACATCGAGGCACTGAAACAAGAACTTCTCGAACTCAGGCAACGTTACGAGGTCCAGCAAAAAGCCCTGGCGGTACTCGAACAGCGCGTCCGCCAGGTAGAAGATCAACCCGCCGCCCCACAACCCAAGCGCCTGGCCAAATCGCCGGCCGACCTGAAAGGCAACCAGGGTGTCGCCGGCAATGGCGGGGCAACGGCGGGAGGCAGCGGCTACGGGCAATCCCTGGCCGACGATTCGCAACCGGCGCAAAGCGTTTCCAACCTGTATGACGAGGCCAGCGGCTTTTTCGGCGGCGGCAAATTCAGCTTCGAAACCGGCGTGACCTATTCGCGCTACGACACGCGGCAACTGATCCTCAACGGTTTCCTGGCCCTGGATTCGATTTTCCTCGGCAACATCAACCTGGATCGGATCAAGGCCGACACCTGGACCTTGGACCTCACCGGTCGCTACAACTTCGACAATCGCTGGCAGTTCGACCTCAACGTGCCGGTGGTCTATCGCGAGTCCACCTATCAGTCCGGCGGCGCCAACCAAGGCGCGGCCGGGGTCACCAGCGAAGAAACCGTGACCCGCGACCCGACCATCGGCGACGTCAATTTCGGCATCGCCTACAAGTTCATGGACGAATCGGTCAGCAGCCCGGACGCTGTCGTGACCCTGCGCGTCAAGGCGCCCACCGGCAAGGACCCGTTCGGCATCAAGCTGCGCCAATCCCAGGCCAACACCAACCTGTTCGTGCCGGAAGACCTGCCCACCGGCAACGGCGTCTGGTCGATCACGCCCGGGATTTCGCTGGTCAAGACCTACGACCCGGCGGTGCTGTTCGGCAGCCTGTCCTACACCCACAACTTCGAAGAGTCGTTTGACGACATCAGTTCCACGGTCAACCAGAAGGTACCGGGTAAGGTGCGGATCGGCGACAGCTTCCAGATCGGCGCGGGTATCGCCTTTGCCTTGAACGAAAAGATGAGCATGTCGTTCTCGGTGTCCGATCTGGTCCAGAAGAAAAGCAAGCTCAAGCAGGACGGCGGGGACTGGGAATCGGTGGTCTCCAGCGACGCCAATGCCGGCTACTTCAACATCGGCATGACGCTGGCGGCCAGCGACAACCTGACCATCGTGCCCAACCTGTCCATCGGGCTGACGGACGATGCGCCGGACTTCACCTTCAGCCTGAAATTCCCGTATTACTTCTGATGCCCCTCCC
>Ga0307408_100002492_pt1 | contig 12886 bp, 11 predicted proteins | sample 322Cmetagenome_FD_202116 | JGI IMG/M metagenome (GOLD analysis project Ga0307408, IMG submission 202116) | Maize rhizosphere microbial communities from greenhouse at UC Davis, California, United States - 322HYB-C-3 | ecosystem: Host-associated > Plants > Roots > Rhizosphere > Soil | place... | reverse complement strand
CTTATCCTTTCCCCTGTAACCACCAAGGGAGTCATAAAAATAAACATTATCATCCGAAGAAAAATAGAAAGCACCATCGCCTTTTATGCTAACAGAATCTCCTATAACGATATGTTTTGGAGCAATAGCTTTCAAGTAATCGAAATCAAAACTTGCATCCGTAGAGCAATCCGAGTTATAGCCATCGCAATTTGACTCCAAACCAACCTTAGCTGGTGAAACTGCTCCATATACGCAATAAAATGGTGGCGAAGACTCAAACATTTCAGGAATAATTTCTGCACTCGATGAAACGGAAATAAATACTAATAAATACGTTAAAAGCCTCATAAAAAACTCCTTGAGAAAAACAAAAAATATTTATTAACATAAAATGTAAATTTATTGCTTAGCAAGCGTACAATTAAAGTTAATAAAATACAAACCAATGCCGACATCAAAAATGATCGTCAGTTAACACTACAATAGAAAAATAACTATTATCGAACCATCACTAACCGATTATTTATTTAATCAAAAATAATCCAACTTTATTTTATTAATTCATCACTGAATAGCAGTTTCCATGCCAACAACGTTGCCCCTAGTAATAACTCATAAATTTTAAAATTATCGATGGAAAATTTACATATTTTGTTAAAAACACCTATTAGAATTTAAATTATCTTTTAAGTCACAAAACTTCCACACACAAAATATTGACTAAATGCACAAAAAAAATCAGCCATGGCCTAAAAATGTGCACAGGTGCAACATTTGGAAAGCACCCATGAACGAGGAGGAATGGAAATTGAGGCGACATTTTGCAAGATTTGCCCTCGCAAAAAAGTTGATCATTTAAGCGATTGCAGTCAACAATTCAGCAACCGAGCCTAAGACATAATCAGGCTTGACATCTGATTGCTCAAAATAAGCCTGACGAAATTTTCCTGTTTTAACCAAACAACCTTTTATTCCGATTAATTGTGCACCGCCTACATCGCTGTCGATGTCATCACCCACCATTAGTGTCTCTGATGCTTTTACCTTGGCAGAATCCAATACCCGCTGATAAAAATCACGGTTGGGTTTACCCATAATGCGTGCGGTTTTGCTACTGACATATTCAAGGCCTGCAACAAAAAAACCGATATCAGCTTTCAAGCCTTCACTGGTTTGCCAAAAGCGGCCTTTATGCAACGCAATTAATTCGGAGCCGCTGTGCATTACATTAAATAAACGGTTGATCAGGTTTAAATCCCAGCGGTCGCCTATATCACCCATCACAATATAATCCGGTTTCTGTTCATCCCAGATAAATTCAGTGAAATCGGTTTTAATCGCATCCGCAACCAGCGGCCAAATACGTAATGGCCGGCCGGACTGCTGCTGCAAATTGCGCAATTCCAGCACTGCAGCAACGGCGGCACTGATCAATTCATCTGCATGGAGTTGAAAACCCATCACCCGCAATTGCGCGACCAGTTCGTCTTGTGATTTTGTTGTGGTGTTGGTGATAAAACGCAGTGTAATACCGCGCTCGCGCAGTTGTGCAAGGGCAGCAATAGCACCGGGGATAGGTTGATTGCCGATATAAAGAGTCCCATCCAGATCGAGTAGAATTAATTGCGGAAGATGCGACATGGGTTATCTCCTTCAACAGGTGAGATTTCAACTGGAATGGTTCAACTATAGCCCTACTCTATTACCTATTCCAAATACCATTCCTCTACGCAACAAACGCACCAACTTGCATGGAAAAAATATAACGTTCTTTATCAATATCAATGCAATTTTTTTTTCACCACCCGCAATATTTCTTCTGATAGCTTGGGGTCATTCACTGCGCGGGCGATCACTTGTGCACCGACTAAAGTCGCCAGCGTCAATAATGCCTGCTCGCGTTTGGCAGCCTCAGTCTTGGTTGCAGGTAATAAATTCATCATGGCGCTGAGCAGACGATTAAAACTCTGGGTGAATGCCTGTTTAATGGCAGGCGATTGACGCGCGGCATCTATACCCAATGCCGCCATCAAGCAACCACTACCGGGATTGTCGCGGTGCCCGGTCGATAAATAGCGTGCAATAAACGCTTTGTATTTCGACCCTTTTGCCATTGCATGCGCCGCCTCCCCCTGCTCCAGAAGCTCATCGACTGCATAAGCACAGGTCTGCGCCATTAAATCTTCTTTTGAAGTGAAATGACCATAAAAACCGCCATGGGTTAAACCGACTTTTTTCATTAGGTCGGCAATGCCGATACCATCAAAACCTTTTTCACGAAATAATTGCGCAGCGGTATGCAAAATTTTTCCGCGATTTTCTGCTGCTTGCTCTCTACTGACTCTCATCGTTATTTCCGTCCACCAATAAAAATGCTATCTGCCTATGACCAAATAGTGTTTGACAGCTTACATGATGCCCATCATATAATTATAAATGATGCCTGTCATGTATAAATGAATAGAGGAAAAACCCATGAGCCAACAGACCCGCATTGTAATTACCGGAATGGGCATTGCCTCGCCGCTCGGCTGCGGCATTGAACCTGTATGGCAGCGGTTGCTCGCGGGGAAATCCGGCTTGCGCCGCCTGCCCGACGACATGGTCAATGACTTGCCCGCTAAAGTTGGCGGTGTGGTTCCATCAATTGAAGAAGATGTAGAAGCCGGTTTAAATCCCGATGTGATTGTCACACCTAAAGACCAACGCAAAATGGATCGCTTTATTTTGCTCGCACTCGCTGCCACCGATGAAGCCCTGCAGCAAGCACAGTGGCAACCGACAACCACGGAGCAGCAAGAGCGCACCGCGACTATTATCGCGTCGGGCGTGGGCGGTTTTCCGGCGATTGCCGATGCCGTACGCACTGCCGATACCCGTGGCACGCGCAAGTTATCACCCTTCACTATTCCCTCTTTTCTAGTCAATTTGGCAGCGGGGCATGTCTCGATTAAATACGGATTCAAAGGTCCTTTAGGTGCACCGGTAACGGCCTGTGCGGCGGGCGTGCAGGCGATTGGCGATGCGGCGCGCATGATCCGCGCGGGCGAGGTGGATGTAGCGATTTGTGGCGGTGCCGAAGCCTGCATCCACACCGTCAGCCTCGGCGGCTTTGCGGCGGCGCGGGCGTTATCCTCGGGTTTTAATGACGAGCCGACGCGCGCATCGCGACCGTTTGACCGCGACCGCGATGGTTTTGTGATGGGCGAAGGTGCGGGGATTTTGGTAATTGAATCGCTCGACCATGCACTCGCACGCGGTGCACAGCCAATTGCTGAAATTGTCGGTTACGGCACCAGTGCCGATGCTTATCACCTGACATCGGGGCCGGAAGATGGTGACGGCGCCAAACGCGCGATGGAACTTGCCATCAAACAGGCTGGCGTCAAACCCGAGCAAATCCAGCATCTCAATGCTCATGCGACCTCCACCCCGGTTGGCGACAAAGGCGAACTTGCCGCAGTAAAACGGGTGTTTGGTGACGAGGAGAAGATAGCCGTGACTTCAACCAAATCAGCAACCGGTCATTTGCTCGGCGCCGCTGGCGGGATAGAAACCATTTTTACCGCGCTGGCTTTGCGCGACCAAATGATCCCGCCCACGTTGAATCTCGAACATAAAGATGAAGCCGCAGAGGGCGTTGATATAGTTCACGGCAGCGCACGCGCGGCGGAACTCGATTACGCTATTTCCAACGGCTTTGGATTCGGCGGGGTAAATGCGAGCATTTTGTTAAAACGCTGGGTGTGAGCCGCGCGCCTCAACGCGTATACTGCGCACTCTTTTTTTGCTGCAATCGTTGAGGAGCAAGCATGTCGAAGTTCTGGAGTCAGGTGGTGCGCGAACTGGAGCCTTATGTGCCCGGGGAGCAGCCGCAAATTGATGGTTTAATCAAGTTGAACACTAACGAGAGCCCCTACCCGCCCTCGCCCAAAGTGATCAATTTGATGACCCATGACGCCATCGACCGTTTGCGCCTTTATCCTGACCCTAATTCCAAAAAGCTGAAAAATACCATCGCCCATTATTACAACGTGACGGCGGAGCAAGTGTTTGTCGGCAACGGCTCGGATGAAGTGTTGGCGCTGTTATTTATGGCTTTTTTCCAGCAGGACAAACCCTTGTTGTTCCCGGATATCAGCTACAGCTTTTATCCGGTCTACTGCAAATTATTTGGCATAGAAGCGCAAACCATTCCGCTACGCGACAATTACACGATTGATTTCGCGGATTATGTTACTGAGAATGCACTTGCCAACGGCGGGATTATTTTCCCAAACCCCAACGCACCTACGGCGATTGGCAAACCATTAGCAGAAATTGAAGCGCTGCTGCAACGCAATACCGAATCGGTCGTTGTTGTCGATGAAGCCTACGTGGACTTTGGTGCGGAAACGGCGATTGCGTTAGTGGATAAATATCCAAACTTGTTAGTTGTGCAAACCCTGTCCAAATCGCGTTCACTCGCGGGTATGCGTGTAGGTTTTGCGGTGGGCCATAAAGATTTGATTGATGCGCTGGATCGCGTTAAAAATTCATTCAATTCTTATCCGCTTGATCGCTTGGCAGAAGCAGCAACGATTGTAGCGTTTGAAGATGATGCCTATTTCAAAAGCTGCCGCGATAAAATTATCGCCACCCGCGACTGGACCGTGAGCGAATTGGAAAAACTCGGTTTCAAGACCTTGCCATCGCAAGCCAATTTTGTCTTTACCGAGCCGACCGGAAAAAATGCTGCAGACGTTGCGCAGTATTTGCGTGACCACAAAATCCTGGTGCGCTACTTCAACAAGCCGCGTATCAACCAGTTCTTGCGCATTACCATCGGCACCGATGCAGAAATGCAGTCACTGATTGAAGTATTGAAAACATTGTAATTTCCGCAAAAAGCTGCACTGCAAAAACTTTTGCCATAAAAAAAAGCCTGAAGTTTTACACTCGGGCTTTTTTATTGGATTTTTTCTAGCGCAGTCACTGGTATATTTATTTTACGTTAGAAATTTGGGTATTCTCGATAGCAAAATATTTATCCATTCCAGTCCAATGCAATAACTGCGTCACTTCTTTATTGCAGTTACACAAGCGAATATCGTCGCGCGCAGAGCCTTTGCGCTCTTTAAATAACAGTAGCATTCCCAAGCCAGTTAAACTCAAGGCCGGTGTTTCATTGAGGTTAAACTCAAACTCTTTTACATCTGCTGATTCGGAATCGTTTAACAAGCGGCTCCATTCTTTGCGCAAATCATTATCGATATTGCCGTGAATACTCACCCGCAGGCCACGGCCATTATTAATGCGAACCCAGTCCATACTGGCCGAATCAGAGAAGGTAATCGACGTTGATGATGAGGGTGACTTTGCTGACGCCGCTTTTTTAGCCGGAATTGACCCGGCGCTTTTGGGGTTCGCTTTAATCGGGACGTGGGCTCGGGGCATAGAAACCGATGCATTGGATGCGGGCTTGCCCGGCTTGGGTTTGGATTTATCGCTCCAGCCTTCGGGCACTACATCGTCCCAGCTACTTTCTGCTTTACCATCACCCACAACGTCATCTATTACGCGGCCAGCAATACGTTTGACACGCGCATGCTCGTCATCGGCGCGAACAACTTTTTGCTCACCAACGAAAGGAACAAGATGGCGCATGTGATCCCCCGGATAATGACGTTGATAGTCAACTTAATTTTAGTGCACGAATAGGTAAAAGCGAGCCACTAGCGATAGCCCTTCACCAGGCAAACATCTATTTATACAGATGCTGCCCCTCATAATTTACCCCTTCGCGTTTTTTAACCCTTCTTATGAAAACATATTATTGGCACACTTTTCATCTTTTGCACAAAATGCGCGCCCCTTTTGGGAACTTTGGAAACACTGCAGTACTGATTTCAACCGAGGTTTTATAAAGGCGGTAAATTCCCTATTTATTTATCATAAAAAAAATCTCCGATAAGCTTTTTTGTTGTAAAGTGCTGATTCGATGTAGAAATTTGGGAAATGCAGGCCCCGGAAGAGTGGCCAGAGGTTAGGTTTTTAGTGATAGTGGTCCGCCGCCTGTAATGGGGATGACTCCATGGCGAGATGCACTAAATGGCGCGACGATCACCCAAATTGAGCGATTATGCAGAACAGTGAAGCAGGGCAGTCAAAGAATACTGCTATAGAATTAATTAAAAAGTTCCAGCAACTTTTTACCGATTTAAATCATAAACAAATTGCCGAACGCCTGGTGAAATTGGTTATTGCCAAAGAGATCATCAGCCGCGCGGTATTGATTGTTGAACGCGACAGCCACCTTTATGTTGAGGCGATTGCCTCCTCCGGTGCCGATGAACCTATCGTCAACGGTGTTGCCACCTCGCTCAGCCGCTTAAATTATTTACCCCACCAATATATCCACCAGGTATTTGATTCTGGCCGCGCTTGCGCACTGGACCAGAACGTCATTAGCAAACTCGGCGCACTCTTTATCCAGAAAGGCACCCATTCCTGTTTTTTACATCCCATCCAGGAAAAAAATAAAACCATCGCCGTGTTTTATATGGAGTCTGCGCGCGAGTTGCCCCAACTGCAAAAAGCCGTAAATGAGCTGGATACCGTTTGGACCTTCAGTTCACTGCTGGTGCGGCAAGTTATCGACATGTGGCACCACGAGGAGCAAGCCGAGCGCTTCCGCCTTGCTGAGCAGGCACTCTGGGCCAGCGAAACCTATCTGAATGCGATTTTGCGCTACTCACCCGCGCTGATTTCAGTCAAGGATCTGGATGGTAATGTGGTACTCGCCAGCGAACACTACAAACAAATGGCGAATATCGACGAGAGCGGCTTCGTCGGAAAAAACGTGTTTGATGTCTACCCCAAAGACGTGGCCCAGTCCATGTGGGAGATAGATGCCGCCACCAAAACCAAGCAGCAGACCTATGAGGTCGAACTGGACTTAATGCATAAAGATGGCAGCCAGCACACCTATTTGATGGTGAAGTTTCCGCTGCGCAACAAAGAGAACAATGTGTTTGGCGTCTGTACCATTGGCACCGACATCTCCGAGCGCAAGCTGGCGGAAAACGCACTGCGCGAGCAGCAATCGCGTCTTAACTACATGGCATTCCACGACTCGCTCACTTCCCTGCCCAACCGCTCGCTGTTTTACGACCGTATCTATCACGGCCTGGCGCGCGCGCGCCGTAGCGATTCCAAAGTCGCACTGATGCTGCTCGATATCGACCGCTTCAAAAATATCAATGACAGCCTCGGCCACGATGCCGGTGACATTTTGCTAAAAGCCATCGCCATGCGCCTGAATGAAGGCGTGCGCGATATGGATACAGTCGCACGACTGGGTGGTGATGAATTTGTGGTGGTGCTCGAAGGTATTCATGACCTTGAGGATGTGGTGTTTGTGGCCAACAAACTGCTCACGACCCTATCGCGCCCGCTGGAAATCAGCGGCCACAGCATCTCCACTACTGTCAGTATCGGCGTCAGCCTCTTCCCGGATGACGGCATGGATACCGACGAGCTGCTGAAAAACGCCGATATTGCCATGTACAAGGCAAAGGAAGCCGGCAAGAACAATTGCCAATTTTATGCCAAGGGCATGAACGCGACAGCAGTGAATTATTTGCTGCTCGAAAACGATTTACGCCGCGCAGTAGAACAACAACAGTTGGTGCTCTACTACCAGCCACAAGTCGATTTAAAAACCGGTGAGATGATGGGTGTAGAAGCACTGGTGCGCTGGCAACATCCCGACCGGGGTCTGATATCGCCTGCGCATTTTATTCCGCTCGCGGAAGAGACAGGTTTGATTGTGCCGATTGGTGAGTGGGTGCTGCGCGAAGCTTGTCGCCAACAAAAAATCTGGCTGGATGCGGGTAAGTTTGTGGGCAAGATTGCCGTGAATTTATCGCCGCGCCAGTTCCGCCAAAAGAATTTTCCCGGCAAGGTCGAAGCCATACTCACTGACATCGGCCTGGAGGCGAAACACCTGGAATTGGAGATCACCGAAAGCTGCGCCATGGAACATGCAGGTGAGACCATCAACCAACTCAACCAATTGAACCAGATGGGCATGTTCCTCGCGATTGATGACTTTGGTACTGGCTATTCATCGCTCGCGTACTTACAGCGCTTCCCGATCCAGAAACTCAAGATCGACCGCAGCTTTATCAACGATATCCACGACGACGACAATGACGCGGCCATCGCCAAATCAATCATCGGCCTCGCGCACAACATGCAGATGCGGGTAGTCGCAGAGGGGGTTGAGAACGAGCGCCAAGCCGAATGGCTGCGCGATAAAGGCTGCGACCAGGCGCAAGGCTTCCTCTACGCCAAACCCATGACCGCCAAACAATTGGAAAACCATTTTCATAATGGCCGGTTTTATTTCGACGGCACCATCGTTCACTTGGAGCCGCATTTGAAATTGGGGGCTTAGCACCCCCCCACTTTTATCTTGCGGTCTTAACCCTTACCCCGCGTCTTATTGGCATTCGGGCGCGCATTTTCTTCCACAAACATCACAATCGCCTCGGCGATATCTTTTTGTGTTGCGCCCTCAATTCCCTCTAAACCGGGCGATGAATTCACTTCCATTACCAATGGCCCCCGGCTGGAGCGCAGTAAATCCACGCCGGCAATATGCAGTCCCATAGTCTGCGCCGCTTTAATCGCCGTGCGGCGCTCCGTAGGGGTGAGCTTGGTGACTTTGGCGGTGCCGCCGCGATGTAAATTGGAGCGGAACTCCCCTTCTTGCGCAGTGCGCTCCATAGACGCGACAACTTTATCGCCGATCACAAAACAGCGCACATCGCTGCCGTTGGCCTCCTGGATAAATTCCTGCACCAGGAATTCGGCGCGCAGTTCGCGGAAGGCTTCAATCACACTCTCCGCCGCTTTTTGGGTTTCCGCCAGCACAATACCGCGCCCTTGCGTGCCCTCACACAACTTGAGTACCAGTGGTGTGCCACCAACAAGTTTGATCAGTTCTTTGGCGTCGTGCACGTTGTAGGCAAAGCTGGTCTTGGGTAGGCCTATACCCTTGCGCGACAATAACTGCAGCGCGCGCAATTTGTCGCGCGAGCGCCCCAGGGCGATAGATTCCGTCAGGCAGTACACGCCCATCATTTCAAACTGGCGAATTACCGCCAGGCCATAGTGGGTGACCGAGGCACCGATACGCGGGATCACCGCATCAAAATCCTCCAACTGCTCACCCATATACCAAATGGCGGGGCTGTCAGAGGCGATGTCGATATAGCATTTAAGGATGTCGATCACGCGCACTTCGTGGCCGCGTTTGGTGCAGGCCTCCACCAGACGGCGGGTGGAATAGAGACGGCGGTTGCGCGACAAAATAGCGATTTTCATAAAAGCCCTGATTGGATAAAAAAGAAAGTGGCTAGCGCTAGAGCGATGCCATCGCTGGCTGGTTTTTGTTACCACCCAGTAAAAAAGATTTGCTGCTATCAACCCAAAACCCTTGCTTTAGGGCACTGCGCCCGAGCAACATCCGGAAGCGCATATTCTCGCGGTCGGTCAGCGTGACCTCAATCGTCATGCTGATGCCGTTGATCAGTAGGCGGGTGTCAATCACCACCCGCTGCTCACTGTGCCCACCGGAGTCAGTCACCATACGCACATCCTTGACCGGCGCCTCACACTCAATGCAGGTGAGACTGTCTTTCTGTAGCGGATGCAGCCCAAACCTCACCCACGGCTTGCCATCTTTATCAAAAGGCGTAACGTAGTAAGCATGTAAAGCGCTGGTTCGCGCGCCAGTATCGACCTTGGCCTTGATGGCGGGAATGCCCAATTCGGGGAGCCCTACCCACTCGCGCCAGCCAATTACTTCAGGTTGTTTTTTGGTCACTGCCAGGAGTCCTCGGTTTGCTGGTCGGTTAAGATCATGGGGATGGCTGGTCTGGATACAAGCCTGCGCGCGACCAACATAACAGGCGCGCTTTGTACCCCAGTTCAGGGTCAAGGTACAAAGAAAAATTTTATTGTCGCCAAGCGATTTTTCTTTTGTTTTTTAATGGGCTATGGTAAATAGCGCGGGTCAAATTTTCCCTACCGGGAAGCCGACGCTACCACCCCCCTCTCTGTCAATGTTGGAGTAGTCTTATGTCAGTTGATGTAGAGTCACCAGATACCGATCTGATGAGTGATGTTACCATCGAAGCCGATGATGAAGAGGCAACACCTAAGCTCACCGGCAAAGAAGCCAGTCAGCACACGTTGGAAATGCGCCGCAAAATCGAAGACCGTTTGGAACGTCGCCGTATTAAAGATCAACTGGGTTACGACGATATTTCCGATCTGGACTTTTAATGTAAGCGTTCGGGTAATTTAAAAAACCTGATCCATTAAGCCCGAGCGTCACCCCAGCAACAAACCTGAAATCCAGGTATTCGGTCAATACCCATAACAATATTGTCAGCCGCCAGTTCATCGGCGGCTGGTCTTTATCCGCTATTGCCCACCGTTTCATAACTTTACCAATCACCGCCCACTGTGCTATTGCTGTGCAAACAATTAACTTCTATGATCGGCTTATAGTCAGCTTGGATGCATATCGGTAATCTGCAGCTTTCAGGCAATCTCTCCAAGGCGGGTTTGATCGACACTACACCCAAAAATCGCATTTCCAAACACAGCGAAAATAAGAATAGTTGATGGATGCACAAACGCATCTGCCGCTGGAGCCAAGACTGTATGCAACACTCGCCCCCAAACCGTTTGTATTTTGAAATCATCCTTGGCCTGCTGGTCATAGTCACTATTTTTGCTATCACCGGTGAAGAGCAAATTCTCGAAGAGCGCTTGGTCATTGATCACACTAGCGGTATGGCGCTCAACGTGTACGATGACAGGGAAAATGGTGGCAACTCCAGCATTCACCTGGAAGATGAAAAAAATATGCAATGGCATTGCATACTGCGCGAGAGCTACTCTTACCCCCATTGCGGATTTGAAATCCTGTTTGATAAAGAGCGCACCAAGGGCGTTGACCTGCGCCATTACAACAAAATCCGCCTCTGGTTGGATTACAACGGCCCCAGCCAAACCGTGCGTATTTCCCTGCGCAATTTTGACCCGCTCTACAGCAAAAAAGAAATTCTGCAGAGCACCAAATACAACCAAATTGAATTCAATGTTGGATTACTCAACGGTGTTGCAGAATTTTCGCTCAAGGATTTTTTTGTCGCCAACTGGTGGGTATTGGAAAATAAAATCCCACCGCAATTGAGCCATCCACAATTCGATAACGTCACCATTTTTGAAGTGCAGACTGGCTCGGGGCGGCCACTGGGAAAACATCAATTCCATTTACATAAAGTGGAATTTATCGGACAGGCATTAAGCACTGCTGATTGGTATCTCGCGATTATGATGTTTTGGCTGGGGATCATTTTATCCTTTCTCGCCTATCGCATTGTCAAATTGAAAGATGAAGTGGTTATCCAGCGCAAACGCGAATCTGAATTGCTGGAAATTAATGAAGTGCTCGACATGCGCAGTAAAGCGCTGGAGATAAAAGCCAAAACCGATCCGCTCACCGGTGCGTTTAATCGCCTCGGCATTGAAGAAGCGATCAGTTTGGGATTGCAGGAATGGCACAAATACCGCAAACCGCTCTCGCTGGTGATGATTGACATAGACCACTTCAAACAGGTAAATGATCGCTATGGACATGACACTGGCGATTTGGTGTTAAGCCATTTATCCAATATTGTGCAGCAGCATACACGCACACAGGATTTGTTTGCCCGCTGGGGCGGTGAGGAATTCGTATTGGTCTGCCGCGACACGGATATTGAAAGTGCCTGCGCTATTGCCGACAAACTGCGCGAGCTTATCGCCAACCAAACCCTGCACAAAGATATCCATATCACCGCCAGTTTTGGTGTCGCCACCTTAAAAACCAATGAAAATTTGGAGCAACTTTTTAAAGCCGCCGACACCGCGCTTTACAGGGCAAAAGCGGCGGGACGCAACCGGGTGGTTACTGCAGCCTGATATTGTCCCAATAAAATTTGCGCGGCCCAGGTAATTGCACCGCAAAGACTTCCACACCCCTGATTTGATTCATTTGCATCACACGTCCAAGGGGAGCAGTTCGCACATCTTCCAAATCAATCTGCACTTGATTCCATCCCTGCATCAATATTAATGCGCGATTGAAGCGATCATTAAATCGATTCTTGCCAAGATCATGGTGGGCATCCGAGATTTTCAACACCAACTCCAAGGGTTCGCTATCCGGATTATAAAAATCCATCTGCAACAGCTTATGGCCACTCCAATCCCCGTAGCTAACCAAACGTAAACCCGCATATTTTTTTGTGCTCAGCACCACCTGCAAACCATAGTCACCATGCGTATGCAATAAATTGTCCTGAGAGGTGTTTACCCGTAGTGGATTATTCTGCACGTGCGCCAATTCATAATTCGATTCAAAGCTGTTAATTAACGGAAATTGCTTGCGCATGACAATATCCGCTATACCAGAATAGACAACCAACCAAAACGCAGGGGCAATCAGCAAAAGGCAGACAAAACGCAGCCGCCACACCAAGCGTGTTGGCTTTTGCCCCCAAAACAACCCCAGCCAAACACCAAATAGATTATGTAACACGTCATTCCAACTGGCGTCGCGCCCCACAAAACGCTGGACAAACTCAATTGCAATACCCACCCCAATCGCCAGTAGCGTCACCATCAACCACTCCTGCCAACGCAGCAACGGACGGTAAGATTGCACCAACAACATGAACACCGCAAAAAAAAAGATATGACCAAAATTCCACACGTTTTTTAATAAAAGCGACGAAGACGCATCCGGCCCACCTACAAAAAAGAACGTGTGGAATTTTGGTCATATCTTTTTTTTTGCGGT
>Ga0307408_100002491_pt1 | contig 12886 bp, 14 predicted proteins | sample 322Cmetagenome_FD_202116 | JGI IMG/M metagenome (GOLD analysis project Ga0307408, IMG submission 202116) | Maize rhizosphere microbial communities from greenhouse at UC Davis, California, United States - 322HYB-C-3 | ecosystem: Host-associated > Plants > Roots > Rhizosphere > Soil | place... | reverse complement strand
AGTTAGGTAATTTATATCCAAATCGTTCTTATAACATGTTAAATAGAAGGCAGCTCAGAGTGAAGGTGTTACAAGTTTTGTATGCGTACAACTTGTCGGAAAACAAATCGGTAAAGGTTTTTGAGAAGAAGGTACTTGAAAGTGTAGATGAGGTGTATGAAACGTACATCTGGCTACTAGCTTTACTTGTTGATACTGCCGATTTCGTGATTACAGATGCAGATGAAAGAGCTAATCGTTACTTGCCTTCTGAAAGTGATTTGAATGCTAACACCAAGTTGCATTCAAATAAGTTCATTAAGGCGCTTCGCGAAAATGTGGAGTTTCAGCGCGAAGTGAAAAAATATTCGGTTGCCTGGAGCTTCGATCCGGAGGTTGCTAAAACTGTTTTTAACATCTTGAAAGATACTCCGGAATATGCAGCCTACTTAACTTCTACGGAAGATTCTTTAAGGGCTGAAAAAGACATCATTAAGTTTATTTATAAAAAGATTATAAAAGTAACTCCATCGGTTGAGCAGGTTTTTGAGGAGAAGTTTATTAACTGGCCGGTTGATAAAGACGTGCTTGATGCGATGGTAGCAAAAACTTTCAGCAACTTTCAAAGCGAAGAACCAAATCAGAATAAGCTGGCTAAAATTAGCCCTGATTGGATCGAAGACCGCGATTTTATTATAAATCTCTTTAATAAAGTTATTGCTTACGACGAGGAATATCAGGGATATATATCAGAAAAAACCAAAAATTGGGAAGCTGAGCGAATTGCAATAATTGATATCCTGTTGATGAAGATGGCCCTGGCAGAATTAGCACATTTTTCATCAATCCCTGTAAAGGTTACCATGAATGAGTATATCGAAATTGCAAAAGAATTTAGTACCCCTAAAAGTAATTTCTTTATAAATGGTATTTTAGACAAAATTTTGGCTGAACTGAAAATAGCTGGAAAAATCAGAAAAGTAGGTAGAGGCTTAATAGAATAAAATAAATATGAAGAGAATTTTAATAGCTGTAACGGCAGCTGCTTTGATGTTTTCATCATGCAGTAACGGAAACAAAACAGCGTCAGGTGCAGATAGTGCCGCTGCTGATTCTGCCGCTGCTTCAAACCCAGAGAATGCACCCATTATTAAATTTGAGAAAACCAGTTACGATTTCGGCAAAATAACAGAAGGAGAAAAGGTTTCCTACGATTTTAAGTTTACGAATGCCGGAAAAACCCCTTTAATTATTTCAAATGCAACTGCAAGCTGCGGCTGTACAGTGCCTGAGTTTCCACATAAGCCAATCATGCCTGGGGAAACCTCTGTAATTAAAGTGGTTTTTAATAGCCAGGGGAAGTCGGGCATGCAAAATAAGGTAGTTACCGTAACCTCAAACACAGTTCCGACAGCTACAGAAGTATATTTAACGGGCGAAGTGATCGCAAAAAAATAGATCTTAACAAATTAAAAAATGATAACTAACATTTTACTACAAGCCGGCGGCAGCAGCTTAATGAATTTTATACCAATGGTATTAATTATCGTGGTGTTTTATTTCTTCATGATACGCCCGCAAATGAATAAGGCTAAGGAGCAGAAAAAATTCGTGGAAGCCATTAAAAAAGGCGATAAGGTAGTTACAACAGCAGGCATTCATGGCCGTATTACTGATATTAACGATGCAACTATAGTGATTGAGGTAGAGAGCGGTGCTCGCATCCGTTTTGATAAATCTGCGGTTTCATTAGACGCTTCTAAAGCTCTTAACCCGCCGGCAAAAGCTTAACCTGAGAAGATTTAACTTGAATAAATGCCGCCTCCTGGGCGGCATTTTTATTTTAAGCAAGGCTTGTTTAAGCCAAATCCTCATGTAACTTTGTTACAATGCCATTTTTAACACTTAACCGGCTCGAAAGAAAAAGGCTTTCAGTTTTCCTGTCAAGCTTATTGCTGGCTATTTTTGCGTGGTTGTTTTTCGCCCTTTCTAACCGGTACTTATACACTATAAACGTTAAAATTAATTATACCGACCCACCCGTTCATAAGGCTTATCATCCATTACATGATGATACCCTTACCCTGAGTATCGAGGGATCGGGCTGGCAACTTCTGTTCTCCCGAGTAAGGCTGCATCCTACAGTGTTGAATATCAGTTTGAAAAGTCTCGAGAATAAAAATTATATAGCATTATCTAGTCAAATTACCGATTTAAACAGGCAATTGGAGGCGGGGCAGGAGGTAGTTAACGCCAATCCGGATACTTTATTTTTCGATTTTTCTTCTCAGATTTTAAAAAAGGTACCCGTGAAGTTACTTTACCAGCTATCGTTTAAAGAGCTGTATGGAATTTCTGGCCCGATAAGAATATTGCCGGATTCTATTATAATTTCTGGCGCTGCAAAAGATTTGAAAAACATTAAATTTTGGCCAAGCGAAGTCTTGACTTTTACCGATGTAAGCTCTTCCTTTAGTACCAAAGTTGCATTGAAAGATCCTGGTAACACCATGGAAATAATGACCAAGCACGTAAAGGCAGAGTTCCCTGTTGATGAGTTCACAGAAAAAGTGGTAGAGGTGCCCATAAAGCTTATCAATAATAAAAGTAATGAAGTGTTATTTATGCCCGAAAAAGTTAAGGTGACCATGCTTACTGCTTTAAAAAACTATGCTGCTATAGAGAAGGACTCATTTAAAGCCAATATTAATTTTGATGGCTGGCTTAAATACAAATACACACAACTGCCTGTCAGCTTTTCAAAGCTGCCTGCCTATACGAAAATAATTAAAGTTGAGCCGCAGGTGGTAGACTTTGTAGTTGAACAACAATAATGCTGAAAGTTGGTATCACCGGAGGTATTGGTAGTGGAAAAACTACTATTTGTCACTTTTTTGAGCTTTTAGGCATCCCGGTATTTTATGCTGATGCTGTAGCCAAGCAAGCAATGCAAGAGGATGAAATTTTAATCGGAGCCGTAAAGCAGGCTTTTGGAAACGAATCGTATTTACCCGATAATATTTTAAACCGAAAATACCTGGCTTCAAAGGTATTCGGCGACGAAAAGGAGCTTGCTCGTTTAAACTCATTAGTGCATCCGGCTGTTTTCAGGGCTTTTGACAAATGGGTAGGGCAGCAAACCTCTCCATACGTTTTGAAGGAAGCTGCACTGCTTTTTGAGAGTGGCTCATATAAAGATTGCAATTATACCGTACTGTTAAAATCCCCACTCGATTTACGCATTGAAAGAGTAATGCAGCGAGATAATATCCAAAAGGAAGAAGTCCTAAGGCGAATTGCAAAACAGTGGCCTGAAAAAGAAAAGGAAAAACTGGCAGACTTTTTTATTGATAACGATGAGAACCAGTTTGTTATACCCCAAATTTTACAACTTCACCAGCGCTTTCTTTCCGAAAGAAATTTATAATGATAATACCCAATTTCGTAGTTTACAACGAGAAGGGCTTGTTTTGTGAAACAGGCAATTTTTACTTAGATCCGCAGCATCCAGTTGATAATGCTGTGGTTTCTCACGCACATGGCGATCACGCAATTCCCGGACATACTAATGTTTTCTGCACGCCTGCAACTGGCTCAATAATGCAGTTAAGGTTAAAGAAAAATGCTGGGAAAGCTTTCTTTCCTTATGCATTCAAACAACCTTTTTCGATTAATAATGTATTGATTTCGTTTTATCCTGCAGGCCATATATTGGGCTCGGCAATGGTGCTGATGGAATATAAGGGCGTTCGCTATTTGTACACAGGCGATTTTAAGCTTCAGGAAGATGATACCTGTGAACCGGCGGAGTTAGTGGAGGCGGATGTGTTTATCACAGAAACCACTTTTGCCAATCCAGATGTAATCCACCCAGATCCGGTTAAGGAAATTTCCCAACTAAATAATTCCGATCACAATGTTTTGCTTGGCGCTTACGTTTTAGGAAAAACGCAGCGATTAATTAGCTTAATAAGCAAGTATTGCCCTTCGAGAACGATTTTCTTACATCATTCTATGATGGCCGTAACGAAATTGTATGAAGAATATTCCTTTCATCCAGGTAGTTATGATTTATACAATAGAAAACTCATGAAAATGCCCGGAAAAGGATTTGTTTATATTGTTCCTCCCCTTACTTTTGAGAGCTATTTCAGGGCAAAAGGAGTGATGAGGGTGTTCGCTTCGGGATGGAAGAGGCTGCAAAATAATAACGATATGTCTCTATATATATCTGACCATGCAGATTGGAATGATATACTGCGAAGCATTGAAATAGTAAAACCGAAAGAAGTTTGGACATTACATGGCGACGGATCATACTTAAAGAGCCACTTAGCCGGGAAGATGCCAGTTAAGATATTGATTTGATGCTGAAGGAAGGAGAGGATTTCTATTATAATGAGGATGGCTTCATGGTATTTACTGCGGCTTATCATTTAAAACGAGGCCACTGCTGTAAAAATGGATGTAAGCATTGCCCCTGGAACTTCAAAAAAAGCAAATCCGGACAACACGACACTAAAAGTAGTAAATAGATACATGGAGCTTGATAAAGAAATTCAATCTAAGTTTGAAAGCGATTACCAAAAGGTAGTTGTCAATTTGGTTTATACTTACAATTGGATTACTTCTATAGTAAAAAAGCGTTTGAGTAAGCACCATGTTACCATGCAGCAATACAATATTTTGCGCATTTTACGGGGCCAGTATCCTAAACCCGCCACCATTAACCTGCTTAAGGAACGCATGTTGGATAAAATGTCTGATGCTTCGAGGATTGTTGACAGGTTGATTCAAAAGGGGCTTGTTTCCAGAAATATCAATAAAAAGGACCGCCGGGCTGTGGATATCATTATCACGGCAAAAGGCCTCGAGGTGTTGAAAAAGCTTGACCCTGTAATCACTCCAGATGATATTCTGAGAGCGAACATTGGCCAAGATGAAGTGGCGGCCTTAAATACTTTATTAGATAAGTTAAGAGGCTAATGAAATAAAAAGTTTAATAAGGCAATTGCAATTCCTGCCAAAACCGCCATCAGCTTTTTAAAATTGAAGTGGTGGTCAACACTTGATTCAAATAAAATAGTGGTAGAAATGTGCAGGAATATTCCAATCACAACAGCCATAATCCGGTCGAAGTATTTATCGATATCTCCAATAGAACCGTTACTAAGCCCATTACTTAGTAAATAGCCTGCCGGCGACATTAATGAGAACAGGATCAGCAGCACAATAATATTATTCTTTTTAACATGGTTTTGCATCAAAACGCTGCCTAAAGCAAAGGCCGCTGGGATATGGTGCAATGCTATACCAAACAGAAGTTCATTCTGCATGCCCTTGGCTAGGGGCATTCCTTCGAGGAAAGCATGTAAACAAAGACTAATCATAATGCCATAAGGGAATGCATGGTGCTCATGGTTATGCTTGTGAATATGTCCGTGTTCAATACCTTCAGAAAATTGTTCTAAAAGGATCTGAAATAAAAAGCCCCCCAGAACAAACAGCCCGATAGAGTGGCTCGATCCTTCGTAAACTTCAGGAATAAGGTGTAGAATAGTTATGGCGAACAAGTATGCACCACTAAAAGATAAAATTAGCTTAAGGCGCTGTGTACTGTCTCTTTTTAGAACAAAAACAGCCATTCCGCCAAAGAAGCAGCTAGAAAATAATATAATTAAAGGCCAGAATTCCATTTTTTATTAGGTTGAAGCGTTAAAAATATTGTGCTTGTTATATAGCCTATCAGGCATCCAAGCAAAGCTCCAAAGGTTACATCAACAGGAAAATGAACGCCAACATACATTTGGGCTAAGATGATACTAAATGCCCATAGGAAACTTACTGGCCACACCCATTTCCAGCGTTTTCCGAAAATAATCGATAGAAACATTGCTATAGCAAAGTGATTGGCGGCATGCGAAGAAGGAAAGCTGAAACCCGAGCCGCAGTTAACCCGCATAATTACGTCGGCATTAAAACCGGGCTCATTACAAGGCCTTAGCCGCTCTACAGCCGGCTTTATTATAGAAGCACTGAAGTAGTCGGAAATACCAAAGGTTATTAGTAAAAAAACAATGCAGATTGCTCCGCTTTTTTTGTAGTTCCTGATCAAAAATATTATCAGAAATAAATACAAAGGCACCCATAAGTAACGGTTGCGAAGCAAAGGCATCAGCCAGTCGAAAAATGAGTTAGAAAGTCCGGTATTTATCGCTTTAAAAACCTGATGGTCAAATTGTACTAACTGTTCAAGCATCCGCTTTTTTGCAAATAAAAATTACTCTGTCTGATTTATTTTCATCAAATGGGCTTAAACCGTAATCTCCGTAAATACCCGAAATTTCAAACCCGCTTAGCTCAAACAGCCTTTTAAAGTCAGCCATTCCAAATGCTTTAACTTCCTCTTTGAAATGAAAATCTTTTCCTTTATTCTCGAAAGCAATGCTTTTAACAATTTTTCCGTTTAGTATTTTTTTCGAGATATTGAATTCAATGCCATCAATGTCCTTTACTTCCTGGCGGGTTAAATTCTTTTTAATTTTTTCTGTATTAAAGTAATCTAATACAAGTAATCCGTTTGGAGCTAAGGCTTTTCTGAAGGATTTTAAAGAGTTTACATGGTCGCGTTCGGTTTCAAAATACCCAAAGCTTGTAAACAAGTTAAGTGCAATGTTAAAATAATTGATATTGAGCAGGTGCCTCATATCATGTTCAAAAAAATGAAGGTTTTCATTTTCAAACTGTTTAGCAAATTTAACATTGGAATAAGAAAGGTCTATACCTGTAACATCGTACCCTTTTTTATTTAGATACACTGAGTGCCGGCCGCGTCCACAGGCAATATCAAGCATTTTGCTACCTTTTGCCGGCTTCAACAAAGCGCATAAATTATCAATAAAGTACTCCGCTTCTTCATCATTTCTTTGATGGTATAAAATGTGGTAGTAAGGAGAATTAAACCAGTTCTGGTACCATTTAATCGGCATAACAACTATCTATTTGCTTTAAAATCCCATTTTGTTTGGATAATAACACTGTTTTCATCCGGAAAATTGAAAGCCGCGTTGTGTTTACACATCGGCAGGCAATGGTTTACAAATATAGATAAATAAGGCTTTTATACATGGCTGCCGGTTGGGCGTTCTGCTTTTATTATTATTTTTGGGCAAAAAAACTTCATTAACGTGACCTTAATAAAATCTATATCCGGAATAAGAGGAACCATTGGTGGCAAACCTGGAGACGGGCTTACACCGGTTGATATCTTAAAATTTACAACTGCTTTTGGAAAATGGGCCACTGCTAAAAGTGGAAAAAATAAACTTGTAATAGGCCGCGATGCCCGTATTTCGGGCGAAATGGTACGTAACCTGGTAGTTGGTGCGTTGCAAAGCATCGGTATTGATGTAGTGGATCTTGGCTTATCAACCACGCCAACCGTAGAGGTAGCAGTAGCCGACGAACATGCAGCAGGTGGAATCATCTTAACTGCCAGCCATAACCCAAAGCAATGGAATGCCCTAAAGCTTTTGAACGACAAAGGTGAGTTTATCAGTGATACTGACGGAAAAGAAGTTCTTGAACTTGCAGAAAACGAGGATATCGAATTTGCCGATGTAAATCAGCTCGGTAACGTAACTTATGACGATTCTTATCTGCAGAAGCACATAAATAAAATTTTGGCTTTGCCCCTGGTAAATATTGAAGCTATCCGCAAGGCGAAGTTCAGGATTGCAATAGATTGCGTTAACTCAAGCGGTGGCATTTATGTTCCGGCTTTGCTTAAAGCACTTGGGGTTGAAACCATTTATGAACTTTATTGCCATCCTGATGGCCATTTTCCTCATAATCCAGAACCACTGCCAGAAAATCTTGTGGCTTTGTCGCAAGAAGTGGTATCAAAAAGGGCGCATTTAGGCATTGCGGTAGATCCAGATGTGGATCGTTTATGTTTTGTGAATGAAGATGGCACTATGTTCGGCGAGGAATATACGCTGGTGGCTGTTGCCGACTATATCTTAAAACACAATCCGGGTAATACGGTATCTAACTTATCTTCAACACGCGCACTTCGCGACGTTACTGAACTATCTGGAAACAGCTATAATGCAGCTGCAGTGGGCGAAGTTAACGTGGTAAATAAAATGAAAGAAACCAATGCTGTTATCGGAGGAGAAGGTAATGGCGGAATTATTTACCCGGAATCTCACTACGGACGCGATGCTTTAGTTGGAATTGCGCTGTTTTTAACGCATTTGGCTCAATTTGGTAAACCTATTTCAGCCCTTCGAAACTCTTACCCAAGCTATTTTATTTCTAAGAATAAGATAACATTAACTCCAGAAATGGACATAGATGGCTTGTTGAAAAAAGTGGAAGAGAAATATAAAAACCAGCCATATTCAACTATTGATGGACTTAAAATTGAGTTCGATAAACAATGGGTGCACTTGCGTAAGTCTAATACGGAACCTATTATCCGGATATATTCGGAAGGCAATTCTGAAACCGTGGCTAACAGCCTTGCTAACAAAATTATCGCAGATATAAAGGAAATATTACAGATGAGTGAGGCCTAAATAGGCTCTGCTTTTGTTATTTTTCAGTAAAAAGCTAAACCACCAACCGGTTTAGCTTTTTAAATTTTTTACTTTTCTCAAAAAATCACCATGCCCAAAATATATTTAGATAATGCAGCAACAACTCCGATTGATAAAGAGGTGTTACAGGAAATGTACGCTGTTATGGAGAACCACTTTGGAAATCCATCATCTATACATGCGCATGGCCGTGAGGCAAGGACTATTTTAGAGAAAGCGCGGAAGAAAGTGGCTGCTTTGCTCAATGCATCTCCAGCTGAGATTTTTTTTACTTCCGGGGGTACCGAGGCTGATAACATGGCCATCCGGTCGGCTATTACTGATCATGGCATAAGCCATGCAATAACGTCCAGAATCGAGCATCACGCGGTATTACATACGCTACAGGCTATGGAAAAGGCAGGAAGTATTGCCTTAAGTTATGTTGGTGTTGATTCTAAAGGAAACGTTAATTTAGAGCACCTGGAATATTTGCTTGCCAGTAATTCCCGAAGCTTTGTTTCTCTTATGCAGGCAAACAATGAAATAGGTACTCTTACAGATATTGTTGCAGTAGGGGATATATGTGCTCGATTTGATGCGATATTCCATTGCGATACCGTGCAAACTATGGGGCATTACCCTCATGATCTTCAAAGCCTAAAAGTCCATTTTATTACCTGTGCAGCTCATAAATTTCATGGGCCAAAGGGCGCTGGGTTTATCTATGTGAATCCATTTATTCGAATTAACCCTTTTATTTATGGTGGCGCCCAGGAACGCAATATGCGTGGAGGGACCGAAAATCTGTATGGGATAGCCGGCCTGGCCAAAGCGCTGGAGATTGCCTATCGTGAAATGGATGAGCATGCAGCATATATTCAAGAGTTAAAATCCTATATGATAAACCAGTTGCAGCAGCATGTTCCTGGTATAGAATTTAATGGAGAAACCGATCCATCTAAAAGCCTCTACACAGTTTTAAATGTCTCTTTCCCTGAAATGGAAATGGCGGATATGCTTTTATTTAGCTTGGATATTGCAGGAATCTCATGTTCTGGCGGCAGCGCCTGCAGTTCAGGGACAAATATTGGGTCTCACGTGTTAGAAGGCATCGGGGCAAACCCGAATCGGCCAGCAGTACGCTTTTCATTCAGTAAACTAAATACCAAAGAAGAAATTGATTACGTTGTGGCAAAGCTAGCGGAGCTGTGAGGTATTAGCAATTAGCAATTAGCTCATAGCTGTTGGCTCATAGCTCATAGTAATTAGCTCATAGCAATTAGCTGTTAGCTCATGGCTGTTGGCTCATAGCTGTTAGCTCATAGCTGTTAGCTCATAGCAATTAGCTCATAGCAATTAGCTCATGGCTGTTGGCTCATGGCTGTTAGCTCATAGCTTTAACCTCTAACATCTCTGCCATTTCCCCATCATCCACATAAAAACTCATTTAATCAAAACAAACAGGGCAAGGCCATATGTTTATTGGGTAAGTAAAACTTAAAGTTAATACCTATGACACTGTTTCGTGATGAATTTTTAAATATTCAGGATGAATATTTAGAATCAGCTACACCTATAATAGATCCCGAAGACGACGAAGATGTGGATTATAGTAACGACGATTTGGGAGAAAATAGCAAAATTACTCCCTTGGGAGATGATTTTGACGACGAGAATTATGATATAGACGATATGTATATGCCCGGCCCTGATGATGATGACTTCGATGACGAGGATGGGCTACAGCTTGATGAAGATGAGCTGGTTTATGACGACGAGGAGGAACTCGAAGGGCACTTTAAAGTTAGCGCAATAGGCGGGGATGACGAAGACTATGATGATGAAGACGAAGATTTCTTCGATGACGACGACGAAATTGAAGACGCTGATGCTGTCCCAGTAATTCCAGACCCAGATGATGACGATGATTGGGGCGACGACGAGGATGACACTTTAGACGACGATCTCGAAGGCGAGGATGATACCCCCACTCATAAACATACCGGCTCAACAACCGAAGGCCTTGATCCCAACTTCCAAATCCACCATCCCGAAAGGCAAACTGGCCGAATGTTTGGCCACGAACCGGGAACAATATAAGCGCCATGTCAAAAGAACGTGAGAAACACAATTATACCGGCCAGACGCCATCTGATAAGCCGTCGAAAGAGTTGACGAACCCGCCTGATAAGAGTAATAGCAGGAAGAAGGCAGCCGGCCCAAAAAAGATTAGTACAACCGTTAAGATGCCTAATTTGGGCAATAGAAATGATATCGGAAGATAAATGAAGCCCCGGGACACCGGGGTTTATTGTATATAGATTTTTAGTAGAATAATGGAAAGAAGAGGATTCATAAAAGGCTCGGCTTTATCTTTAGGATTGCTTGCCCTAATGCAAAACCGCGCCTGGGCTGATTATTTTGACTTGGGATATCGTATTAAGCTACTTAGGGGCAATGTAGGTATCTTCACCGAGCAGGGAGGAACCATAGCATGGTTAGCTAACAAAGAGGGAATTGCCGTAGTCGATTCTGAGTTTCCGACGCCCGCTACTCACTTAATAGCTGAGCTGAAGAAGAAATCGGCTATGCCTTTTAAATACCTTATAAATACGCACCACCATCCAGACCACACATCCGGTAATATTGCTTTCAAAGGTGTCGTAGGCCAGGTAGTAGCTCATCAAAATGCACTAGCTAACCTGCAGCGGGTTTCGGCAGAGAAAAAGAACGAGGATCAGCAATTGTTCCCTACTCAAGTATTTGAAGACGATTTGGAACTACAAGTTGGAGATGAAATAATCAAGCTTCATTATTTCGGCCCAGCACACACCAACGGCGATTCTTTAATACATTTTACCAAGGCTAATATTGTCCATATGGGCGATTTGGTGTTTAACCGCCGTTTTCCTTACGTCGACAGGCAGAGTGGTGCAAACATCCACAACTGGATAAAAGTATTAGATAAAGCTATCCGAAAATTTGAGAAGGATACGATATTCGTTTTCGGCCATTCGCTCGACCCTGAGAAGGTTACAGGCTCCATTGAGGATTTGAAAGCCTTTCAAAATTACCTTGAACGATTGTTGAAATTCGTTGATTTTGCAATAAAAGCAGGAAAAACAAAAGAAGAGCTGAAGTCCGAGGTAAGCGTTATCCCTGGCGCAACCGAGTGGCAGGGGGAGGGCATAGAAAGAAGCATCCTGGCAGCGTACGAAGAATTAACCGAACCCAAATAAAAAAGAAAGCCTCACAGTTTGATGAGGCTTTCTTTTTATATTTTTAATTGTTGTAAACCATTTTTATGAAGGCCGACAGTTTGTCTTTCATTTGTCTTCGGTCTACAATGAAGTCAAGGAAACCGTGTTCCAAAACAAACTCTGAAGTCTGGAATCCTTTTGGTAGATCTTTTTTAATAGTTTCTTTAATAACCCTTGGCCCAGCAAAGCCAATTAAGGCGCCAGGCTCCGCGATGTTAATGTCACCCAACATAGCATAGGACGCAGTTACCCCACCGGTTGTTGGGTCGGTCATTAAAGATATGTATGGAATTCCTGCTTTTGCCAGTAATGCCAGCTTAGCTGATGTTTTTGCCATCTGCATTAACGAAAATGCTGCTTCCATCATTCGTGCACCTCCAGATTTTGATATAAGCAGAAAAGGTATTTTATGCTCAAGGCAGTAATCAATAGAACGGGCAATTTTCTCACCCACTACAGAACCCATTGAACCTCCGATAAAACTAAAATCCATACATGCCACTACCAAATCCTGCTCATTGATTTTGCCATGTGCAGAGCGTATCGCATCTTTTAAACCGGTTTTTGCATAGCTTTCTTCCAGGCGTTCGGTATAGGTTTTAGAATCTTTGAAGGTTAGGGGGTCTCCGGAGCGGAGATTAGGGAAGAGTTCGGTAAATTCGTTATTGTCAAATAGTATTGAAAAGTATTCTTTGGAGCCAACTCTCAGGTGGTAATTGCAGTAGTGGCAAACGTAATTATGTTCAACCTGTTCTGCATAATGTAATGGCTTTTTACATTGCGGACATTTATTCCAGATGCCGTCCGGGGCTTCTTTTTTATCTTCCGTAGAAGTAAATATTCCTTTTTTCTCTCTTTTAAACCAAGCCATATTTTTGGAAATAAACGGGTACAAATAAACGAATTTTTTAAGAAACGGATAGGATATTCTGCGTTGCGCTTAATTTTCTGATTTAGATGGCTTATTCTCAAAGTAAAATTTCTATTTTCGGCTTTTGTAAAGAGGAAATAAAAATGAATTTAAAAAATTACAAAGGCGTACTATACGGCGATGCTGTTCAG
>Ga0307408_100002489_pt1 | contig 12897 bp, 13 predicted proteins | sample 322Cmetagenome_FD_202116 | JGI IMG/M metagenome (GOLD analysis project Ga0307408, IMG submission 202116) | Maize rhizosphere microbial communities from greenhouse at UC Davis, California, United States - 322HYB-C-3 | ecosystem: Host-associated > Plants > Roots > Rhizosphere > Soil | place... | reverse complement strand
ATGGGCCTCGAAATAGGGGGCCCAGGCTTGTTGCATGGCTGCATCGATTATTCCGCCAGAACCCAGCGGGCCGTTCTTGTCGCCTGCCAGCACGGGCGCGTAATCCTGGTCATTGCGATAGAGCTGGGCCACTACGAAACTTTCCGCGTCGACATCGAGGCGTTTCTGGCGTTGATAAACGTACTGACGGTCACGGTAGTAATCGAACCCCAAGTGACGAAAACTCGGGCCATGGGCGTCACGCAAGCGGGTCCCGGCGGCGTAGACGTGCGTGTCGTCCACGGCAAAATAGTCATCCTCGTACTCGCTGGCGCTGACCACGCGGCCGCACTCATCGAACATCGGCTGCCAGCACTTGAGCAGGCGGAAATCGCCGACGTAGCGGATGGTTTTTCCCGTCAGGTAATAGGCCCGCCGACGGTCCTTGGCGTAGCGTTCGTTGAGCACGGTGAAGGTCGTCAGGTCGGCATCGTCGATGCGGTAGAAGTATTCATACGAAATGCTCGAGCCTTGCTGCGCTTGCACGACGATCGACTGCCCATCGGTTCCCCAGCGTTGGGCGAGCATTCGGAAGTCGTCGGGGTTTGCGATCGGCAGCGGCGTGCCGTCCTTTTGGTGCAGGGGCTTGAAGCCTTTGTGGACTTGCCCGTCGATCACCCGGTAAGCCGGATGGTTGCAGTACCGCACCCGTGCGGTGGCATTGGCGATGAATTTCCCGTGCAGGAAGATGCTCACTCCGTCGCTGAACAGCGCGGAAGTTGAAGCCATCGAGACGGATGACGATGGCAACAGGGCCAGCCTGTCGGGCTGTGCTTGCGGGATTTCGGTAATTGCGTATTCGCCGAACCAATAGGCGCCGGTTTTGTCGCGCCAGTATTGGTGGCCAAGATTTTCCAGGCCTCTGTCGAATCGAAAAGGCAGGGCTTGAAGCGCATGGTAACCATGACGCTCCCGGTAACCGGGAAGCAGGTAATAATCGTGCAACGCATCACGCAAGATCCAAGGGTTGCGTCGATGCCGCCAAACCTGCTGGCCGGCCATCAGCGGCGAGGGCGGATAACCTCCGTCCCCGGCACGTTGGGCTATCGCGCCGGGTCGTTCGCCTTCAGGATTGAGCATGATATAGACGTCTGGCACGCGTCCATCACCCAGAAGCACGCCATCCATGAACGCGAAGCCTTGATGCCACTCAAGATCAAGCGGTTCCCAGTCAGCGAAGACCGTCTCTATGTCTGTCATGTCATTGCGGCCTGAAGGTCTGATTTGTTGGCCCCGCTCAGCGACTTATAAATTCCGATACGTCTCTTCCCCGAGCGTGCCTGACTTTATATCCTACGGCTCCAGTCCAAACGGAACCCGCCAATGCATCTGCGTGCAAGCTTGTTGTGCCTATGCCTGTTCAGCAACCTCGGTCAGGCAGCCGTGAATGTTGACTGTTCGGCCCTGGCGGAAAAACTCTCGGGAACAGTGCCTGAGTTTCATCCTTCGGTGCAAGGCAAGGTCATTGGAACCGGGCGCCTGCATTTCCACGAAGCGCCGGATGAAGCCTGTGCCAACAAGAAGATTTTTGTCATACCGGGCGACTCCCTCACCGTTTACTCCAGCTTGGAAGACGAGTCATGGCTGGAAGTGAATTTCATCGCCAAGGATGGCGAGGACTATACCGGTTGGGTGAAGGCTGATCGGGTCGAGATTGGCAAGCCTTATGGCGCGCCACCGGAGGATGCCGACGAAGCATCCGCCGAAGGCTCGCGATAATCGTTCGGGTTACTGTGCGAGGAAACTGAAGCGCGTGACGAAGTGCGGTGATTTCGGACCGCAGGCAATAGAGCCGTTTTATCAATAAGGAGTTTTGAATGTCGCTGTTAAGGATGTCTACAGTTTCTTTGTGCCTGGCTGGAATCAGCGTTGCTGGTAGCTCGCTCGCGAACCAGCAAGATCAAGAGCATCAGGGTTACGTCGTCTTGGTGGCCATGGAACAGATATGCAACAAGAAAAACCCTGGCCTGAACGGGGATGTGGAGAACGCTATGGCCACTGATCCAAAATTCAACGAAGCAGCCAAGGCGCAAGTCAGGCAGATAAAGTCCGACCCCGCCTACAAACTTCAGGTTTCAAGCATGGTGAGTACGCTGACTAACTCACCGCTCGCCGCTATGGCGCAGGACATGTGCAAGGAATACGCTCCCAAGTAGATCGAGGGAATCTTTTCCGGCGGTACTGCAAATGATGGCGAAGTTAAGTCCTTCGCCATCATTTGCCCGATTCAAACCGTTCAGGCCTGGGTTTTATAGCGCTCGGCAACTGCCGACTGCTTGATCTGCGATAACAAACCCTGCCGCGCGCCCTGCAACGCATCCCAGCGAGCACCATCCTGCAATGGCGGGATGGTTACGCCTTCGCGGCGATCGAAGCCGACCAGCGCGGCATCGACCAGGTCGCCGACTTCCATGATTTCGTTCAGCGTATTGATGTCGATGCCGGCGCGTTCCCAGATTTCGGTCCGAGTGGCGGCGGGCAGGACGGCTTGGACGTAGACGCCTTTTGGGGTCAGTTCGAGGCTGAGCCCCTGTGAGAGGAACAGCACGAATGCCTTGGTCGCGCCGTAGACCGACATGCCGAATTCCGGTGCCAGGCCAACCACCGAACCGATGTTGATGATCGCGCCATCGCCGGCTTTTGCCAGGCGCGGGGCGATGGCGCTGGCGAGTCGGACCAGCGCAGTGGTGTTGAGTGAAACCAGGTGCGCGACGCTGTCGGTGGTCTGTTCGATGAAGCTGCCGGACTGGGCGGCGCCTGCGTTGTTGACCAGGATGCCGATGCGGTCGTCATCGCGCAGGCGTGCTTCGACTGTGTGCAGGTCGCCGATTTGGGTCAGGTCGGCCTGGAGCACGTCGATGGTCACGTTGTGTTCGTTACGCAGTTCAGTTGCCAAGGCTTCGAGCCGCGCGCTGTCACGGGCGACCAGCACCAGGTCATGGCCGCGCTGGGCGAAGCGCTTGGCGTAGACGGCGCCGATACCGGTGGAAGCGCCAGTGATGAGGACGGTTTTGCGAGTGGTCATGGTGTCAGTCTCTTCAGGATTGGGGGGCGATCAACTGCGTGATTTTTTTCGGCGCTATTGGGCATTCGCCTCGGCAAACGTCGGGTAGTCGATGTAGCCTTCGGCGCCGCCGCCATAGAGGGTCGCAGGGTTGAGGGCGGCCAAAGGGGCGCGGCTTTTCAGGCGCTCCACCAGGTCTGGATTGGCAATGAATGTACGGCCAAAAGCGATCAAGTCGGTCTTGTCTTCCAGGAGCTGCGAAGTGGCCAGGTCCAGGTCGTAGCCGTTGTTGGCGATGTAAGTGTTGTTGAAGCGCTGGCGCAAACCAGCGAAATCGAACGGTGCCACGTCGCGCGGCCCGGCGGTCGCGCCTTCGACGACGTGCAGGTAGGCGATGTCCAGGGTATTGAGCTGATCGACGATGTAGTCGAACTGCGCCTGCGGTGCGCTGCTGGACACGCCGTTGGCGGGCGAGACCGGCGAGATGCGCAGGCCGGTGCGTCCGGCACCGATCTCGCTCGCGACGGCGGCGGTCACTTCCAGAAGCAGGCGGGCGCGGTTTTCAATCGAGCCGCCGTAGGCATCGGTGCGGATGTTGGCGCCGTCCTTGATGAACTGATCGAGCAGATAGCCGTTCGCACCGTGGATCTCCACGCCATCGAACCCGGCGGCGATGGCGTTGGCGGCCGCTTGGCGAAAATCATTGACGATTCCCGGCAATTCGTTGAGATCGAGCGCTCGCGGTTCGGACACGTCCTCGAAGCTGTTATTGACGAACACCTTGGTGGCGGGGCGCAGGGCGGAAGGCGCTACCGGGGCGCCGCCGTTTTCTTGCAGGGCGACGTGGGACACGCGCCCGACGTGCCACAGTTGCAGGAAAATCCGGCTGCCCTTGGCATGGACCGCATCGGTCACTTTGCGCCAGCCGTCGATCTGCGCCTGGGTGTAGATGCCGGGCGTGTCCTGATAACCCTGTCCCTGTTGCGAGATCTGCGTGGCCTCGGCAATCAACAAGCCTGCCGATGCTCTCTGGCTGTAGTAGGTCGCCGCCATTTCACTGGGAACGAAGCCTTTATCTGCGCGGTTACGGGTCAGGGGCGCCAGCACGACGCGGTTGGCGAGGGTGAGGGAGCCGAGGGTATAGCGGGTAAACAGGATCTGATCGGTCATGGTGTGTTTCCGTGCCTGTAGGTGAGGAGGGCTGTGCGGCTTGTTCTTAGGATGATGACCGAAATCTAAACTGTCAACGAATTTGATTATGGTCGGCATCTATGTATGATGAAGGCCTGATTCGAGTGGTACGAGGTAAACGAACATGAGAGTGACCAAGGCTCAGGCACAGGCAAACCGGGAACACATCGTCGAGACGGCGTCCGTGTTGTTTCGTGAGCGAGGTTTTGATGGGATCGGCGTGGCGGATCTGATGGCTGCTGCCGGCTTCACCCACGGCGGTTTCTACAAGCATTTCGGTTCGAAGGCCGACCTGATGGCGGAGGCCGCCGCGAACAGTCTTTCCCAGTCGCTGGCCAGCACCGGTGAACTCGATGTGCCTGGATTCTTCGCGATGTATTTATCCAGGGAACATCGCGATGCGCGGGGCCACGGTTGCACGATGGCGGCGTTGTGCGGGGATGCGGCGCGTCAGTCAGACGAATTGAAAGCGACTTTCGCCAGCGGCGTCGAAAGCACCCTGGCGTCGCTTGAAGAAAAGCTGGAGCCGCAAGAAGAGGGCGCAAGAGAGAGGATGCTTGGCCTGCTCGCCCATGCTATCGGCGCGATCATGCTGTCGCGCGCTTGCCCGGACGATTCTCCGTTGGCTGGCGAAATCCTTGAGGTTTGCCGTGGGCAGATCCTGGCGTCCCTGCCAGCATCGGAGTCCTGAAAAACCAGCGGTAGGCACATGGCACTACCGCTGTCCGGTTCAGAAAATGAACTTGAACAAGGCAATGACCACGATCAGGCCGATCAGGAAAATGATCCCAACGGTACCACCAAGAAATTTCAACATAGGAACGCTCTCATCGGATGGGCTTAATTTTCTAGACCCTTGGCGAGAGCGCGCAGTTCGTTAAATTTGCGCGATGGATAAAAAGCCTGGGGGCCGCTCAATGAACCGCCAGGGACCTCGGCACAGAGACATGTTCGAACTTCGAAACAGTCTTGATCCAATAGCGCCGATACTCGGTCTTGTCCGGCGCCAACGGTTTTTGGCTTGACCACGGGTGCTCCGCCTTCATGCTGGCTCGATAAGCCTCCCACTCCTTCTGCTCGGCCACTTCCCGAGCCTTGTTTCGGTCATCGAACCAACCCAGGACATACGCATCGCTCTGGTCCGTGCCGCTCGCAATCAGCAGATATATCTCTGTCATCACCGGTTCCCGCCGCCATCCTGCTGCCCAGTTGCTGGGCTCTTGTCATGGTTATCGGCCACGGGTCCCGTTTTTGAAGCTGATTGATAAACGGGTTCGACGCGCCACTGCTCAGGCGTCCTCTGTCTGCGCCAGATGCGCCATCAGCCATTCGCGGAAGCGCTTGACACCTTGCCGATCCGACGCACGGCCCAAGGGCTCCAGGAGAAAGAACTGTGCATCGGTGCGCAATATGGTTTGGGTCGGTCGGACCAGGCTCCCGGTCTGCAAATGATCACTGAGCAACCGCGACCAGGCCAGGGCGACGCCTTGGCCGGCCAGCGCCGATTGGATCAGCATCGAATAACTGTTGATATTGATCCGCCGGCGCGGTTCCGGGGCCTGATGTCCCAGGCGTCGGAACCACTCCTTCCAGCCGATCCAGTCTCGATGCTGGTCCTCCAGCCATAACCAGGTGCATGAACCCAGTTGCTCAAGCTCGCCTGCCTCGGGATGCTGCGCCAGGTAGGTGGGGCTGCAAACGGGGAAGATCTCTTCGTTGAACAGGGCGGTGACCTTCATGTTTTTCGGCGGCGTGCTGCAGTAGTACAGCGCCAGATCGCAGTCGAGCCGGGAGAAGTCCTCGACTTGATCGGTCGCAAGGATGCGCAGGTCTATCTCTTCGTGCTGGCGCTGGAACTCGGAAACCAGCGGCAGCAACCACAACGATGCCATCGCCGTGCTGGTGACCACCGTGACTTGCTGCGCGCCTTGCCAATGACGCACGCCAGCCGTGGCGCGGGCAATCTGTTGCAGCGTGTCGCGAACACTTTCGTAGTACTGGCTGCCCGTCGTGGTGAGGTTGATTTCACGGGTCGTGCGGACGAAAAGCGCCGTGCCCAGATAATCCTCGAGCAGGCGTATCTGGCGGCTGACAGCGCCTTGGGTAACGTTCAGTTCGCGGGCCGCCACGGTGAAACTCAAATGGCGAGCGGCGGCTTCGAACGCCACCAGGCTGTTGAGTGGCGGCAACGGTTGCAGTTTCATCGGGCTGGGTCACTGTCTTATTGGTTTCAAGCGCAGGGCGATTGTGCAGAAGCCTGCGCGCAGTGACCAGCTCATCAGGCATGACGGCTAAAGATCGATCACCAGGTTGGAGGTCGGCTTGCTGCAGCACAGCAAGCGCAGGCCCTTGTCGATCTCCCGTTGCCGGATGCCACCGTTGTGGTTCATGTCTACCGTGCCTTCCAGCAGGGCGGTCTTGCAGGTGCCGCAAATGCCTTGGCTGCAGGACGATGGCACGATTGCGCCGGCTTTTTTGGCGGCGCTCAGCACGGTCTGGTGGCCGGGCATGCTGAAGGTCTTGCCCGAACGTGCCAGCGTGACCGTGAAAACGCTCTGCTGATCCAGTGGAACGGCTTGCTCGATCAACGGTTCTTCATTCAGCAACGCAATGTCGAAGCTTTCCTGATGATAGTGGGCAAAATCAAACGCCGCTTCCCTGAGCAGCGCCTTGACTGCCTCCATGTAACCCTGAGGGCCACAGGTAAAGATTTCCCGTGCCTTGAAGTCCGGCACCTGTTGGCTCAACAAAGACAAATCCAGTCGGCCAATGGGCTGCTGCCATTGGCTGGCGTCGCCGAGCCCTTCACAAACATCGATGACCCGCAGCCCCGGCATATCGGCCTGCATTTGCTTCAATTCGTCGTGGAAAATGATATCCGCCGGCGTGCGAGCGCTGTGCACGAAAACAATATCCAGGTTGGCAGCCATGTCGCAGGCGGCGCGGGTCATCGACATCAACGGGGTCACGCCGGAACCGGCGGAGAAGTACAGCAGTTTTGTCGCCGGATGGCCAACCGGCGTGAAGCTGCCCGCCGGCCCGGATGCCTTGAGGTTGTCTCCAGGCTTGAGATGGTCATGCAGCCAGTTCGACACCACGCCCCCGGGCACGCGCTTGACGGTGATCGAAAAGGCGAACGGACGAGTCGGGGAAGACGACAGGGTGTAGCTCCGCGCAACGGTCTGCCCACCGATGATGGGCGACACCGTGATGAATTGACCCGGCTCGAAACCCAGTGCGCTGAAATCCGCGCACTGGAACGTGAACGTCTTTACGTCATGGGTTTCTTGTCGCACGGCGCAGCATTGCAAGATCTTCTGCTCGCCGCTGTGCCATTGCGAGCCAAACGCGCCCCAGGTCGCTGGATCGGTAAAACGGCTAGGGCGCATCAGCTTTTCGTAAGTCGTCATGTTCATCCCTCACACGCCGTGGGCGGCCAGACGCGCTGCGTACCAGCGCGAGAATTGGTCGACATAGGTTTCGGTAAACGCCGAGAACGGTCCGGGCGTGTAGGCCGGGTCCTGGGTGCCGCTGTGGGTGATGCCGACGAGGCTGGCGTCCTGGAGATTGGTCGCCGCCCAGACTTCGGTCAGTTTGTCCAACTGGTAGTCCACGCCTTCGACCGCGTCGGCATGCACCAGCCATTTGGTGCGCACCAAGGTTCTATCGGGCGCCAGCGGGATGATGTACGAGACGATCGCATGATCGCTCATGATGTGAGTCCATGAGTTATGGGTCCACAAATGCATGTCACCCAGGTCGCGGCGCGTGAGGTCGCCGAACAAACGGGTACAGGCCACGCGCGTGTCGAGCGTCTGGGATTCGCCGTTGCCCGCAATGACCAGGCGCTGGGAGCGGAACTGAGTCACCGCGTCCTCGCCCAGGTGCTCGATGGCGTCACACAGGTAACCATCGCTTTCCCAGTCCTGCTTGGTATTGGCATTGCGCTGGTGGTACTCCTGCAACGCCCGGAGGGAGTCCTCGCCCAGCCCATCGGTGCAAAAACCGAAATCCTCCGGGAGGAACGACGCCGTCAGTTCCGGGTGGGTGGCGGCGCAGTGGTAGCACTCGCGGTTGTTCTCGATCACCAGTTTCCAGTTGCCGTTTTCGATGATCTCCGACTCGTAGGCGATCTTGGAATGGGCAAGGTCATACTGAGCGAAACGCGGCGTCATGACCTGGTCCAGGTACAGGATGTCTTCTGGCGGCTCGTCGCTCAGGCAGACGAAAACGTGAGTGCCGACCACGCGCGTATGGACAGGGATAAGGCTCTTGCATCCCGGATCGAAGTCCTTGCCCATGTGCGCGGCGTGTTTCAGGCTGCCATCGAGGTCGTAGGTCCATTGGTGATAAGGGCAGACCAACATGCCCACCGTCGACTTGCCGGGCTGTTTCAAGCGCGCGCCCCGGTGGCGGCAGACGTTGCGGAAGGCCTGCACATGCTCGTCGTCATCGCGCACCAGGAGGATGGAGGATCTGCCGATGTCGATCGTGGAGACATCGCCGGGTTCGGCAACGTCGCTGGCGACGCCCACCAGGATCCAGTGCTTGGTGAAGAATATATCGACATCGGTATCGAAAATATCCTGGCGGCCGAACAGGCCGCCGGGCATGCCATGGCCGGGGGCGCGATCGGCCAGCAGTTCACGATGGGTTTTCAAGGTAGGGTTCATCGTCGATCTCACTCAAGGCAAATGATCGGTGGTTGGCGGACAATCAGTGCTGCAGAAAAATGGGGTCGTTTTTTCAAGCCACCGAAGGCTCCGGCAGTGGCTCGGATAAAACCGGGCGCGACAGGTCATGGCCTAGCAACGCCCGGTACAGTTCCACGTCGCCCAATACACCCAGGACGGTCAGGGCATCGTCCACCACGACCAGTGGATGGCCTGTTTCATAGCGGATCCCCAAGGCGACTCGCATGCTGGTATCCGGCGCTACCAGTGTGACTTGGCGGCGCAAGGTCCCGACGGCCTTGCCATCGCCCCAGCGTTGCGTCGGTAGGGCGGTTGCCCCTCGTCTGATGCTGGCCAGTCCTCGGGATTGATTCACCGCCATCCAGAGGTTCTGCACCGTATCCAGGCAATATTCATCTTGGGCGAAGAGGCACTGATCCAACGGCGTCATCAGGCTTTTCGCACACAACACATTCAACGGATTGGTGTGGGCGACGAAATTGCGCACATAGTCGTCGGCCGGGTTCAGCACGATTTCTTCGGGTTTGCTGTACTGGATGATCTTGCCGTCCTTCATGATCGCGATTCGCGTCCCCAGCTTGAGGGCTTCGTCCAGGTCATGGCTGACGAACACAATGGTCTTGTGCAACTTGCGTTGCAGGTCGAGCAATTCGTCCTGCAAACCTTGGCGGATCAACGGATCGAGGGCCGAGAACGGCTCGTCCATCAGCAGAATGTCCGCGTCCATCGCCAGGGCGCGGGCCAGCCCTACGCGCTGCTGCATGCCGCCGGACAACTCGTCCGGCTTCTTGTTGCGCCACTGAGTCAAACCCACCAGTTCGAGCTTTTCGTCGACCAGTTTGCGCCGCTCCTTCTCCGGGCGACCCTGCATCTCCAAACCGAAACCGATGTTCTCGCGCACGGTCAGCCAGGGCATCAGGGCGAACTTCTGGAAGACCATGGCGATGCGCTGGGTGCGCATCATTTTCAGCTCGGCAGAGGTGCAGGCGGCAATGTCGATCTGCCGACCTTCATGCTCGACAAAGAGCTTGCCGCGACTCACGGTGTTCAAGCCGTTGATGCAGCGCAGCAGGCTGGACTTGCCGGAGCCCGACAAGCCCATCAATACGCAGATTTCGCCTTTGTTGATCTTAAGATTGGCCTTTTCCACCCCGACGATCTGGCCCGTCTTCTGCAGAATGTCCGGGCGGGAAAAGCCTTGATCCAGCAGGTCCAGCGCGGCCTTGGGACGATGGGAGAAAATGACGTCGACGTCTTCGAAACGAATGATGCTCATACGTCACCCCGCTTTACGGTTTCGCGCTGTTTGCAGATGCGGTCGAGGATGATCGCCAGCAGCACGATCGCCAGGCCCGCTTCGAAGCCCATGGCGATATCAGCCGTGTTCAACGCATTGACGACAGGTTTGCCCAAGCCATCCGCGCCAACCAGGGCGGCAATGACCACCATGGACAGCGACAACATGATGCATTGGGTGATGCCGGCGGCGATGCTCGGCATCGCATGGGGCAGTTCGATGCGGGCCAACAGCTGGCGACGCGAGCAACCGAAAGCCTTGCCGGCATCCATCAATTCTTGCGGGACGTCGCGAACGCCCAGGTACGTAAGGCGAATGGGCGCAGCGATGGCGAAGACCACGGTGGAGATCAACCCCGGAACCACGCCGAGGCCGAACAGCGTCAAGGTCGGGATCAGGTAGACGAAGGTGGGTACGGTCTGCATCAGGTCGAGCACCGGTCGCAGGGCAGCGTAGAACCAGGGGCGATGCGCGGCGACGATCCCCAGCGGCACGCCGACGATCACGCACACCAGCGTGGCGAATGTCACCTGGGCGAGGGTCTCCATGGTTTCCTGCCAGTAGCCCAGGTTGAGGATCAACAGGAACGACAGGGCGACGAACAGCGTCAGGCTTACCTTGCGTTGGATGTAGAAGGCGAGCAGCGCCAGCAGCCCTATCAAGGCCAACGGATTGAACCAGAGCAGGGCGCTGGTAAAGACCGTGATGATTTCGGAGAGCGTCGACGAGATGGCGTCGAATACATCGGCGCCGTGCTGGGTCAGCCATTCGACGTATCGGGCGATATGCTCACCCAACGGAAGTTTGTCTTGTGTCGTCCACATAGAGGCGGGCTCGTTGTTGTTTTGGTTTGCCTGGAGCCGATACTCATCCGGGCGTGCCACGCTGACAAACCATTTAAAATCAGATGCTCATGACTTTTTCTCATTAATGTTTTCGCGCACTGGCGGGAGGAAGGCGCGGTGAGTCGATCAAATGTACTCAGGTGTACATTTGGCGGGCATCCGAGTACATTCGCGTCACGTATGTTCAACAAGGTGGATGCAAGATGCCCCAGGTAGGGAAGGCACGTGGCAAGGCCCAGGACGCGGGTTGGCGGGGGTCGCCCGAAGGGTGGCTGGAGGCGGCCTACGAGGCCTTGAAGGAGTCCGGCATCGATGCGGTCCGGGTCATGCCGTTGGCCAAGCGCCTGGGGTTGTCACGCACCAGCTTCTATTGGTTCTTCGAGGATCGCGAACAGTTGCTGGCGGCCTTGCTGTCGCGTTGGCGCGAGACCAACACCGGGGGCTTGATCCGGCAAAGCGAAAGCTATGCCGAGAGCATCTCCGAGGCGATCCTGAACGTCTTCGAATGCTGGCTAAACCCACAACTGTTCGACTCGCAATTTGAATTCGCGGTGCGCAGTTGGGCGCTCCAGTCCGCAGAGGTCGTGCAAGAAGTTGCCGTTGTCGACGAGCAGCGAATGGGCGCACTGGCGAGCATGTTCAAGCGCTTCGGCTACGACAGCCAGGGGGCCGACGCACGGGCCCGGACGATCTACCTGACGCAGATCGGCTACATCACCATGAACACCAGCGAGCTGATCACCGTGCGTTTCCAGCGCATCCCCCATTACGTGAGCATTTTCACCGGCAAGGTGCCCAAGCAGCGTGAGCTGGATCGTTTCTATGGCAAATTCGGCTATGCCGAAAAAGAGCCCGGGATCTTCGTGCCGCTGGTGGAAACCTTCGAAGAGACGGCTGAAAAATGAATGAGCCGACGCTGGGCATCATTGGTGGTACGGGTTGGCTGGGCGGGGCGATTGCCAACGCCGTGTTGGCGAAGAACTGGCTGCCGGCGAGTAGCCTGGTCGTTTCCAATCGCTCAGGGACTCATCCACTGGCGCAGCAAGGCGTTTGCCTGGTCACCGACAACCAGGCACTGGTGGACCGCAGCGACGTTATCATCCTCGCGGTACGCCCCGAGCAATTTGCGAGCCTGGCCCTCGACGCGACGGGCAAGACGGTCATTTCGCTGATGGCCGGGATCCCGGCGCAGGCGATTGCCGCGCAGACCTCGGCTTCGATAGTCGTGCGGGCGATGCCCAACGCGGCGGTGGAGATCGGGCAGTCTTTTACACCATGGTATTGCGCTGGCGCGGTAGAACCGACGACGAAAGGCCTCGTTCAACGCTTGTTCGAATGCGTGGGCACTGCTGCCGAGGTCCAGCAGGAAGATTTCATCGATTATCTCTCGGCGCTGTCGGGCACCGGCCCGGCCTTTCCGGCCTTATTGATGACGGCGTTGGCGAATCAGGCGATTGCAGCTGGAATACCTGCGGAGGTTGCACTGCTTGCCGCAAAGAATGTTGTGGTCAACAGCAGCCAGTTGCTGGCCAATCATGACGCACAACACATGATCGATGCCCTGGTCGCTTACCGAGGCGTGACGGCCGCGGCTCTGCAGTCAATGACCCAGGAGCATTTCGAGGCGCAAGTGGGAAGGGCGTTGCAAGCCGGCGCCGCAGTCGCGCGCAAAGGGCTCCAAGCCTGATGCGTTATTGATGCATGTGCAGATACTTGTGGGAGCGAGCCTGCTCGCGAAGGCGTCAGCCGATTCGATATCCCTGTGACTGAACCACCGCTTTCGCGAGCAGGCTCGCTCCCACATTTTTGTTATTTTTTAGTTACCAA
>Ga0307408_100002488_pt1 | contig 12898 bp, 10 predicted proteins | sample 322Cmetagenome_FD_202116 | JGI IMG/M metagenome (GOLD analysis project Ga0307408, IMG submission 202116) | Maize rhizosphere microbial communities from greenhouse at UC Davis, California, United States - 322HYB-C-3 | ecosystem: Host-associated > Plants > Roots > Rhizosphere > Soil | place... | reverse complement strand
CCAAAGAGAGCCAACATGATTAACTGCTGGGAAGAGGATGTAAAAGTTGAGCCAGGTGTGATTAACGAAATCGGTGGTAAGTACGCCTTTATTTCTTTAGACAGGGCTGTTACTGATTTGCTGGCAGGAAATGTTGATTGCCTGGTTACCGCACCTATAAATAAGCACAATATCCAAAGCGAAAGTTTTAATTTCCCAGGGCACACTGAGTATATTCAGCACCGCACTAATTCAAAAGACTCCTTGATGTTTTTGGTAAGCGATGATATTAAAACAGGCGTCGTCACAGGGCATATTCCCGTAGGGGAGGTTGCAAAAAGCATTACCAAGGAAGCTATTCTTTCAAAGCTGGAACTGATGCGCAACAGCCTTAAAACAGATTTCTGGATACAGAAGCCACGTATTGCGGTTTTAGGGTTAAATCCCCATGCCGGCGATAATGGCTTAATTGGAAAAGAAGAACAAGAAATAATTCACCCTGCTATTGAGGAAGCCAAAGAAAAAGGAATTTTTGCCTTCGGCCCTTACCCGGCAGACGGTTTCTTCGCTAACGGTTCTCACTTAAAGTTCGATGCCGTATTGGCAATGTACCATGACCAGGGCTTAATTCCTTTTAAATACATCGCATTCCACAACGGAGTTAATTTTACAGCTGGTTTGCCAGTTGTGCGTACTTCGCCAGATCATGGTACTGGTTATGACATTGCAGGAAAAAATCTTGCGTCTGAAAGTTCATTCAGGGAAGCTCTTTTTACTGCTCTCAACATTGTAAAGCGCAGAAGGGAACTCGCGGATCTAACTGCAAACCCACTTAAAATTACGAAGCTTTCTAAGGATAGGGATTAAGGGGAAAGGCTTAGAACCGTTTTTCATTGAGCTAAATTCAGCTAATCTGCATATTGGGTTGGCTCTGAATTTTATGTTTGCTACCTTGTTTGCCAATAGATCAAGTCTGTGCAAGCGCTAAAACAAACCTCAACACTTGTTATCCTTACGCCCGGTTTCCCCGAAAGCGAGGCTGAAAGTGTAATGATTCCGACAAAGCAGGTATTCATCCGGGAACTTAATCGCCTCTACCCTAGCTTAAATATAATTATCTTGAGCTTCCGGCTCCCAGTCTCCACCACATCCTATAATTGGTATCAAAATACTGTAATTCCGTTTGGTAGCACCTCAAAAGGTAAGGCTAATACATTTATAAAATGGATTCGTGTCTGGAAAAAATTAAATCAGCTCAACAGCCAGCATAAAATTATTGGCATTATTAGTTTTTGGTGCGGTGAATGTGCGCTGGTAGGCAGATATTTTGGGCGCCTTAAAAAAATAAAGCATTATAGTTGGATATCCGGGCAAGATGCCAGAGAGGGAAACAAGCTAGTGAAACTTATTCGCCCAGAGGCGGAGGAATTGGTAACGGTATCAGATTTTCTGGTAAGGGAATTTTACAGAAACCATAAGATACGGCCACAACATGTTTTTCCTAACGGGATAGATCCGAACCGTTTTCCGAATTTGACCGGTAATAAAGTGATTGATGTCATCGGTGTTGGTTCTCTCAGTAGCTTAAAACAGTATGATATTTTTATCGAAGTCGTGAATGAACTGAGGAAGGACTTACCTACAATAAACGCAAAAATTTGCGGAGGGGGGGAAGAGTACGATAATTTGCAATCGTTCATAATAAGAGAACAATTGCAAGAAAATATCACCTTATTAGGAACAACAGAACATGCTGAAGCCTTAACCCTGATGCAGGATGCTAAAGTTTTTTTACATACGTCTTCTTATGAAGGTTTCGGCGTAGTTTGTATAGAGGCTCTTTATGCAGGGGCACATGTAATTAGCTTTTGTAAACCAATGGACGAAGAGATCAGCCACTGGCACATCGTTAAAACAAAAGAAGAAATGATCGAAAAGGCTTTATCTATCCTGGGTAACCAAAATACAGATTATACTCCTGTTGCCCCCTACCTAATGCAGGATAGCGCCAAAATGTTTATGAACTTATTTAACTACTCTGAATGATTTATTTATGAGAGTTGTCAATGCCTGTTTTGTGTATAATAAGAGCTTTGCATCTGAAGAAGAACTTCTGGAAAGCCATTACACAACTACCAACTGGGCAGAGAATCTTCAGGAAAGAGGAGTTGAAGTGATTGTTCTGCAGCGGTTTCTGAGAACAAGGTTTTTACAGCGGAATAATGTGCAGTATCATTTTCTAAATGATCGTTTTGGAGAAAGGCTGAGAGCCTGGCAAGTTCCCTTTCATTTCTTATTTAAAGTGAGAAGGCTTAATGCAGATGTGATACATGTTCATAGCACTATGTTAACTGGGTTGCTAAGAATGATTGTAAGAAGAAATACCGTAATCGTAATTCAAAATCATGGAGGCCCCCGACCTTCGGGGCTAAGAGGTTTTGTATATCGGTGGGTGGATAGCTTTGCAGATGCTCTATTTTTTACAACAATAGAGCAAGGAAAAGATTGGTATAACCGAAGTTTGGATGAAAAAATTCTGCCCGTCATCGAGGGCTCAAACTCCTTTATGTATCAGGATAGGCATATTGCCCGAGAAGCAACCAGTTTGACTGGTTCTCCTATTCTTACGTGGGTGGGGCATTTAAATGAGAATAAAGATCCTCTAGTTGTATTGGAGGGTTTTGAGGAATTACTTAGAGTCTACCCGAATGCTAGGCTGTATATGATTTATGGTAAGGAGCAACTACTGCCCCGAATTAAAGAAAAGATCAAAACGAGTAAGCTTCTACAAAACACAGTAATCCTGTTGGGGCAGGTTCCACATAAAAAAATGGAGGCTTATCTAAATAGTGCAGACTATTTTGTGCTAGGTAGCCATGCAGAAGGAAGCGGTTATTCATTAAGTGAAGCTTTAGCTTGTGGCTGTATCCCTATTGTAACCGATATACCTAGTTTTAGGATGATGACTGATAATGGCAGGCTAGGGGCTTTATGGAGTGTAGGAGACTCCAGTTCTTTTGTGGAAGCGGCAAGGCGGGCAATAAATAAACCTATCATCGACGAATCAAAAGCCTGCGTAGATTTCTTTAACCGGAACTTGTCCTTTGATGCTATCGCAGACATAACCTTAAAGCATTATAAGACTGTAGTAAAATCTCGTTCTAATATTTTATAGGAAAACTGATATCGGGATTGTACCGGTTAATTTCCTGGATCAATCCTGGCAAATCGCCTTTTACATGCTTCACCTTGCCTTCCATAAGTACTTTGCTGAAAGTGCCGGAAATATTCCCGCCTGAATCTAATTGCCGATAAAGGTATTCGTCAAATAGAATAATTTCTCCGTTTTTGATAATGAGTAATAGATCTTCCGGGTTCAAGGCAAAAAAGCTTTTCCATGTATCCTTTACCTTGCTTTTTGCAATTACTATATCGGCAGTTTTTCCTTCGGCTATTTCACCACTATTTAATTTCCAAATAGAAGCAGGTGTGCTACTGAGTGAATCAAATAGCTCCTTGTCAGTTAATAAGGCCTTTCTTCGGCCCAAGCGAATATGTTCCCAGATGTTCCAATTGGCAGAAAGCGTAGAATCGGTCCCAAAAAGAACTTTTGTTTCAGATTTAAGTCTATCGATTGCAGCTGTTTCCCCCTGTAGAAACAAGTTCGAATCAGGACACCAAACCAGCGCTTCAAAGCTCTTAGCCTGTTGTTCGCTCATTGCAATACCATGTACTGCAATAACTTTCCGATTAAAAATATTCCACCTGATAAGTTTATCAATTTCGGTTTTTGCAGCAATGTCAGTTCCTTCGCCAATATGTATTACAAATGGGAGATTTCCAGCAAAAGGCCTGTTAAGCTTATACTTCCAGAACTTTTCAACTCCAATAGAATGCATCGAATAAGTGTTTTGTATAATATTTATTGGCGCTTCTATTTTTGTTAAACGTTCGCCATGGTGAGCCACAGAGGTAACTCCATTCAGCAAATTCTTATAAATACCCCATTTTATTCGAAGCTGTAGGGGCACTTTTAGAATTGACTGTATTACATCTGAATTTTGTTGATGAATATCAGGTCCCCAATCCATGTAATTGGAATAAATGCGGTTTCCAAGCTGAGGAAATAAGTTAAAGTCTAAATGGTCGTGTGAGTTGATTAATCCAGGAAAGGCTAATGCCTCGTCATCAAAAAGTAGGTTTGCCTTGTCACTGGAGACATCTGAAGCTGGTTCATTCGCGGTGATTTTTTGTATTTGGCCACCAGATATCCAGATTTGCTGTGGAATCTCATTTCCAATTATTTTTACATTCCGTAAAATCATTTACCTGGTTTCCTTAATAACTAACTGCTTTAAATAGATGTTTTTCCTGGCAGAAACGAGCCAAACTGACTTTAATGCAGCCCTGGCCATAATAAGGTCCTTTGACCGAAGAAAGGCTAGAAGATTTCCGGAGAGGGACCATATCAGCCACGATTTTTTTACATGGCTAAGATTCTTTTTTGTGCTTGTAAAATAGTCAAGAGCCATCGCCCTCCTGAAATATTGTAGCGGTTTTTGAATTCGATTCGCAGGCTCCTGGTGGTGATAAACAAATGCATTATTTAATATATGGATACCAATTGATGGAAAGCCGAGGGCCACGCCATAATTGTCGCCAATACCATGTTGTCCAAGTGCCTCATCGTAGGGGGAATGTGCCAACCAATCTTTACGAATTAATGATGCTCCCAAACCATAAACAGGGCTTATAAAATAGTTGCCAGAAAAATCAATAATAACAGGCCAGCCTGCTTTCGAAATATGGTTGCCTTTTTTATCGTAGTAAGCTTTTATTCGTTTTATCAGAAAATTATTGCTGTTGCAGGTTATTTCTCCCCAAAGGCTAAGTTGAAATATAAATTTCCAAACTAACTCAAACGTTGATTTAACAGGGTGGCTGCCCTGCCATTCGTTGTGTACCCTTTCTAAGACAATCCCTGAAATAGCCCCGGCTTCTGGATGTGCTTCGATATGAAGTGCAAGCTTTTTCAGATAATCGTTCGGAACTTCAATATCATCATCACAAAGAAATATCCATGGCGAACTTGCCTGCTGTATGCCAATATTACGCTGTAAGCAAACCGATTTTTCCGAACGAATATAGCTTATGTTTAAGGCATTAAAAGCATGAAAAATTCCAGGGTCCAACGCTTCATCGCTTGAGTCCACAATAATAACTTCTGATATAGCAAAATCAGATTGATTTAAATTGTTCAACAATGAAAGCAGCCTGTTTTTCCGATTACAGGTTGGAATTACAGCCGTAATTTTAGCAGAGGTTTGTTTATTTTTATCGGCAGCTTGCAAAGTTTACGTAGTTTGTGTCTCTTTAACCAAAAAATTAGAACTGTAAGATAAAGGTAGTGCTTTGTGAATATCTTGTATGATAATATCATCTTTGAACTCCAAAAATCTGGGGGGATATCGCTTTATTGGAGTGAATTAATTAAACGGCATTTGGTTAATCCCGACATTAATATCTCATTTCTCGAAACGAGTTCTAATACAACAGGGAACATTTTCAGGCAAAGGCTAAATTTGCCACATACCCGAGCGGGGGGGAATTGGACTGGATTGCCACAAGCTATACAACGCTATTTGAGCGTGAACCAGCAGCCCGGAACTTCTGTTTTTCACTCCAGCTATTACCGCAACCCCAGGCAGAACAGCATAAACAGTCGGCATATCGTTACAGTGCACGATTTTATTTATGAACGGTATGTAACTGGGATAAAGAAATCCATTCACTCCTGGCAAAAATATAAAGCATTGGCTAAGGCAGAGGGAATTATCTGTGTTTCAGAATCCACTAAAGCCGATTTGTTAAAAATCTATCCTGAGTTTAGAGGGAAATCAATTAGGGTTATTTATAACGGTGTTTCTGATGTGTTTAGGCAGGTAGACATCAATGAATCCCGTCTATTGCTGCAGCATTCATATCAACTATGTTCTCCATTTGTGTTATATGTTGGAGCCAGAACCTCATCTTACAAAAACTTTGATTTAGCAGTAAATGCGGTATCAAGCGATAAGAACTACAACCTTGTTCTAGTTGGGGGTGGAAACCTTAACTTCTCAGAATTGGCTTTGCTTGATCGGGAGCTGAAAGGCCGTTATCTGCATTTGCAGTATATCCCTCAAACCCATTTAAATATGCTTTATAACGTTGCCCATTGCCTCCTTTATCCTTCGTCCTATGAGGGATTCGGTTTGCCCCTGATAGAAGCTCAAAGTGCAGGTTGCCCGATTATTGCAGGTAATAATTCATCGATCTCCGAAGTTGTGAAAAGCAAATCGTGTTTACTTAATAAGATGTCTGTTGACGGGATTGCAGGAATGATAAAAGCTTTAGAGAGTTCTGATTTTAGGGAACAAATAATCAATGATGGGTTATTGCATAGTAGCCGATTTTCCTGGGATTATTGTTACGAAGAGACAATGAGGTTTTATAACGAAGTATATGAAGCTAGGATTGTTGGGCCCGTATCCAATCTTTATAATAAGCTTCCTAGTATGAAATCATAATAGTAATTTTCAGAGATGCTTAAGCAGTCGCTCCACCATACATTTCAGCGTTATCGCACCTTGCAAACAGATCGGATATTTGCATTGCCGGTACTTATTCTAATGCCTCACAGTTCTTGTAATTGTAAATGCCTGATGTGTGATATCTGGAAAGACAATAAGAATCTAAAACAGCTCAGCGAAGCAGATGTGGAAGCGTTGTTAACGTCTTTAAGAAAGTTTGGAACCAAGCAAGTAGTTATGTCGGGAGGAGAAGCCTTGCTGCATTCGAAATTTTTCCAGCTTTGTGATATCCTTCAAAAAAATAGTATAAAGATTACGCTTCTCTCTACAGGCCTTTCGCTTCAGAAAAATGCAGAACAGATACTAAAATACATAGATGAGATCATCATATCTCTGGATGGCAATCAGCCTGTTCACGATCAAATACGGGCGGTTCCAAATGCCTATAAAAAGCTGAAAGAAGGAGTTCAATATCTTAAATCCCTTAAGCCACATTATAGAATTACCGCCCGAACGGTAATCCACAAGCTCAATTTCAAACACTGGGCATCTATAGTTGACTCTGCCAAAGAGATAGGCTTAGATCAGATCAGTTTTTTACCTGCCGATGTAAGCAGTGAAGCCTTTAACCGTCAAACGGCATGGAATGAGCCCAGGCAGCTGGAAATATTGCCGGGTAAAGACGAGTTGGAAGAATTTAAAAAAAGTATTGAGAACCTGGTTCGGTATTATACATCAGATTTTGAAAGTGGTTTCATCGCAGAATCACCTGAAAAGATTCAAAAAATATATGCCCATTATGCTGCATCGCACAGCCTTAGTTCTTTTCCTCAAAAGAAATGTAATGCCCCTTGGGTATCTGCAGTAATAGAAGCCGACGGGGCAGTCAAACCATGTTTTTTTCACAAAACCTTAGGCAATATAAAGGAGGATAGCTTTGAGTCTATCCTTAATAGTGAAAAAGCTATTCATTTTCGAAAAAATCTGAATGTTGCTACGGACCATACTTGCCTGAAATGTGTATGTTATCTTAACCTTCCGCCCTACGCAAGCCTTCAATAAATTGCAGTCACATGAACAAGATACTTTTTTCCCATTCCTATTTTCTCAGGTTCGACCCCAAGCAATGGAAGGCAGGGCAACCGTATGCGCCCCTAGGAACAATGTATGCTGCCGCATTAATGCGTGAAAAAGGATTCGAGGTTTCCATTTTCGATACAATGTTTGCGCACAGTCCTGAGGAGCTTGCAGAACCCATAAAATCATTTAAGCCAGATATTTTTGTGATTTACGACGATGGCTTCAATTACCTCACTAAAATGTGCCTTACCAATATGCGTGAGGCTGCCTTTCGAATGATTCATATCGCAAAGGAAAATGGTTGTAAAGTAATTGTGTCAAGTTCAGATTCGACAGATCACTTCGAAAAATATCTAAAGGAAGGCGCGGATTTTGTGATAATTGGCGAAGCGGAGCTAACCCTATCTGAGCTGACTGAAACCATATCAAAAAATGAGAGCAATTATGCAGGTATCTCCGGGATTGCATATCTCAGCGATAATAAGGTATATAAGACGCCTAAAAGATCTGTAATTACAGATTTAGACTCGCTTCCCTTACCCGCATGGGATTTAATAAACATTCAGCCATACAAAGAAATGTGGAGAAACTCCAGGGGGTATTTTTCCATAAATATTGGAACCACACGAGGCTGCCCATTCAAATGCAATTGGTGTGCAAAGCCAATTTACGGTAATCGGTACAATTCGCGTTCACCCGAAAATGTGGTTGAAGAATTAAAATATCTGAAAAAGCTTTTCGACTTTGATTATGTATGGTTTTGTGATGATATTTTCGGATTAAAGCCTGGCTGGATAAAAAACTTCAGCGAACTGGTAAATAAGGAGGCTTTAAGGTTTCGGTTTAAAATACAATCAAGAGCTGATTTACTTTTAGAAGAAGACAACATTAAATGTCTTGCCGATGCAGGCTGCGACGATGTCTGGATAGGGGCAGAAAGCGGGTCCCAAAAGATTTTGGATGCTATGGATAAGGGCATCACCATAGAACAGATTTACAAGGCCTCCAAGCTTTTAAGGAAGAACAATATAAAAATATCCTTCTTCATACAGTTTGGATACCTTGGAGAAACAAAGGAAGACATTGAACTAACCATTAAAATGATCAACGAGCTGCTTCCTGATGATATCGGCATATCCGTTTCTTACCCTTTGCCTGGAACAGTGTTTTACGACAAAGTCAGGGCCGATTTAGGGCTTAAAACAAATTGGACAGATTCTGACGAGTTAGAGCTGATGTTTAAAAATACCTATCAGCCCGAGTTTTATAAGCAGTTGCATCGTTACGTGCATAAGAGTTATCATTTACATCTTTCGTTGCAAAACCTCAGGAAGCTGGCATCAAAGCCCTTTACTATAGATTATAAAGGATTAAAAAAGGCGGTGTCATTTTTATATTATTACCCAACGCATTCAATCGCTAAACGAAAATTGGATAAGGTTGAAATTCTAAATACCTAAGCAATGGACTTAACTACAAGCGAGGAATTACAAGCGAAAAAAGCATTTGATACACAAGCTCCATTGTTTGATGATTTATATTCTTCAAATCCTATTATCCAATATAAAAGAGCTCGGGTAAGAGATGTAGCACTTAAAGCCCTTAAGCCGGGTGCAAGAATACTGGAATTAAATGCCGGTACCGGGGAAGATGCAATTTTCTTTACCCAAAACGGTTTTTTTGTGCACGCGACCGACATTTCAGAAGGCATGCAAAATATTCTTAAAAGTAAAGTGAAGGATAGTGGACTTGAACGCTTGGTTACAACCGAAATTTGTTCATTTACAGAACTACAGGCCTTGAAAAACAAAGGTCCTTATGATATGATTTTCTCGAACTTCGCTGGCTTGAACTGTACAGATAGGCTGGATAAAGTATTGCTTTTATTCTCTGATTTGCTTACCCCGAACGGTATCATAGTGCTAACGATATTGCCACCTTTTTGCCTTTGGGAAATGATGGTTGCCTTGAAAGGTGATTTTAAAACGGCGTTCCGGCGTTTCTTTGCCTCTAAAGGTGCTGCTGCGAAGATTGAGGATGTTAATTTTAAATGCTGGTACTATAAGCCCAGCTTTGTAATAGGAACTTTAAAACGAGATTTTTCCCTCTTAACCCATGAAGGCTTGTGCGCTATTGTTCCCCCGTCATATATGGAAAAGTTTCCTTTCAAATACCCCACCATTTATAAAAAGTTAACAGAGTTGGAGGATAGGTTCAGATCCTCCTGGCCATGGAAAAATATAGGCGATTACTATGTTATTTCATTTCGAAAGAGAACGTAGCTGACTTACCACTGATCTCAGGAGCAAATTGTTCCAACCGTTGTTGAAACGCGTTTAGTACCCTTGTCTGAAAAAACTTCGGATTATGCTTGCAATAGTTTTTTCCACATAGGGGAAGTTCTATGGCTTTTCCTTGCAAAGAAACTAGTGTTCCTGCTTGTTTTTTTCTCTCCCATCGTAAGGCTAGTCTGTTCAGCAGCCAATTGTCAATTTTATTACCCAGCGAGTTGCCGAATAGCCATTCAATCGAACGTTTAATAAAAAATGAAGGGCTTTTGGGATTGCTACCTGTATTAACCCTTTTGTTTTTATATAGAGGATAGTAGCTATTAACCCAATTATTTTCTTGAAAAAATGTGTTTAACACATCTGCTCCTTCTGCTGCAACCAATGTAAAGAGTTCAGTGGCTGTGAAAATGTTATTTTCCGGAATTTTTAGGCAAGACTCATCAATGTAATAATTTATACAGAACCACTGAGGGCGGCGAACAAGAAAGCTGGCTTTTTTTAACACGCCCAAGAGAGAACGGGCGATCCATAAACGGTTCTCTTTCGTAATAATAAAGTAGTCGAAATCAGAATCTTTATCAGCAAAATTTTTTGATAACGAACCAGAGATTCCAATCCCCCGAACAAATGGAACGTAGTATAGCAGTTTCGCAATCCGGAGGGCTTTCGGCATAAGGCGTTCTGCTCTTTGGTTCCCATCTTGTCTTCTTTCAACTAGTGTATATTCATTGCGTAGGCTATAATAATTGTCAATTTTAAATGCCTTGCCTCTAAGTTCCAGATTTTGGAGCATGATGGACAGGCTTTGATTATCGGCTTCCTGGATTAAGAACCACTTAATTTCATCAAAAAGCAGCGGATAATTGAAGATGTCAAAATACGCTAGTACTCGTAATACATTATACTCCAATGTTTGCATAGAGGTTGATTTTTCCAATTAGCCAGGTTGGTTGCTTAGATCAAGTACGAATATATTAAGCAGGGAGTTGCCTCATTGGTTTTTTTAATTTGAAAAATGCTTACTAATGGTTAAAATATCTTGAAAAACGTTCAAACTCAAATTTTAATCTTATTAATCCTGCTTTTATTCGCCCAATCTTATGCAATTGATAGCCAAACTTGGATGCAGATTCTGAAAGATATGCGGATAAGTATTCTTCCTCAACAGCTCTTAAACCTTCATTAGAAGAACGGCGTGGCGTTTTAATAATACGTCCTTCGGGTAGGCTAGAATTAAATGAGCTATTTGCTTTTGCGAATTTCCCATTAACGGTTGGAATGAAAAGAGATGGCAATTCTTCTATCTGTAAAAAATCGCTTATATAAGCAATTGAAGCTTGCGGTTTTTCACACAAATCTTCATAATGTAATAGTAAGTACCTGCTTTTATTTGAACGAGATTGTCGCAATGCGATCTTGTAAGATGATTCCAGGTTTTTTAAACAAACTCTTATGTTCATGGAAGGAGCCGCACGCTTATAGGAAAGGAGAACTTCCACTGGGTTTCTTACAATGTGAATGATTTTAGCATCAGGAAATTCACGCCATATTTGATGGAGATACCTTTCGTTCGTAGGTGTTTTATCAACCCAATACTTGGTATTCAAGCCATTCCCAGATTCTTTGAAACATGTAGCATAGGCAAGAATAACTGCCAGATGTGGCCACATGGAAATTTTTGATTTATTCTCTTTTTTAGCTATTGCATACCATGAGCTAAAGGCACGGGCAAACTCTACGTAAGGAGAACTTTCTGGAGTGCTATGTCCTAATAGCCAATATGGAGGTTGGTTAATAGGATTCGCTAGGCGGCGAAGCCATTCCTGCCCCAAAAAAGCCGCTCGCTTTTCATAAAGCATTTGATCGAAAACAGGACCAAGGTGAGTTCTGAAACTACCTTCTGAGGGAAGCACTGTAAGTGCAGGATGGGCATCGAGCAAGTCTCTTACTAAAGTTGTACCACTTCGATGAGCGCCACATACAAATACAGGATGTTTAATTAATGTCTGGCCTCTCTTTATCTCTTCACTATTCAACGGAAGTTTCCCGGATAGCTCGCTGGCCTTCCAAACCTCTTCCGACCATGCTCGTGCAGCCTTTAATAATTCCTTTTTAGGTGATTCAATAAGCTTCTGTGCAGGAAGCAAAGAGTCAAAAACTCCTTCTAATTTTACTATTTCTGAATACACTATGTATTGCAATTAAAAACAAGGGAAAATGTTTGAAAAAATTCCTGGAGCTTACGATTCCTGTTTAATCACTAGCAGAAACTTGTTCAAAGGATGCAGTTGCCTTTGAAATAAGTATCTTGCTTTTACATACACGGTTTGTATATATTAGTGTTTTCCTAAAACATTTGTAACTAATCCTTCAGCAATGAGCATACTACCTACGAAACATTCAATCATAAGTTTGGTATCCATATTAACAATTTGGGCTACCCTGGCATTCAGCCAAAAAGGTCCGCATTCTCTCGGAGAGCCAATATTAACAGACTCTCTTTCAACAATGTTTATTCCTTCACGCTATACCGAAACATTATTTACATCAAACAAATTGGCAAGCTGGGGCAACTATTACGCAAATATTTTAGTGTACGATTTCAAAAAAGACACATACAAAAAGTTGTTCGAAAAAGATACATTCATAGAAGCATTCACTTTTGGTAGCACTCACTATCCATATTCATCAAGGACTGATACGAAAATAAAGAATCTCACGGGAGACTGGGTTTTTCTATTGGTCAAGACCAAAGACACTAATAAAAGTGGGCGAATTGACGAAAAAGATGCATCTGTTCTTTTTGCAGTGTCCACAAAAGGAGATAGGTTGAAACAGCTCACAGAGGAAAGCGAAAACGTGGAATCATTCACTGCCTATGAAAGGCAAGGCTTTGTTTTTATAAAAATCCAGCGAGATTCAGATAACGATGGAGCCTTCAAATCTGAAGACAAAAATTACTACCTAAGAAAGTTA
>Ga0307408_100002487_pt1 | contig 12900 bp, 6 predicted proteins | sample 322Cmetagenome_FD_202116 | JGI IMG/M metagenome (GOLD analysis project Ga0307408, IMG submission 202116) | Maize rhizosphere microbial communities from greenhouse at UC Davis, California, United States - 322HYB-C-3 | ecosystem: Host-associated > Plants > Roots > Rhizosphere > Soil | place: USA... | reverse complement strand
GGATAAATCCCCTCGCCACACAGGAATAGCGGTCCAACTGAGTCACATTGCAGCTTGTTGAAAAGTATTTTAAAAACATTGGGTTGCAATTTGTTCCATGAGAGCTTGCTCCCGCTGGGGTGCGCAGTAGCCCCGAGACCTGCCACCTCGGAGTGTCAGGCTTACATGTATTCAGCAGTTCTGGGCTGTCGATTTTAGTCGATAGCTGACCACCAGAACCTCCGTTACTTATAGGGATTGAGTCAGCGACAACACCTGAAATGGTAACAATGGACTCTTAATATTGGGGGCGGCGAAAATTTTTGCCGTGTACAGAATCGGTCAATACCCCCTACCAAATGGACTTCCATGATCTATTCCGCCAGGATCTGCGGCATTTTGAGTTGTCTGCTGTGCAACTGCCTGTGGGCCGCTGCCAATCCATCCGACAAAACCGCAGATTTGCTAGGCATATACCAGCAAGCAGTTATCAACGATGCGACCTTGTCTGCATCCAGACATGCAGTCGCCGCACAGCGTGAAGCTGTTCCCCAGGCGCGCGCTGGCTTGCTCCCTACTCTCAGCGCGGGCGGCAATATTGAGTCCGTGCGACTGGAGCGTGACGCCCCGACATTAACCCGAACTCGCAGTCAATCGGTCTTCCAGGCGAATTTGAATCAACCCATATTTCGACTCGATCGCTGGTTCGCTCTTGAGGCAGCTCAGGCTAGTACCAATCAGGCGGAGCTGGAGCATTCGGCCAAAGAGCAAGAGCTGATTCTAAAAGCTGCCCAAGCCTATTTTGATGTGTTGCGCACACGGGATTTACTGGCAGCGTCAAAGGCAGAGGAGTCGGCTCTTAAGCGACAACAGAAGCAAGCTCAGTCTCGTCTGGAAAATGGTGCCGCAAGTATCACAGACGTGCTAGACGCCCAAGCTGCATTTGATAATGCTCAGGCTAATCGCAAGCTGGCTGAGCGCAAGGTTGACGACGCCTTCGAGGCCCTATCGCGTCTAACACGACAAGACTATTCGACGATCGAGGGTATCGAGCATCAGCTTCCTATTGAGACACCGCAGCCCAATGATGCCAATGCATGGGTAACCAATGCTGTACGGCAAAACCTTTCACTGCAGGCGAGCAGCTTTGCGGTCGCCGCCGCCGAGCACGTCCAACGTCAACGTAAAGCAGGTTTCGCACCGACCCTAGATGCGGTGGTGTCCTACCGCAGAGGTGACAACGACAGCTTCGGCTATAGCAATCCCACCGATTTCAATCGGTCCGATTATCAAGGTAATGTGGCGCAACGAAGTGTCGGAATTGAGTTGAATATCCCTATGTACTCGGGCGGCTCAACACGCTCGCAAGTGCGAGAAACGACTGAGCGCCTGTCACAAAGCGAAGATGAGAGAGAAGACCTGCGCCGTGAGGTTGTGCAGAATGTGCGCAACCTGCACCGTGCGGTCAACTCGGATGTTGAACAAGTCATCGCCCGTCGGCAGACCATTCTGTCTACTCAGGCATCGGTAAAGGCCAGCCAGGTAGGTCGGGAACTGGGAACACGCAACACAGCCGACGTGCTCAACGCCCAACGCCAACTCTATAACGCCGTCAGGGAATACAACAATGCGCGTTATGACTACATCATCGACACATTAAAACTCAAGCAGACAGCCGGGACATTGAGCCCCGCCGACCTGTCGAGCTTGGCCATGTATATGACCAAAAGCTACAACGCCGATCGCGACTTTCTTCCGCCCGATGCTCGTAAGCCTTTTTAACAAAAGGCTAGACCAGCCCCGGCGGACGACCTATCGATAATTCGCAGGCGTCATAAAGCCATCATCTGTATGGCGTACACATCTATTAACGGATGGGTGAGATCTGACTCACCACAGACTTTTGTAGGCATGGACGCGAGATGAATGAACAACAAGCAAACGTTGATGCGCCAGTAGATACAGGCCTTATCTGCCTGATCATGCTTGCTCGGTTGCACAACGTTGCTATCAGTGCTGAGCAACTGACTCATGAATTTTGCAGCGAGGGCGGCCTTTTTAGCTTACGAGAGATGCTGCTAGGCGCTCAACGAGTAGGGCTTAAAGCCAAGTCCGTACAAACGACTGCAAGCCGTCTGGAACATACCCCCCTTCCCGCGATTGCCACTGATCATAACGGTGGTTTTTTCATTATCGCCAAGGTCGACCAAAGCAAAGCGGTTATCCATGACCCCCGTGTGGCACGAGCAGAGGTCATAGCGCTGGAAACGTTGCAGGGACGGTGGTCGGGTACTTTGATTCTGGTACGCTCCGATGCGAACCTACAGCGTGAAAACTCCCGCTTCGACTTTACCTGGTTCATTCCTGCCATCGTCAAATATCGCAAGCTATTAGGCGAAGTACTGCTGGTCTCCTTTGTACTACAAGTGTTTGCATTGGTCACACCGCTGTTTTTTCAAGTGGTCATGGACAAAGTCCTGGTGCACCACGGGCTGACCACGTTGGACGTTGTCGCCATCGGTCTACTGGGGATCATGGTGTTTGAGTCCGCATTGAGTGGGCTGCGCACTTACCTATTCGCCCATACCGCCAGCCGCATCGACGTAGAACTAGGTTCGCGGTTGTTTCGTCATTTGTTGAACTTGCCCTTGGCGTATTTTCAGGCTCGACGTGTGGGGGATTCGGTAGCGCGTGTTCGTGAACTGGAAAACATCCGCAGCTTTCTTACCGGGAACGCCATCACCGTCGTTCTTGATGTCTTGTTCTCGGTAGTGTTCATCGTCGTGATGTTCTATTACAGCGCCTGGTTAACACTGATCGTCCTACTATCCCTGCCCCTGTATTTCCTGGTGTCTCTTATAGTGACCCCTCTGCTACGAGCTCGATTGCAGGACAGCTTCAATCGTGGAGCCCAGAATCAGGCTTTTCTGGTGGAGACCGTGAATGGTATCGACACGTTAAAGTCCATGGCGGTTGAGCCTCAAGTGGTACGCAAATGGGAAGACCAGATTGCGGGATACGTTGCAGCGGGGTTCAAGACACAAAACTTATCGGCGATTGCCAATGAAAGCGTGTCTTTCATTGGCAAGCTAGTGACCGTCGCGACACTCTGGATGGGCGCGCGGTTGGTGATTGAGGGCCAATTGACGGTAGGTGCGCTAATTGCCTTCAACATGATGGCAGGTCGAGTATGCCAGCCAATTATGCGTCTTGCTCAGCTATGGACCAGCTTCCAGCAAACCGGGGTGTCAGTGCAGCGTCTAGGGGACATCCTCAATACCCCCACAGAGCTGTCCCAAACGGCGCGCAGCGCATTACCCTCACTTCAGGGACACATCGAATTTGATCAAGTGCATTTCCGTTACCGCCTCGATGGATCAGAGGTTTTGCGAGGCGTCAGTGTGCAGATCCAGGCTGGTCAAGTAATTGGTGTCGTAGGTCGTTCAGGCTCAGGAAAAAGCACACTGGCACGCCTGTTACAGAGGCTTTATGTCCCGGAGCGTGGACGGGTGCTAGTTGATGGCATGGATCTGGCGCTGGCCGACGTGTCGTCATTACGCCGACAGATCGGCGTAGTACTTCAGGACAACATGCTGTTCAACCGCAGCATCCGTGAAAACATCGCATTGACTGACCCTGGCTGCCCACTAGAGAACGTCATGCATGCCGCCAAAATGGCCGGCGCGCACGAATTTATCCTCGAGCTACCGGAAGGCTACGACACTGAAGTCGGTGAACATGGTGCTTCGCTCTCCGGCGGCCAGCGGCAACGGATCGCTATTGCTCGGGCGTTGATCGGCAATCCACGCATTCTGATTTTCGACGAAGCCACCAGTGCTTTGGATTATGAATCAGAGCGGGTCATTCAACAGAACATGCAAAGTATTTGTGCTGGTCGCACGGTGATCATCATTGCCCACCGGCTGTCAGCAGTACGCGACGCCCACCGTATTCTTGTAGTGGATCGCGGGCAGATCGTTGAGCAAGGTACCCATCTCGAGTTGCTGGCCCACCAAGCGGGGCATTATTCACGCTTACACCGCATGCAGCAGAGTTGAGTGCAGGCAAGGAGTCGGTAGAAATGGACTTGGCACTGTTACAACGGTATCGACAAGTCTGGGGTGAATCCTGGCGACAGCGCAAACGTATGGAACCGCCAAAGCGTTTGCCCCATGAGTTGCAGTTTTTGCCGGCGGCTTTGACGCTGCAAGAAAGCCCCTCCCACCCAGCTCCCAGAATTCTAGTATGGGCCATCATTGCGTTTGCTGTTTTAGCACTGTCTTGGGCGTATTTTGGAAAGATCGAGGTGGTGGCCGTCGCCCCTGGAAAAATTGTTCCTAGCGGGAAAACCAAGCTCGTCCAGACCAGTGAAACAGCCGTGGTCAAAGCGATTCATGTCAGCGACGGCCAGCTTGTCAGTGTTGGTGAGGTATTAATTGAACTGGACCCCACTTCGGCGGGTGCAGAGGTTCGGCGCCTACAAAGCGACTTGCTGGCCGCGCGCATTGATCAGGCTCGCAGTACCGCCATGTTAGAAGCCATTAACCATCCGCAGGAACCAAGGCTTCCGCATGAAAGCCTGCAAGACGCAAATGCTGATCAGCTCCTTGCCACTCAACGATGGTTACAGGGGCAATATCAGGAGTACATAAGTCAGCTCGAACTGGCAGACGCCGAGATTCTTCAACGCAGTGCAGATATCCAGGCGGCCCAAGTTCAGGTATCAAATTTACGCACTACCCTGCCGATCGCCACTCGACTGGCTGAGGACTATGAACGCTTGCTCGCCCAGCAGTACGTGGCGCGTCACGAATATTTGCAAAAAGAGCAGGCTCGTCTGGATGTATTACGACAACTCAGCGTGCAACAGGCTAGCGTGGCACAGTCCACAGCGGCACAAAATGAAGCCCGGCGGCGCCGCGAAGGTGTGGTGGCCCAAACCCGGCGAGCCATGCTAGATCTGCAACAGGAAGCTAGCCAAAAAGAAGCAAGCCTGGTTCAGCAGCTAGCGAAGGCGCATTACCAAGAGACCTTGACCCAGCTTAAGGCTTCAGTGGCAGGCACCGTACAACAGCTTGCCGTACATACGGTGGGCGGTGTCGTCACTCCCGCGCAAGCCCTGATGGTCATCGTCCCTATGGATCAGCCCGTGGAAGTAGAGGCAATGCTGGAAAACAAAGACGTTGGTTTTGTCCGCGCCGGCCAAGCAGTCACCGTAAAAGTAGAAACCTTTACGTTTACTCGCTACGGAACCGTCGAGGGTGAAGTACTCAGCGTCTCCAATGACGCTATCGAGGACGAAAAACGCGGACGTATCTACAGCAGCCGTATTCGCCTCAAAACCAACAGCCTCATCATCAACGGGCAAAGCGTAGCGTTGTCGCCGGGGATGTCTGTCACGGCCGAAGTGAAAACCGATCAGCGTCGAGTGCTCGATTACTTTTTGAGCCCCTTGCAACAGCATATCGATGAGAGCTTGAGAGAGCGTTAAGGAGCCAGCATGAGTTTTTCTCCACGAGCAGGTTCGGTCTTCGGTTTCGAAAACAGTCTTCTGTGTGCGTTCACAAAAACAGGTCTGTCTATGAGCGTTTCTTTTTTCCCTATGGTGAGTGTTTGGCTGACATATGGGCTGGCACTGAGCAGTTGCAGCCTGGTCGACCCACACTCGCAGACAAGCTGGCAGGCAGATTCGCGGGTGTCGGCTCAAGAAGCTATTTCATGCGCACAAAAAACTGCACAAGAACTATCGGTTAAAAATCCCAAATGGGAAACAACTTTACTGCCTACCCATATAGCCCCGCCTCTAGAGGACGAAATCACAGAAATGAATTAAGCATACAAACCTGCTGCGATGATCGTTAGTATGAATTATTTATCAATTGCCTTTGTCATTCTTTTAGGATTTTCCGCTGGCATTTCTTCTCGCGAAGTCGAGTGGAAGGAAAACGAGTCAATTGTGAGAACTATAGGAGATCCAAAAATAATTGCCGAGCGCACAGAGTCATTCAATAAAAGCTTGAAGCACAAAGGCTACACGGGAGCTATAAAAAACTGCTCTGACATCTACGACTTTCCTGTTGGAGTTGCAAGAGGAAATCATAGTTTTGGCGGCATCTGCACTTATCAACACGATCAAGCCACGGAAAAAATTTTTGTTTGCAACGATACAATGGTGGGACTTTTTTCGATGCTGAATCACTTCACTATTACGGACCAGTGGAAAATCAAAGCCATTTACGAGAACTGTTACGGCGGATAAGTTTGATGCTACTGGCCGATAGCTGATAGTGCTTGACTATTTTTTAAACCGTCGCAGCCACATACCCATTGGGTTTGAAGGGAACGTCAGATGAGTTTTCAGTTACGGATTCGGTCTGAAACAGCTAAAACAGTCATATTCTTAGGGCATTCTCATGGAAAGGTAATAGGTCGTTGGCAGACCATGAGAGCCAAGAGTGATCATTAGGATGTAGCTAAAACGGTATGAAAAAAATTAGTATACTCATTAAAAATATTGTGTCTCGCCGATTTTTCTTCAGTCTCCTAGTCACTGCTTGGCAGTTTTTAAGAGGGAGAAATGCAATTTTATTGTTGATTTTTCTAACGCCTTTGATGATCGCTATTATCTATGGTGTGTTCGGAACTGAACATTCACCTAAGAAAGACGTCATTACCCCGGTTGACTCGACCAAGGTGTGCGGAAAACTGTCAGGCACAGTCATAGAGGTTCCTAGAAAATACATACTTTTATGGCCGGAATATGAGGGGAAAAGTTCTTGGGAAAAAGGTTTCACAAAAAACAAAAAAGGCTGTGACGCCAATCTCACCTCAATCACAATGACTATGTCGTGGCCCGAGCTTTTACCGCTCAGCTTGGCCGAGTTTTCAGCACAACGGCGCAGTGATTTTAACGGCATTGTTTTATCACTGAAGCCGACCCGCGTAAAAAATGAAGACATGGCCTATGCGTTAGAAGGTTTACTGGGGGTGAGCATATCAAAAGTTGAGCGCCCGGAAAACTATATAAAAGAGCTGGACCTGTATTCTTTTGAAACGGAGCGAAAGTCTAGCTTAGACAGCATCAAAAAGTACATGTGGCATAGAGACGAGAACATAGTTTCGTTTTATTTTATTTGCGGAAGGCAATCTACAGAAAAAAAATACGCAGATTGTAGCGGTAATTTTAAAATCTCAGAAATCGGAGCGCTGGCGGAAATCACTGTTTCAGGAGATAAAACTAAGGACTGGAGACAGATCGTAGCCTCAATGAGAGAATTTGCTCTATCAAAAATCAAATCTGAACGATAAGGAGTATTCATGCCTCAGGAATTGAACAGAAACGATTTAATTCATGCCAAGTCGCTCCTGAGTGCTTCAGGCCCTAGTGCAATGTACGACTTCCTTTCTGAAAAAGGCTACTCTTACGCCACCCTGGCGAACGGAGTAGCCAAGGGTAATACCTTGGCTGGCATAGCTGCCATCAACTTTATGACGGCTAGTGCATCTAGGCTGGGAAAGTCATTTAGCGGTGCTGATAAAGATCGCGTTTTAAGGCAGATGGCCGAGGGTTACATTGACACTCTGGAACAAAACCTAGAAAGAAATAATGAAAAGAAACTATCCACCGACATAACAAATAATGAAGCATGGAGCTTTCACCGTAAAGTTTTTGAAAACAACGGACTCTCGATTGATGCCTGGACATTAAATGCCGTTCTTTTAGTAACTCCCGAAGGCGCTAGGGAGTCCTATTGGGGGAGTGTCCTAGATTCTGCTGGCGACCTCAAGAAGGAGTTTATCTTAGCGGTCTCTACCTTTCAAAATATGATGTTGGCGACCACGCTAGGCACCGATGAAATTAAAGGACTAGCTCAGGATTGGAACGATATTGCCGGCTCCCCATCCGGAATTTACAATGTAATCGTAGGCTTACTCAATAGCGCTGACTCCCCTGCACTTCCATCCGCAAGCACTACGCTCGAAAACATCCAAAAAATCGAAATCAGACCAAATGGCGACGTACAATTAATGGTGCCCTTCGCTGGCAGCTCAGTTGGTGAAGCATCACTGCTCTATACTGCAACTAGCATCCAAGTCAGTATTGCAGGGGAGTCATTATTGGAGATCCCCAAAGATGCTGAAATTAATGTCGGAAAACAGAGCGTTTCCGTACTGCACAGCTACGGCGATTTATCAGCGACATATCGCTTAAGTAGCGAAGGTGTCGTCGTCACCTGGAAAAATGCCAATGGCGGATTGACTGTAGAGCAGACCTATGGTTTTGATGGGGTGCCAGTCAAGACCACTTGGAAACAAAACGGCACCACGTTCACCGGCGCGGAACCGGACTTGGCTGCATTCATTTCCAAGTCTTCCATCCAAGCAAACGACTCAGCTCTGGCTGGAGCACTTCAGGCCAAACAAGCTGCAACCACAGATACCCTCGGAACAGCTGCCGACGGGGTGGCTGCGGGGGCAGACAATGGGGCATCCTTGAGGTATTTGCAAAAGCGCCTGGGATTGGAGGGCGTTTCTGATCGCTGGGCACCGATTGCGTTGAGCGCGGCTATTCCCACTTCCTTGGCGTTGTCGAATAGCTTGGCAGCGGCGATCCAGCAAGCGATCAATAATGCCCAGCAACGCTGGAATACCTCGCCCAATTCTATTTTTTATGTCTCGGTGGTGAGCTTCGGTAACGAGCCATTGGTTCATCGTTTACCTTTGGTACTGGATCTCACAGGCAATGGAATAAAACTGGTCGCCCCCTCCCAAAGTAACGCGGTATTCGACCTCAACGCTGATGGGATAAAACGCCCCGTCGGTTGGGTGGGCGCGGACAATGGCATCCTGGTTTTTGATACAAACCGCAACGGTGTTATCGATAGCGCTGCCGAATGGTTTGGCGAAGCTTTTGTCGTGCCAGGCAGCACGGGGCCGGCCGGAAAAAATGGCTTCGAAGCATTGGCTAAGCTGACGAAGCCAGGGAGTACAGTGTTCTCCCGGGAGACAACACTGATCAATCCGCTTACTGGTACCAGTTATTTTGACGCACTGAATGTATGGGTGGACGCTGATCAAAACGGTGTTTCGACCGCCGGCGAGCTAAAAACTTTGGCGGCCCTGAACATCAAGTCCATTGATTTGACATCGGTTCATGATGGCCGACAGATCGCAGGCGGGCTGATCGACTCTACCGCCGGTTTCACACTCAACAACGGGGCGCGCCTGGACATCGCAGATATCGGCTTGAGCGTGCAGACCTCCAGCAGCCCCACGACCTCGCCCATCAATCCAGGAGCTCTGATTTTTGCCGAGTACGCATCCAAAGGCTTCGCCGCTATGGCGGCGGGTCAGGCACGAGGGGTTGATGCTGCGTTAGCGACTCATGCGCCAAATTTTACTGGAGTAATGAGCGCGTTACGCACTTGGATGGCGAGCGCACGTTCACATACTTATCAAGGTTATGCGAACCCGCTCATCAAGACTAAGGATCCGGCGCTTATTACGACTTACGAAGGCAGCAACCCCGCCACTCAGCGTGGAAATACTGCTGGGAAAGATGTCATGACGTTGATGCAACAGGGCACCGCCTACTACACGACGGTGCGCTCGACCTTGCAAGCAGTCGACGCTGGGGCCAGCGCGCTCGCTCGGGCGCAAAGTGCTGCTCAGGTGGCCAACGCGGTATCTACAGCTGACAGTCGCGCCGCGGCTCAGGCCCAAGCTCAGACAGCCGCAACGGCATGGGGTGCAGCCGCGACATCCTATTTGAATACTGTGGGCGCTTGGGCGACCTATGCTGCGCAGTTAGAAACGCTGCGTGGCGGACTGAACAATCTGGTTCCGATCAATCAGTCCTACACCGGACATTTACCTGGTGGTTATACATTCTTTTCTCCTCAGGACTCCGGTTTCGCGGCGGACACCTTCACTGCTTATACCGCGGTGTTGCAGTTGTTCAGGGACCTAAAAATCGGTGTAGATGCGTCCTTAGGGGCTTTTGCCCAATCGGCCGGTTACGCCAAAGCTTATACCGGTATTACCGGTGGAACGGTTACGTTGGCCAATGGCTACAACTTGGTCCTTGCAGGCCAGGGAGCACAACGATTTGTGCTCAACAGCAAGGTCGACAACGTGCTGCTCAGTCAGGCCAGCGGCCAGGTCACCCTGCAGGGGTTCCAAGCGGGTAGTGCCGGGGACCAAATTCAGCTGCTGGGACTGGGAAATGCGGCTGCAATTACCAGTATTCAGGGCGGCCTTCGGGTTAACGCCGCCGACGGGCAACGTTATGTTGATTTGTTGGGTGTCACGGCCCAAAGCCTCAACCTGTTTGCCAACTTCAGCGGCGTTCGCGCCGTCTCCTTTGCCGGTTTCAATCAGGCCGGCGTACGTAGTTTGCAAGGTAACTCACTCAACGACGGCCAAGTGCATGTCAATGAGATCACGGCTTCAAACCTCGGCGATACACTAATCGGCGGTGACTGGGCATCGGTGCTCAGAGGTGGCACAGCAAACGATACGTTGGTGATTAAAGGTCAAGGCTACTGGCTTGATGGCGGTGGAGGTGTTGATCAAGTTAGTTACGCCGACGCTACAGGTAGCGTCACCGCGAACCTTTCCACTGGTAAGGACAGCTTCGGCAGCACGTTATACAACATTGAAAATCTCGCAGGATCTGCCTGGCGCGACGTACTGACAGGTTCCTCGACGAACAACGTACTGACTGGTGGCCGTGGCAATGATCGCCTTGAAGGCGCTGGTGGTAATGACGTTTTTGTCTTCGACCGCGGCGATGGTCAGGATACGGTGTTCAACGGCGTCTCCGGCAATGCTAGCCCCAGCTCCATCTTGAAATTGCGCGCGGGCATTAAGGCCAGCGATCTATGGTTATCGCGTGAAGGCAATAATCTGGTGCTGACGGTACTCGGCAGCCATGATCGGGTTACGGTCCAAGACTGGTTTGCCGCAGACTTTCGTAAGTTGGCGGCCATCGAACTGGATAGTGGTCTCAGGCTGGGCAGCAATGGGGTGGAACTTGCCATTGCGACGCAACAGGCCTGGAAACAGGCCAATCCCACTTTCGACCCGCTAAATCCGAGTACTTCGGGCCGGGCTCCCTCGTTGGCTGGTTACTTCACCGCTCAGGTAGAAATCCCCCTGGTGCCTTCGGTGTCCAGCGTAGCCTTGGAAACAAAGCGCACTTTTGAATCGGGAAGCGTCACTCAAGGCAAGGGGCTGGCTGGCACAGCTGTTAACACAGCGACGACGGCGGTGACTGCTCTGAGCACCAAGATCACCTCAATCCGCAGTTTAGCTGCCCAGGTTTCCTCGGTTTTCCTGAACCCGAATCAGAACACCTACCGCTATCAGACCAGCCTGGACGCTCAGACATATATCGTTTCTACGCCAAGAGATTGGAACTCTACAAACCCGCTATTGGGACGGCCAAGCTATGTCACAAGCTTTCAGCGAATAACGGCCCTGAACGCCGATGCTTTCTATATTCAAAAAACGATAGATATTTCTTCACCGTCCTCGACTTCCACTCCTGCTGAAAAGCTTGAGCGAGGTGTTGGCGCGGTCGGTGCTTCCATCACAGACCTGACCGCTATTACCAGCTCACTTTCTACGGCAGTTACCGCGGGGCAGGCCGTCGCCTCAAGCGCAACAGCTCGGCAATCGGCACTGGAGCAAGCGGTAAAGGCCAACGACACGAAAAACCTGTCAACAGCCCAGTTGGCCGGTACTACAGCGAGCGCCTTTGAACAAGGTTTGGGGCGTACGGTTGTTCTTTATCAGGATGCACTTTCCCGATTATCCGAAGCCTCTTTGCTCATCACACGGAACCGTGATCGTTTGGGCAGTATTTTGCCGGCTAACAGTACGACGACCACAAAACGATTTATTCCGACCAATGTTTTGAATCCTAACGTCGGAACCTGGGTTGATGTCATCACCACCACCCGCTATGACTGGGCTTCGGCTACTGATAAGAACAAGGCAGCTGCAATCCTGTTTGCGCAGGCAGCAGCGCAGGACGCCTATGCGGCAGCCAATGCCAGCATGCAAACCTACAAAACGGCGCTGGGCTCGATACTGGGATATACCGATGTTCGGTTTCTGTCCGGCACTAATGCTGCAGCGACGGCCTCTGCGGCAGGAAGCCTGTTAATTTCCGGAGCTGGGAGCAACCAAGGTCTAACGGGCGGCGCAGGCCGGGACATTTTACTGTTCACCGATATCGCTGGAGCGAAAGGTCACCTAGTTAAAAACTTCCAAGCCGGACTTGGAGGCGACAGGTTGCTGCTCAGCGCTGGCTTAACAACCGCTTATCTTGACCAAGATGCCTCCACACAGGCACGTGTTTCCTATGCGACAGGGGGGCCACTGCTCACGTTGACCGGCCTGAACCTGAACAACCTATCGCTGTATGACAATCTGCTTGGGGTCAGCACTGCGGATTATTCAAAATTGGTGCGAGGGATCGACGTATCGCTGGACTCGCTAACACCACGTGATTTCGACGGATTCACCCATGTGCAAAACCTGACGGGAAGTGCCTTCGCCGATCGTCTGAGCGGTGACAGCCGGGACAACGTACTCAATGGTGGTGCCGGTGCGGATATGCTGTCTGGTAAAGGTGGAAAAAACACGCTGAACGGCGGTGAAGGCGTGGATACCGTCAGCTATGACGGCGCACTTTCAGGCGTCCTTGTTGACCTATCGAAAGGTACCGCGAGTAATGGTTATGGTGGGGTTGATCGCCTGACGGGAATCGAGAATGTCTTGGGCTCGGCGTATGACGACATCTTGTCCGGTGATGCAGGCGCAAATCGTCTTCAAGGTGGCGCAGGTAACGATCTTCTGAGCGGTGGTGGTGGCTATGACCGTTATGTCACTGCCAGAGGCAAGGGACATGAC